>Ga0316226_1002652_pt1 | contig 16376 bp, 14 predicted proteins | sample TBH18017metaG_FD_206009 | JGI IMG/M metagenome (GOLD analysis project Ga0316226, IMG submission 206009) | Freshwater microbial communities from Trout Bog Lake, Wisconsin, USA - TBH18017 | ecosystem: Environmental > Aquatic > Freshwater > Lake > Hypolimnion/Profundal zone | place: USA: Wisconsin... | reverse complement strand
TCCCAGTCGATGTACCGCAACGTGAACCCCTTGGTCTCGCCCTGGATCGTCTGGTCCAGGCTTTTGCCAAGCGTCAACAGGTCGTAGACCTTCTCACTGGAACGCACCAGCCCATCGAACGAAATTTCCCGCAGCGCCTCAACGGCCTTGGCAATGTTTTCGTCAGAAAACGCCGTCTCCTGCCCCTTGAACGAGATCGCATTCAGACGCTTCAGTTGCCGGGTCAGAACATTTTCCAACAACACATGCCGCAATTTGGCCCGCCGTTCGGCATACACCTCCTCCGGACTCAGATACGTGTACCCGAGTTGCTGCAACAGCCGGAGTGCCGGGATCTGGCTGATGTGCGATTCCTGAAAAGAAGGGGCATTCATGGCAACAGCCTCATTCAATATTAACGACAAACTCGCCACTTCGTGCCAGACAGACATTATCTCGCACGATGAAGCATTCGATCGAATGACTCCCTGCATACTCCGTGCCTTCATTTCTGACCATACCACCACGTTCGGTCAGTCCATCGCAGAATCCGCCGCGCAGACCACCAGCAACACGCCGCGCTTCCTCGCCGGTGTTCACGACCTGCCAATAGACACGATATGGTTTGGGTACCGTCGATGTGGCCTCGAATACCAAAGAACACTTCTTGGGAAGAGGGCTGCTATCGCTCGAGAACTCTTGCTGCCTAAAACCCCTTCGAGTGAAATACCCGCGTACGACAACTCGCCCTGTCAACTGCATTCCCCACCTGGGGCGTTCCCGGTGAGGGACGTTGAAGAAGGACACAACAGACTGTCCCACGCGTGCCAACTTGTTCGCCAGGTGTTTTGCCCCGGCCTCTCTTGCCTCCTTTTCCTCCTCCTTGCGCTTATCGTCGAACTCTTTGAAGAACCCATCGCTTCTGAATACCCAATCCCAGGCCTCTCGCGCAGCATCGCAGTTGTCATTTCCGTGTTTGTCCAACTCCTTCAGTCTAATGAGTGCATCTTGCGCATGGGTTAGCAGTTCGACTACGTTCGAATCCTGATCCGTCTTTGTGATCGCCGGTTTGTCCGGATGGGCAAGATTGCAGATTCGTTTTGACCGCAGCAACCTGGACTCCATCGCGGTCAACATGCTGCGAAAGGCAACATCAATGCGCCGGTCATATGCAGGTTGGCACTCTTGGACCAACATGGTCAGTTTCATGCCGTTCGGCATGTCCCACTCATCATCAGGCCTACTCCGGCAAAACCGCTTTATGAGTTGGATCAGTTGCCGGAACTGCGTCCCCCAACCGTCCACAAGTTTATTACGGGACTCGACTTGGTCATCAAACCAGACATTGACTTGTGTTGGATCAGATGCAACCCACGTCGTGTCACTCGCAAGTTCGCGGAGAGTGTCACCTTCGGCGTCCTCCCATTTCCTATATGACGGAAAATCGACATGGTGCTTCTCCTCGTCGGTGTCGGCATAGAACACACGCACGCAGTTGGTGCAAATCTTCGGTTGTCGCTTAAACCGAACATCTTTGAGCGCGTTCCTTACACGCTCCTTCATCTCCGTTGCAGACAACTCCTTGCCGTCCCTCTTCACAAGTTGATGCCGCCACAAGACCAAGCCGTCGTCGATGTCATACTCCTCATCAACGTACTTCGTCTGGATAACTGTCTGCGTAGCCACCGACCCCTGCGGCTTGAAACTCGACTGACCGATGGTGACACCGGGAATCTCATCAGGAAGCCTACTGATCAGTCGATCCCGATTAGCCTTCCGATGCGACAGCAACTTCTCCAGGAAATCGGCGCTAAGCCGCACTTTCTTATCGCGGAACGTTTCGATGCGTTCTGAGTAGTCGTACATGTTCATTTCTCCAGCGACTTGGCGCTTAGTTGTTCGGCGTAGACGTTCCAGTCGACAGCAGGAACTGTCGCCAGCGACTGCAATTTGCCAAGAAGTCTGAACGCAAAGTACGCGAGCGCGTTGTCGGCAGGACCAAATCTGTACTTACCCTGACCAGCAAACACGTCAAAGTAAGCCCCTTCGGCGGCGAACCCGCAGTCAATCGAACGATCGCCGATCAGGCCCGCATGGATATCCCGAAACGTCGCACCAAATCCGTCCTTCCAATCCACTTCTATCGCAAGTATCCCCGCTACAATGTCGAAGTGCTTCTTGGCGGGGTATGTTCCGCCTGCATGTTGAATCGGAACGGAAGTGCGCTTCAATCTTCTAACGGAAGCAGCCTTGTCAGCCGCATATTCCAAGTATCCTCTGTCGATCTTCGGCTTACACTCAAAGACTGCGTAGACGGCCTCAGCTGGGACATAACGATGTTTGTCATTATCCAACAGAGTAGGCGTGTATTGCCTGTCAAATACGACAACATCAATCGAATCGCTCACCGATCCAAGTGAGTCGAGCACAATGGCCTTTTCTACAGTATATCGATTCGGCAGGTACTTCCGCAAAAAGTCTATAAAATGCAGTTCATTCACTTCCCCACGATCGCCGGCATGGGTGATTCTTGAGGACGAGCGCAATTTCGGCATCAAGCACTGCTGCTCGGTTGCGAAAGCTTCCCGCAGGAACTGGTCGGATTGAGGAATTTCTGTCTTATCGTTCATGTCTCTCCGTTCTGACGCGAATGACGCCAGTAAGCAGTTTCTGCATCACACCCCGCTTCTGCTGGTCGAGTGCAGCACGCTTGTTGCGCAGCAACACTATTTCTTCCGCGAGCATTTCAAAGAGTCGCCCCATATTGGCTTGTTCTGCAGGTGGAGGAACCGGAACGCAGACACTGAAAAAGCTTTCCGCCGTGAGATTTAACAGGCCGTCGTTCCTTACACCCGAATTGATGCGGCGATGTAGTTGGTGGTTCAGACCACCAGCCAAAAAGAAATGCTTGTAGAACAAAGCTGAACTCGCTTTCGATTTGAGCCGAAATGATATCCAGACGTTAGGAACTGCCCCTTCCGCAAATTCCTCCAACCGGTAGACGCATCCTTGTGCATACAGATTGGAATTGCCTTTGTTATAAGAGAATTCACCATGCCGCAAAAGAACGTAGTTCTCGATGTTTCGCCCCGCAATGATTCGACTGAACTTCTCCCGTTGATCAACAAACCCTCGGCCCGCTGTAATGCTCAGGGCGGGCACTTTTCTACCTCCTATTGCGCGATCCACTCGCTCAAAAACCTCCGTCATTCTTTTCGTCACCCATTTCCCTGTAGAACCTTTCAACCGCCGTTTACCCGACAGTAACTCTTGCATGAGCCCCTGTTTGCGGCGTTCTTTGGCGGCGATCAGGGCGTCGAGTTTCTCCAGCGCCTTGTCCCACGTGCCCAGAATGTCCGCGATCTTGCGTTGTTCGGGGAGAGGCGGAAGAACTGCTGGAAACTGGCGCAATTGCGTGCTGTTGATACTTGCCAGATTCGTCGACTGTTTGGAACAGGATTGGAAATAGGCGCGTCCACGCGGGCCTTGCGTCTGATAGGCAAAGAACCGTGCGTCGAGTTTCCGGGGATGCGGGCGAACAACAAAAATGTGGTTCTGGTGCACGCAATTCTTGATTTGCCCCATCCAGACAGCGCCCCGGCCCAATTTGTCAAAATCCCCGCCCTCGGTGAGCAACACATCTCCTGGCCGCACGCGGAAACGCTCCACCGCCTCTTCCGGCACATCGATGTCCTTCATCTCAGAGAGATCAAAGTGTCCGTCCTGCACATTCGCAACCCGAAGGTACGGCATCCGAATAGACCGGCCTTTTCGGTTTTCGCTCTTGGAAAGACCGGTCTGTATGGTCGCGACTTTCTCAAGGGGTATCACGCGCCATTGTCTGCGAGTTTTCACTCCTCGGTGCTTCATACGCCGTCCTTTGCCTTCTTGAGGAGTTCCCTTCCCGTGCCACCAACTTTCGCGCCTGTCTCGCGACCTGCCTCAATGGCCTTGACGCTGGTTGCCGGCGTCGGGAGGTCTTCGGGCATGGTGCCGCCAAGTTCCTTGATGGTCTGCCGGACTTTTCTGCCGACTTCGTAATGCGTGCGGTTGGCCCTCTCCTTGCCTGGTGCCTTGTCGCGGCGCAGTTTCTCCTCTGTCTGCGTGGCGCGGAAGAGGTTGGCGGCCAGTTCGGTGCTGCCCATGTGGTCCAGGATCTGCTGGCTTTTCTTGATTCCCTTGCGCGCATGGATGGCCTTGGCGTCCAAACCACCGTACAACCCCTTGTAGCCGTGGTTCTGGAAGATCGCGAAATCGAGGGCAGTGGCCACGCCGACCTGTTGCGCGGCCTCCACCAACTGCTTGTTGTGCTCGCGCAGTTCGTTTCGCAGGAACAGTCGCTTTTCATCCTCCTTCAGTTTCTGGAAGGTGGCGTCGTCCGTCAGTTCCTGGCGCCTCGTCTGGATGGCGAAATAGGTCTGCCCGTTGGCGATCACCGGTTTGGAGGGATCGCCGTTCTGGACAATCAGGTAACAGGCATAACGGGAGAGTTCGAAATCGCCGATTTCCCGCTGGCTGCCGGATCCGAGATCGACCATTTTTCCCACTTGGGAAAAATGGTCGTCCACATGTTGTCCGGCCGTCGCGCAGGCCACCATGGCTTTTTCGATAACCCGCTGGAACTTGTCCCAACTGGCGTAGTCCAGGGCAGTCTGCAAGTCGCGGGCATACCAGAATTCCGCCTCTTCTGGACTGCTCCGGCGAAGTTGCGCAAAGGTGCGATGTTGCTGCCGTTCGATCTCATTGCTGTTCATCGCGAGTCCCCCTTCCGCTAATCGATTGGTTGCCGAGACCATTGGCATCTGTTTGAGCTATTCGGAAATTCCGAATAGTTCCATTCAATCCAGTATTCCGGAATTTTCGGAATGCTGTGGCCTCCACTTCCTGCCGCCGGATCACAACCCCAACTCCTTCAGATACCCGTCCATCTTGGCGCGGACGGTCACGAGTTGCTTCTCCAGCGCGGCGATCTCCTTCTTCACGGCCTTCAGGTCGATCCTGGCCTCTTCCTCGTACGTGTCCACGTACCGGGGGATGTTCAGGTTGAACGCGTTGTCGGTCAGTTCCTGAGCCGTGGCGCGATAGGCGTATTTTTCAACGGTCTCGAAGGCGCGGTAGGCCCGGACGATGCGATCCAGGTGGGCATCGGTCAGGATGTTCTGGTTCTTGGCGTTCTGGAACTCACGGGAGGCGTCGATGAAGAGCACATCGCCATGTGTCTTGCCCTTGTTGAAGAGCAGGATGGCGGCCGGGATGCCGGTGCCGAAGAAGAGGTTGGCAGGCAGGCCGATGACGGCCTCCAGCAGGTTCTCCTCGATCAACTTCTGTCGGATCTTTCCTTCTGCCCCTCCGCGAAACAGCACCCCATGGGGCACGACCACACCCACGCGCCCCGTGCCTTCGCGGGCGATTTCGATCATGTGGGTGATGAACGCGTAGTCGCCCTTCGACTTGGGCGGCAATCCGCGGTGATAACGGTGAAAAGGATCGGTCATCGCCTCTTCGATGCCCCACTTCTCCAGGGAGAACGGCGGATTGGCGACCACGATATCGAACTTCATAAGTTGGTCGTGTTCCACCAGGCGCGGATTGCGCAGGGTGTCGCCCCACTCGATACGAAAACTGTCCATGCCGTGCAGGAACATATTCATGCGGCACATCGCGTGGGTGGTGCCGTTGCTTTCCTGGCCGAAGAGCGCAAAGTCGCGTTTGTCGGCCTGGCGCCCCACCTTGATGAGCAGCGAACCGGACCCGCAGGCCGGATCGCAGATGGTGTTCCCCTTCTTCGGCGCAAGCAGGCGGGCCAGTAACGCCGATACCTGCCCCGGGGTGTAAAATTCACCTGCTTTTTTGCCGGCGTCCGAGGCGAACCGCTCCAGCAGGTATTCATAGACGTTGCCGATCACATCCTCGTCACCGACGACCGAGGGGCGTAAGTCGATCCGCGGATCGCTGAAGTCCTCAAGCAAGTGCTTCAGGCGGGCGTTGCGCTCCTTGGTCTGGCCCAACTTGTTTTCGGAGTTGAAACTGACCTCGCGGAAGACGCCTTCCAACTTCTCCTTGTTCGCTTCTTCGATTTCGCCGAGAGTCACATCGATCCGCTCTCCGATGTCCGGCTTGCTGCGGTTCTCATAGAGACTGGCGAAATCGCATCCGTCGGGCAGTTGGAACCGTTCGCGGGAGAGACGACGGCGCACATGCGCGATGTCGCCATGAAACTCCTTCAAGTACTGCTCCCGATGGTCCTTCCAGACATCGGAGATGTACTTCAGGAACACCATCACGAGGATGTAGTTCTTGTAGTCGGCCGGATCGAGCACGCCCCGGAACGTATCGCAGGCGCGCCAGGCGACGTCGTTGATCTGACTCTGGTCAATCTTCTGCATGTTTCTGCTCCCCTGCGTTGCGACCGGTGGTGGCAACTTCTACGAGTTGTCCGTCAATCTGCCTGGCCTTCAGTGCCGCGAGTCGATCCATGAGCGCGCGTTCCTCGACCGCCAGCGTGGCAACGGCCACAATCTTCTCCTGGACGACCAGCGGTGGCAGCGGCATCTCCAGGTCGGCGAGGTCACTGCGCTGAATGATCTGCACATAGGTCCCCTTGCGGCGTTCCTCAAAATACCGCGCAACCTCTTCGGTGCGCAGATACCAGGCGAGATACTCGGGCAAAACCAGTGCCGTGTTCGGACGAAGCATAAAGAACTGAGCGCCGGCCAGAAGGCGGGGCTGATCCAGCCGGCACGCGATCGCCGTCGTGCGAGTGCCCCGGTTCGGGAAGATCACATCACCTGAACGCAGGAACAACTCCTCCCGGATGCGTTCGGGGGGCTTAATCGGCACAAAAGCCTTATTGATCCAGGTGCCATCCTGCGAGACGTCACTGATCCGAACCAACAGGCATGACCCCTGCGATACCGGACGCGTGGCATCGCGCCCTCGCAGGGTGACGCCCATGCGAATCTCGGATATGGCCTGTAGATGTGTCATCACCCTCTGATTCCTCTAGTCTATCCGTTCCTTCTACATGAGATGTTCCCGTGAATGTGTATATAATATGTCATTAATGCGCATTGTTCAATACTAATATCATAGTTTTATTGCACACTTACTAATCGTGCATAAACCGGCGCCACATTATGTTACTTGGGTGCAGTCCTCCTTCTGTCTGGTCGGTCAAGAATTGGCTCAGCTGAACGCGATGAAGCAGGCGCCCATGAGCAGCAGCGGAATCGCCAGTGCCACGCCCAGCGCCGTCAGGATCCCGTAGGCGACCCGGCGCCGCTTGGCCGCGAAGGCCCAGAAGACGGCCCCAATCGCCAGTCCAAGCGCAAATATCGTGAGCATGACGCCGAGTCCGGTGTTCCGCCCCCACCCGGGGCTGGTCATGGCCACAAACAGGATGATGACCAGCGTCGTGCAACCGAAGCCAGCCCAGAAATCCCGGCGGCGATGCGGCTCAGCCTTCTTCGCGGCTTCAGTCAGATCCATGATCGTCTCCGTGCTGCGGCACGCGCCGCAGCAGCCACTCTTTTACGCCCAGCAATGCCAGGCCAACAAGGCAAATCCACTGAAATGCCGTGAGCCCGGCCAGACCCGTGCCAGGCCGGATAAACTCCTCCAGGAACCGCGCCGCGAAGTACGCGGCGAAGAAAGCGCCGAGCAACCGTCCGGGAGCGGCGCGCCGCACGCACCCCTGCAGCAGCGCAAAGGCTGCGAACAGGAAGATGCTCTCGTAGGCTTGCGTGGGATGGCGCGCCACGCCGTCGCCGAAGTTCACGCCCCACGGCAATGGGGTCGCCACGCCGTAGCAACAGCCGGTCAGCAGACATCCGACGCGGCCGATCGCCATGCCCAGCGCCAGCGAGGGCGCCAGCAGGTTGCCGTAGCGCGTATGAATTCCGAGCTGCCGTTTGACGATCCACACAGCCAGAAACCCGCCCACCATGCCACCCACAATCGTCCTGCCGGAGAAGAAGGCCGCCCAGTTGAAGCCGCCATGCAGCCACGCCGGCAGTTGCGCCAGCCAGGCGGGAATCTTGGCGCCCAGGATGCCGCCGGCCAAAGCGGCCAGCACGACCGGCAGAGGCCGGTGCGGCGTCACGCCCATCCGGCGCGCATTCCAGCGAAAGAGCATCCAGCCTGCGAGAACCGCCAGCGCGATGGCTATCGCATAGGTCGTGACCTGAACCGGACCGAAGCGCAAGCATGGGCAGAGCCCCCACCCCGCCGGCAGACCATTGTTCTCCAACATGGCGATCATCGCGCGTCCCACCGCCCTTCCCCATCGCCGCGCCGCGTCGCGCGTTTGAACAGCCGCGGCAGAAAGCGGCCGGTTTGCTGGCTGTATCGCCGATAGGCGTCGCCAAACGTGCCGGCCAACGCCGCTTCCTCCAACCGCGCGCGATAGAGCATCATCGGGTAGAAGACCAGGGCGTTCTCCAACGCAGCCAGCGGGCTCAGGTAGGCCAGCGATGCGCCGTAGATCATCCAGATCAGCGAGGCATAGAGCGGATGGCGCACGATGCGGTATGGCCCGTCGGTGACCAGCGACTGGTTGTCGTAGATGCGCACGTGGTCAGCCCAGTTGTGCTTCAGATGCCGACGGCCCCAGATGTTGAAGGCCGTGCCGCCGGCCAGCAGCAGCAGTCCCGCCACGCGCAGGCCCAGGATCTCCGGCGATGGCTGCACCAGCGGCAATCCGCCCCAGCGGAACCGGATCGTGGCATAGACCAGCACACCGAAGGCCGTCATGGTGGCCGTGGCCACCGGGCTGCGCCGTTCGTCAAACGCATGCGTCCTCCGGTTGGCGGCAAAGTTCGCCACCACCGCGGCCGCGAGCGCCAGCAGGCAAAGCCCCGTGATGATATCCGCACAGATCAGGAAGCGCATACCGGACTCAGGCTCCCGTGTCGCGGTGCAGGGCGTTGAAGGCGGAGAATGGAATCTTCCGCCCGTCAGACTGGACCACATGCGTGCATTCGCGACAGGCGCGATCCAGATCGAAGTTCCCGGCATCCAGAAAACTGATGATCGAGAGATGGAAGAAGCGTTCCTGCACGAAGCGCGATCGCTCGCCGGGGCTGCGCTGGAGCAGCCCGGCCGGCAGGCGCGCGGCCAACTCGCGCAGCAGCTCCGCGCCACGGCAGGCGCAGACCTGGCTCGCCTCGCGCTGGATGTCCTCCATCGTGGCCGTGAGCGGATTGCCCTGGATCAGCGTGCCCAGCACGGCGGGAATGGGGCGCCACCCCTGCTCATGCCGCTCCAGGTAGGCCATGCAGGCCAGACCGCAGGAGAGCGGCAGGAAATCATCGGCCTGCAGCAGGTCGCCGGCTGCGCGCTCCAACGCGCGCACCACATCGGTCTGCGTCACGCGTGCAGCCGATGCCGCAGCCTGCGGTGTGCGGCCGAAGAACGCCTCACACTGGAGGTTGAGGCCGCGCACGGCCGGCGACGCCAGAGCGAACCGCAGCAGGTCGCCGACCTGCTGCAGGTTGACGCCCGAACGCACCGTAGCCACCAGCGTCGCGGGTACGCCCGCTGCAGCCAGGGCCGCCAGCGCGGCCTGCTTCTGCGCCAGCAGCGGCCGGCCGCGCAGGACCTGATAGACATGATCATCCAGGCCGTCGAACTGCAGATGAACCTCAACGCCCGGCCCGAGCCGGGCCAGGGATGCGGCTGGCAGGCGTCCGTCGGCAATGGCCAGGCCGTTGGTGTTGAGCATGACACACTTGAACGGCCGCGCGCGGGCCGCCGCCAGGATCTCCAGCAGCTGCGGATGGCAGGCGGGTTCGCCTCCGCTGATCTGCACGATCTCTGGCTTGCCGTTTGCCGAGGTCACGCAGGCATCGAGCATGCGCGTGACCTCCGCCACGGATCGATGCCGGCCGCCGGCCTGCGCATCGGCATAGCACACCGGGCAGGCCAGGTCACAGGCGGTGGTGATCTCGATCAGCGCGATGCAACTCTTCTGCCGATGGTTGGGGCAGAGGCCGCAATCGTACGGACAGCCGCGCGCGGCTGGTGTCTGCGCCTGCTCAGGCGCGCGGTTCGGGCGGCGGCGGGCGGCCCACGCGCGGTAAAGCGCGGCGTCCCGTTCGACCAGCGTTTCGCGCACCCCGCACCGCGGACAGAGCTGACGAAGGTAAAGCGCCCCATCCCGTTCGATATGTGCCGCAGGCACACTCTGCCGGCAGACAAAGCAGAAGGCGCGTAGTTCCGCAGCATCGTTCATCGGCGTGTTTCCAGACCCGCCCGCGACCCGATGGCCAGACGAGTGTCGCCAGCGTAAGCCCTGAGCCCGCATCAGGTCAATGACGGGCCGCGCAGCGTGACGCGCGCGGCCCATTTGCATTGACGTTGAAAACAGGGATCGATACGTTTGCTCCTGTTTCCCTTGAACGGCTCTCGGACCGCCAAACGGGATGTCCCGGCACGGAGATCAGGCCAGCAGCAAAGGAGCATGCATGCGCTTACGCACCCGAAGCAGGACGTTCATGGCAGCCGGCATTCTGGCCGCCCTGCTGCTTGGCCAGACTGTTGCGGCTGAGACCAATGTGGTTGCCGCTCGTGCGCTGGTGGCCAATGGCTCGATGACCGACGGGAGCGCCCAGCCTGAGGCTTGGCATCTGGGCAGCTACAAGGAGGGCGTCGTACGCCTCGGCCGCGACACCACCGTCTTCCACACCGCGCCGGCCGCGCTGCTGATAGCCACCGAGGGCCAGGCGATGGGATTCGCCCAGCAGGCGCTCCAGCCCCTGCCGAACGGCCCGGTCACCATCAGCGGCGCAGCGCGCGCCGAAGGCACCTTCAACCTGTGCCAGGTGATCGTGCAGGTCTTTGACGCGACGTGGAAGCAGGTGGACTGGAAGGTCGTGCACGTCGTGAAGACCGGTCCGGAGTGGCAGACCTTCCAGGCCACGGTCTCCCTGCCCGCAACCACCGCCCATGCGCTGGTTGGCCTGGTCATCAGAGGCGACGGCAAAGCCTGGCTGGACGACCTCTCGGCCATGGCATCGAACATGCCGGCTGGAACCGAGAACGCCAGCCTGCCGGAACCACCCCCGCCGCCCCCTGCCGAACCGCTGCCTCTTGCGCTGGCGGCCAATGACCCGCACCTGCATTACACCGGCCGCTTCGACTGGAGCGATCCCGCCGCCCCGCGCTGCGCCTGGCCGGCCAGCGCCGTCACGCTACGCTTTCACGGCCGGGCGCTGAATGCGCGCCTGAAGGGCGCGGCCTGGGTCGAGGTGGTGATCGACGGCCAACCCGCGGCCACCGCGCTCGTGTTGCGCGCGGAGACGCCGCGCTACCGCGTCGCAGAGGGCCTGGCCGATGCCGACCACACGGTGACGCTGGTCAAGCGGACGGAACCCCACGTGGGTGCCCTGACGGTGCTGGGCTTCGAACTCGGCGCCGGCGCCAAGCCGCTGCCGCCGCTGCCGGTCAAGCGCCGCATCGAGGTCATCGGCGATTCGATCAGCGCCGGCTACGGCAACGAGGCCGCCAGCCAGAAGGAGCACTTCTCGGCTGTCACGGAGAACGCCTGGCAGACGTACGGTGCCATGACGGCCCGCGCCATGGACGCGGAGTACGTCTGCATCGCCTGGTCCGGCAAATGCCTCTGGCCCCGAAACATGCTGCCGGACCTGTACGACCGCATCCTGCCCGATCGTGCCGACAGTCACTGGGATTTCGCGAGCTGGACGCCCGATGTGGTGCTGGTCAACCTGGGCACCAACGACTTCGCCGGCGGCAATCCCGAGGAGGAGGGCTGGGTTGGCGCCTACCACGCCTTCATCGCGCGCATCCGCAAGAACGCTCCGCATGCCTACATCTACTGCGCCCTGGGACCGATGATGAACGACACGTGGTCGCCCAGCAAGACGGCGCTCACCACCGCGCGCCGCTACGTCAACCGCGTCGTGACCGAAACCCGCGCGGCTGGCGATACGCGCGTGAGCTTCATCGAGTTTCCCATGCAGACTGGGGCCAATGGGTTCGGCGGCGACTGGCATCCGAACATCAAAACCCACCGCCTGATGGCGGACAAGCTGATTCAAACTCTGGAGGCTGACCTGAAATGGACACCCGCAACGAAGTGAAGGACACCGCGGCGCGCGACTGGCAGCTGGTCTGGTCTGACGAATTCGACCGCGACGGCCGGCCCGATCCCGCGCGATGGGGTTACGAAGAGGGCTTTGTCCGCAACGAGGAGGCGCAGTACTACACGCGCGGCTGCCCGAAAAATGCACGCGTTGAGAACAGCCTGCTGATCATCGAGGCGCGGCGCGAGACCTTCCTCAACCCCCTGCATCAGCCTGGCTCCGACGACTGGCGCCTGAACCGCGCCAGCGCCACCTGCACGTCGGCCAGCCTCTCCACCCAACACAAGGCCAACTGGACCTACGGCCGGTTCGAGGTGCGCGCTCAGTTGCCCCGCGGACGCGGCGTCTGGCCGGCGGCCTGGATGCTGGGCACGAATATCGAAACCGTAAACTGGCCGCGCTGCGGCGAGATCGACATCATGGAGTATGTCGGCTATCAGCCTGACACCATTCACGCCACGATGCACGCCGCAGCCTTCGACGCCCCGCGCCGGGCGCACATGGGGTCGAACACCATCGTGCCCGCCCCGTACGATGCGTTCCATGTCTACGCGGTCGAGTGGGATCATGAGCAAATCGCCTGCTTCGTCGACGACCGGCTCTACTACACCTTCGTAAACGACGGCAAGGGCGATGACTCCTGGCCGTTCGACAAGCCGCAGTACCTGATTCTCAACCTCGCGATCGGTGGCGGCTGGGGCGGCCGCGAGGGCATTGATGACGCCATTTTCCCGCAGCGCTACCTGGTCGATTACGTGCGCGTCTACCAGAGGAAGGCGGCCGCCACCCCGTGAAGCGGCTGGTACGTGAAGAGTGAAACAAACAGGCTAGAGACGGTCCAGAAGCAGCGCCTGGCTGGCCGCCGGCAGGGCCTGCAGGTCAGGGATGTCGTAGCGGTTGCCGTCCACGTCGACCAGGATCAAGCGCGTGGGCGTCGGGCGCAAGACGTGCTCGCGCAGATTGCGCACACTGAAGGCGCATGGCCCGCGATCGGTCTCGACCCGGCATTCGACCACCTCGAACCGCTCGCGGATCGAGACGATCCGCCGCACCACGGGCACCACGTAGCGTCGGCGCAGTTCGTCCTCGACGATCGCGCGACTGGCCGGATCAAAACCGGATGGATCGACGATCAGGCCAAGCTCCTCGTTCTTCTCATTGCGCAGACTCAGATTGTGTTCGGGATCAGAGAGCGGGAAGGCGCGCACGAGCGTGACGCCCTGCAGCGGCGCCGCCCCGTCAATGGCCGCGTCGATGCGCGCGCCCTGGCGCGTCAGGCGCACGCGCGCCGGATCGAGCGACGGTTTTCCGGCGGCCTCCGCCACGGACGCGGCGAAGACTGGTGTGGTTGTGTCTGTGTCGAGCATCGGTTTCATGTCAGGGGGTGTGGTTGCCAGGGTTTAGGGTCTCAGGGTTCAGGAAGAATGCACCTGAACTCTGAACCCCGAACCCTGACACTCTCTCCTATCGAACCACCTCACGCATGCGGGACATCTCCTGCTGCATCTGCACGAGGCGGTGGAACTCGCCCTTCTTCTCCAACAGTTCGTCGTGCGTGCCGACCTCTTCGATCTTGCCCTGCTTGAGCACCACCAGGCGGTTGGCGTTGCGCAGCGTGCTAAGGCGGTGGGCGATGGCAAACGTCGTGCGGCCGCGCGTCAGGCGCGCAATGGCCTCCTGGATCTGGCGCTCGGTGTCGGTGTCCACGGAAGCCGTGGCCTCGTCAAGAATCAGGATGCGCGGGTTGTGCAGCACGGCGCGGGCGATGGCGATGCGCTGGCGTTCGCCGCCGGAGAGGGACTGGCCGCGCTCGCCCACCACGGTATCGTAGCCATCGGACTTCTGCACAATGAAGTCGTGGGCGTTGGCGGTCCGGGCGGCATCCATGATTTCCTCGCGCGTGGCGCCGGGCTTGGCGTAGCGGATGTTCTCGGCGATCGTGCCGTTGAACAGGAAGGTCTCCTGCAGCACGACGCCGATCTGCGTGCGCAGATCGTGTTGCGGAATGCGGCGCACGTCCGTGCCGTCGATCAGGATCTGGCCCTCCTGCGGGTCGTAAAAGCGGCAGAGCAGGTTGATCGTGGTGCTCTTGCCGGCGCCGCTGTGGCCCACGAGGCCGATCATCTCGCCGGGTTGGACGTCCAGGGTGAAGCCCTGGAGCACGGGCTTGTGGGCGTCATAACCGAAGGTCACAGTACGAAACTCGACGTGCCCCTCGATGCGCGGCAGGGGCGCGGCATCGGCCGAATCGGGCACGTCCGGCGCCTGGTCGAGAATCTCGAACACCCGCTGTGCGGCGGTCAGCGAGCGGGCCAGGTAGTCGGCGATGCGGCTCAGGAACTGCAGCGGACCGTAGAACATGCCCAAGTAGGCCAGGAAGGCCGTGAGCATGCCCAGGGTCATGGGCTGGCCACAGATGATCTGTCGCCCGCCGACGTACCAGGCGATCACTGACCCGATCCCGATCAGGAACCACATCAGGGGAAAGAAGGTGGTCCAGGTGCGCTCGGCGCGCAGTTCGGTCAGAAAGAGCGTGTGGCTGTGCGCCGCGAAGCGCGCCACCTCCTGCGGCTCCTGGGCAAAGGCGCGCACCACGCGGATGCCGGTCAGGCTGTCGCTGAGCACAGCCGTAAACTGCTGGCGCGCATGCCAGTGGCGGTCCCAGACGCGATGGATGCGTTCCCAGAACCAGCGCGAGAGCAGCGCCACGACCGGCACGGGGATCAGGATCAGCAGCGCCAGCCGCCAGTTCATGGTGAAGAGCACGATGCCGATGCCGACCAGCACCAGGATGTTGGCGAGGAAGAACTGCGCACCCTCCATGATGACATTCTCGAGCGACTCCGTGTCGCGCGTGACGCGCGCAATCAGCGTGCCGGTCGGCCGCTTGTCGAAGAAGCGCAGCGACAGCAGTTGCAGGTGTTCGTAAAGACGCGACCGCAGGTCGTTGGCGAGATGGGTGCCCAGCCAGACCACCATACGACCGCGCACGATGGCAATGGCCTGCGAGACGGCCTGCGCGACGAACATCGCCGCCACAAGCCACGCCAGCCAAGTCAGCCGCCGCTCGACCGGCGCCGGCGCCGCGCCGACAGGCGCAATCACGCGGTCCATCAGCGGCCGCGTCAGATAGGGAGGCACCAGGCTCAGCAATGTGCTGGCCAGCATCAGCAGCGAAACGGCCAGCGTCTGGCGGCTATAGGGGCGCAGATAGCCGAGAATGCGCCAAAGCACCTGGCCCTTGTGGACGCAGGCCGGACAGACCTGCGTGCCTTCCGGCAGGATCAGGTTGCAGGTCGGACAGCGCCGGGGCTCGTCCGTTTGGTCAGGCACCACCGGCACGGCGGGCAGCGGTATCTTGTTTTCACGGCGCGCCGTCTGCCAGGCAGCCATGTCAGCCAGGAACTTGCCCGCGCGCGAGAAAGCCCGCTGCCGGGCGTTCGTGAAACGCACCTCCTCGACGACGCGTTCGCCAGCCGTGACCACCAGCGCGCCGCCGCCGACCAGCAGGTCCGTGCGCGCCGCCGTCAGGTCCGCCAGCGGCAGATCCACGCGCGGCAGCCAGGTGCCGTCGGCGGCGGGCCGATCGAAGACCAGCAAGCGCTCGGCCGTGACAATCAGCCACGCCGCGCCGAAACAGCCGTCCGGCAGCAAATCCGCCTCCACCGCCAGCAAACATGCGGCATCGCCGCCCCCCTTCAGAGCCAGGGCGGCGCGTAGACGCGGCGGAAGTTTCTCTCCTGACGGCATGGTGAATGCGCAGGATTATGACGCCCCCCGACAAAGAGTCAAGGCGCTGCCACCTTGGACTTCACTTCCACACTTCGCAAAAGGTGGAAGTCCACACTGGCCGTGTCTTCGGCTCGTCTTACCGCAAAGAGACCGGAAACCTTGGGCCATGATGCGTTCGACCGGTGAAAAGGGCTGGCAGGCCGTCATGGGTCTGCTACCCTCTGCATGGCGGCTGAATCCCTGTCTGCGCCAGCCTCGTTCACAGACCCAAGCAGATGTGCGCCATGCCACGAAAACCGATCATGATCATGGGTTGCACCAGCGACGCGGGCAAGTCGTTCCTGGTCGCCGCGCTTTGCCGCCATTTCTCGAACCTCGGCCTGCGCGTCGCGCCCTTCAAGGCGCAGAACATGAGCAACAATGCGGCCGTCACGGCCGAGGGTCTGGAGATGGGACGGGCGCAATACCTGCAGGCTGTCGCCGCCCGCGCCGAACCGCAGGTGCGCATGAACCCGGTGCTGCTCAAGCCCAGCGCCGACACGCAGAGCCAGGTGATCGTCA
>Ga0316226_1002646_pt1 | contig 16410 bp, 12 predicted proteins | sample TBH18017metaG_FD_206009 | JGI IMG/M metagenome (GOLD analysis project Ga0316226, IMG submission 206009) | Freshwater microbial communities from Trout Bog Lake, Wisconsin, USA - TBH18017 | ecosystem: Environmental > Aquatic > Freshwater > Lake > Hypolimnion/Profundal zone | place: USA: Wisconsin... | reverse complement strand
CGGCGACTTGGACGAACTGGACCTGTGGCGGCGCGCGTTGTCGCCGGCGGAAATTCATGCGATTTACGCGGCGGGAAGTTCCGGCAAGTACAGCACCACGTCGCTATATCCCAATTTCCAGGTCATTTTCGACGGGATTTCCACCAACACCGTCATTATCACCAACTTCGACGCGACTAATTGGATCGCCTATACCAACAGCTTCACCGCCACCAGCAACCAAACCACCATCGAACTGGCCGGCAACCCGCTGGGCGTGCTGCTCGACAACATTGAACTGGTCCAACTTCCCTATACCAATTACGACAACTACTATCTGCCGGAGGAGCCGCTGACGCCCTTGATTGGCCAGAATCCGCAGGGCTGCTGGACGCTGAGCATCTGGGACACGCGCATGGATTCAAACTTGGCGACCAACGGCGAGTTGTTGAGCTGGACTTTGCAGACGACAACTTCCTCGACGAACGTCAATCTCATCGTCCTGACCAACGGCATCCCTTATCCGACTAACAACCAGGCCACCGTGCCCGGCAATGGCAGCTTCGTCTATTTCGGCGTGGATGTGCCGGCGACGGCCAGTTACGCGACCAACATGTTGATCAACGCCAGCGGCCCGATGAACCTGTTCTTCAACCAGAACGCCCTGCCCACCGGCACCCTGCCCGGCGATGTGACTCTGATCAGCATAACCAACTCCGCCGGCGGCAGCAGCAACTACACCCTCGCCGCCCAGGGCGCGCCGCCGCCGCTGATTCCCGGCCAGCGCTATTTCCTGGGCGTGCAAAACCCCGGACCCAACGCGGAATCTTTCAACCTGGAGGTGCAGTTCGATGTCAGCAGCAACAACAACAGCATTATCGCCTTGACGAACGGAATCTCCATGACCAACAGCATTGCCGCCAGCGGGCCGGAGTTCTACTCGTTCACCGCCCCGACCAACGCCGTCATGGTCACGTTCCAGATTCTCAACCCATCCAGCGGCGAGGCGGACCTCTACGCGCGCGAGGGACTGCCCGTGCCCGGCCCGTTTAGTTTCGACTACGAGAGCCTCAACGCGGGGGCCAGCGACCAGTACATCGTCATCACCACCAATTCCGAACCCGTCCCGCTGCCCACGGTCAACACGAATAACGTTGAGCCGCTGTCGCCGACAACGTGGTATCTGTCGGTCTATAACCCTTCTGGAGCCAATAACAACTACACGATTCTGGCGACTTACGTGACCAACGGGGCCATGAACATTATCAATCTGAACAACTACCCCGATTTTACTTACACCAATTACACGACAAGCGGGTCGGCAACGCCGGGATTCCCCACGAACCTGTTGTATTCATTTACCCCCACGAACGCCAGCCCGCTGGCCGTCCAGTTCACGGTGACCAACATCTCCAACAATGGCAACGTGCAACTGCTGGTCGGAGACGATGTCTTCCCGGCGCCGGATGACTTTTTCATCGGCAGTTTCAATTCCGGCGCGGCGAATCAATACGTCTCGATTGTGACCAATGCTTCGTTGACCACCTTGAGCAACATTTGGTACGTGGCGGTGCCCAACACCACCACGGTCAATCCGGTCAATTATTCCATCACCGCCACGGTCGTCACCAGTGGCACACCGACCGCAGCTCCTCTTTTGCTCAGCGCGAGCATCACCTCGCCCGCCAGCGGCTTCACCATTTCTTGGAGCGCCGTCGCCGGGACGATCTACCAAATTCAAGTTTCGACCAATCTGGCCACATGGACGGCGGTGACCAACGTCACGGCCCAAACCAACACCGCGTCCTACACCGACCCCGTGCCGATAAGCTCTCAAAGAACGCGCTTTTTCCGCATTGCGATTCCATTTCTCATGAGCGCCAAAATCACCTCGCCCACCAACGGCTTCACCATGAATTGGAACACCGTCGCCGGAAAAACCTATCAGATTCAGGTTTCAACCAACCTGACCTCGTGGGCCGCGGTGACCAGCATCACGGCTCAAACCACGACCGCATCTTACACCGACACCGTGCCGGTGAAGTCGCAAAAAACGCGTTTCTTCCGCATCTTGACGCCGTAAGAAACGATTGGGACAATCGCGCTCCGCGATGGGATGGAGGAATGATTTGCCAAAACGTCCCGCGGGCCGTTAATATCGCCGGACTATGAGATGGATCGCTGCTCTGGCATTGGCGCTTGTTTTAACCGGGAGTTCCCGCGCGGCGGGGCCGGACGACCAGTATTTGGACGTTTACAACGAAATTCTCCAGGCGGACAACCTGCAACAGAATGGCCATTCCAAGGAGGCGGCCGCAAAATATCTTGAGGCCCAGACGGCCCTTAAATCGCTCAAGCAACAGCATCCGGATTGGAACGCCGGGGTGGTGGATTTCCGCCTTGATTACTTGTCCGAACAACTTCAGGCGCTGGCCAAGACAACGCCAGCCATTCAAGCTCCTCCGCCCCAGGCCGCCGCTCCAGCCAAGCCCGTGACGGAAGCCGCCAGCTTGCAGGAACAAGTCCGGTCGCTGACCGCCGCCAACGCGGAATTGGAGAACAAGCTCAAAGAGGCGCTTTCCGTTCAACCCGCCGCCGTCAGCCCCCGGGAACTTGCCAAAGCCGAAGAGAAAATGATCGCGCTGCAAAAGGAAAAAGATTTGCTCACCGTCGCCCTGCAACAGGCCAAAGCCGCCAAACCCCAAAATGCGCCGGCGCCGGAAGCGGACAAAACCGCCAGTCAACTGGCCGACGCCAACCAGGCTCTCGCCGCTTTGAAGGCGCGCGCCGGCGAGGAAGCCAGGGCAGCCCAGGCTGAAATCGCCAGCCTCAAGGATGCGCTGGCCGACGGCCAAAAGAAGATCGCCGCGGACGCCGCCGAGATTGAGTCCTTGAAGTCATCGCGCTTCGCCGAAAATTCAGCCGCGGAAATCGCCGCCGAACGCGACAAATTAAAAGAGGCATTGGCCGCCCGCACCAGGGACCTTGCGGACGCGGAGTCGCATCGTGATCCGAGCGCGGCCGAGTTGCGCGGCCAACTGGCGGAAGTGGAGCGGGAACGGGACGGGTTGAAGGCAAAGCTGGCGTCCGCTCCCGTCGCGGCCCCGGCCCCGACAGACGCGGAAGTGGAGCCATTGCGCGCCCGGCTGGCGGTATTGGAAGCCCAGGCAGTCCCTTACACGCCGGAAGAATTGGCGGTGTTGAAGAAGAATGCGTCCCCTGCTCCGGCCCGGGTTCCTGCGCCCGCGGCGGAACACAAACACATCGTTCATTCCATCAAGGATTTGCCGCCCGGCGCCGGGGCGTTGATGACGGAAGCGGCGCGCGCCACCATGCAGCGCGATTACGCCAGGGCGGCGGAGAAATACGAGGAGATTCTCCATCAGGACGAGAACAACGTCTATGTGCTCGCGCATCTGGCCAACGCGCAGTTTGCCTTGAACCAAACGGGCGAGTGCGAGAAGACCGTCGCGCGCGCGCTGGCTTTGGATCCGGAAGACCCGGCCAGTTTGTATTTGCTGGGCATTTTGCGCTACCGCCAGGACAAATTGGACGAGGCGCTGAATGCCTTGAGTATGTCCGCCAAGTATAATCCCACCAACGCCGGCACGCAAAACTACCTCGGCTGCGTGCTCACGGACAAAGGATTGCGCCCCGCGGCGGAAACGGCGTTTCGCAAGGCGTTGCAAGCGGACCCGGATTATCCCGACGCGCATTTCAACCTGGCGTTCGTCTATGCGAAGGAGACTCCGCCCTCGCTGGAATTGGCGCGCTGGCACTACAAACGGGCCTTGGACCTTGGGCATGGCAAAAGCCCGGATCTGGAACAATTGCTGGAGCCATCCCCATAAGACCGGAAACAAAGGTGAATCCATTTCCGGCCAACGACGCGGGCCAGGACCCGCCGCCCGCGGCGGCCTCGGAAAAGCAACTCCTCCTCTCCCGGCTGCTGGAAAGGCTGGCGCATGAAATCCGCAACCCTCTCAGTTCGCTCGACATTCACCTGCAATTGTTGGAAGAAGACCTCGGCCAGTGGCCGCCCCAAATCAAAAGCCAGGCGGCGGCCCGCCTGGAAATCATCCACGGCGAACTCCGCCGTCTGGAGAACACCGTGGATCAATTCATGCGCCTGGCCGGGCCTTCCGAGTTGAATCTGGCCCCCGTTGACCTGGCCAAAATTGTGCGCCACGTTTGCGATCTCTTGCAGCCGGAAGCGGCCACCCGCCACATCGAGATCACCGCCGAACTCAGCCCGGACCTGCCGCCGCTGACGGCCGACGGCGGACAACTCATTCAAGCCGTGATCAACCTCGTCATCAACGCCCTCCAAGCCATTGAACAGAACGGACGCGTCGCCATCGCCGTCCGGCGCGACGGCGACTGGTGCCTGATTGAGGTGCGCGACTCCGGCCCCGGCGTGCCGCCGGACCGGCTGACGACCATCTTTGAGCCTTATTTCACGACCAAGCCGCAGGGCAAGGGCATCGGGCTTTGGATCGCCCAGCAAATTGTCACCGCGCATCGCGGCGCCATCCAGGCCGCCAACTCGCCCGAAGGCGGCGCCATCCTTGCCATCCGCCTGCCCATCGCGGCCCCGAAACCATGAACAAAGCGCGTGTCAACATATTGGTTGTGGACGACGAACGCGGTTTGTGCGCGGGCATCCAGGAAGCTTTGCGCCGCGAGGGCTACACGGTCGAGGCCGCCAACGACGCCGCCGGCGCCCTGCATTGGACCGAAAACCGCCTGTTTAACATCGTGCTCACCGATGTCAAAATGCCCGGCCTGGACGGATTGGAACTGGTGCGGCGGGTCAAGGGAAAAAGCCCCGATACGCTCTGCATTTTGATGACGGCCTACGGCACGGTTGGCGACGCCGTGCAGGCCATGAAGGAAGGCGCTTACGACTACTTGTCCAAACCGCTGGACATGCAGCGTCTGCGCGCCCTGGTGAACAAGGCGCTGGAATTCCAGACCGTCGTGGCCGAAAACCACGAGTTGCGCTCCCGCCTGGAGCGGAGTTCCGACCCCGGCGATCTCCTCGGCGAAAGCGAGGCCATGCGCGCCGTGTCGCGTCTGATAGACGAAGTGGCGCAGAGCGATGCGACCGTCCTGATTGAAGGCGAAAGCGGCACCGGCAAGGAATTGGTGGCGCGCGCCATCCACCAAAAAAGCAAACGGCACGAGCGCCCATTTGTTTCCGTCAATTGCGCGGCCCTGGCCGAACAATTGCTGGAAACCGAGCTTTTCGGCCACGCCAAGGGAGCGTTCACGGGCGCGGTGGCGAACAAGCCCGGTCGCTTCCAACTGGCCGACGGCGGCACGTTGTTTCTGGACGAAATCGGGGATCTTTCGCCCAAGGGCCAGGGGGACCTTCTGCGCGTGTTGGAAGACGGCGCATTTCGCATGGTCGGCGGCACTGAATTGGTGCGGGTCAACGTTCGCGTCATAGCCGCCACCAACAAGCACCTGCAACAGGCGATGGAAGCGGGCAAGTTTCGGGAGGACTTGTTTTACCGTCTTCAAATCGTTCCCATCACCGTGCCGCCCCTGCGGGAACGCTCGGAAGACATCCCGATTCTGATTGAGCATTTTTTGGAACAATTCGCCGCCAAACACAAACGGCGCCGCAAACGCTTTTCCCCGGTGGCCACGGAAATTTGCCAGCGTTTCCCCTGGCCCGGCAACGTGCGGCAATTGCGCAACGCCGTCGAACGGCTGGTCATCACCTTGCGCGGGACGACCATTGAGGCCGTGGACCTGCCGGATTTTCTGCGCGGACACGATCAAAGCTCAACCACGTTCACGGTGCGCCCAGGGATGCCGCTGGTCGAAGTGGAAAAGCTGCTCATCCGGCAGACCTTGACCCATGTGACCACCAATCGGGAAGAAGCCGCGAGAATACTCGGCATCAGCCGCCGCTCGTTGCAATACAAGCTCAAGCAGTACGGGTTGCTCAAAACGCCTGAAGAACCCAATTCACCGCCCGCATAATAAGCACATGGACACTTGCACAAGCTGGAGGCGGTTCGTGCAGAAATTGCCCAAAAGGCCGTTCTGCCGGGTGTCTCTTTTTGTCCACCTGCTGCCGGCTCCTGATTTAAAGTATTATGGCGCAATGTGTTGCACCAAATTTGCGTTTTTTGGCATCAGCCTTGCGTATATGCTTGGTGTGACCATGAAAAGTCACTTTGAAAGATAGCAGATACATCGAAGCAAAATTGAATATGAATAATCCAACTGTAACACCTGGAACCCCCGTCGTCACCACCACGCCGCCCCCGGCTGCCGTGGCATCACAACAAACATGCACCTGCAGCGGGTCTGCAGCCTCGACCGCTCCCAAAGCGGCCGCTGGCGCGCCTGTCGCCGGCAAAACACCGCGCGTGCGCAAACCCCGCGTTGGACACACCCATTAATCCGCATTGACGGCATTCGCGGCAGGATCGGCGCAAGGAGGAACGCGCCGGTTCTTGCCGCGTTGTTTGTCCAAAATATGAAACAAATCATTGAAAAACTGTTGGATCTGCAAAAACTGCAACCAAGCGCTGAACCGCTTTCGTCGGCTGCGGAATCGCAAGTCAACGAAATCCGCGCCAAGGTGCCCAAACCCATTCTGGACCATTTTGACCGCCTCATCGCGCAAGGCAAGACAGGCGTGGCTCCCGCCCGCAACGGAGTTTGCTGCGGATGCCATCTGAGACTCAGTTCCGGCACCGCCGCGAGTCTGGCGCATGAAGATGACATCCATATCTGCGACAACTGCGGCCGCTACCTCTACATGGCGCCGGCGGAAAACGAATTGCCCGCGGAAAAGCCGGTCAAGCCGGTCAAGCCGGTCAAAAAGCGCAAATCCGCCCAAAAGACACTTGTTCCCGCCTGACGCCGCCCGTCCTTGATCGGCGGGGGATGGGAAAGACAAGGCGGTTTTAACATTGGCACGGCGTTTTTTTGGGGTAGATTCTTTTCATGGCAGCCGTGCTGGAAAAACAGGCCAAACGTTGGACGTACGAGGAGTATTACAACCTCGATGACGACCAGCGCCACGAAATCATCGGCGGCCAGCTTCTTATGGCTCCCGCACCGACTCTCTGGCATCAGGATTGGCTTATGGATCTCGCCGTCCTGCTTCGACAACACATCCTCAAACACCGTTTGGGCCGTCTCTTCATCGCGCCCGTGGACGTTGTGCTTGACGACGAAAACACAGTCCAGCCCGACTTGGTTTTTGTCGCTTCCGCCAACGCCGGGATGCTGCGGCAGCGCGCCATATTCGGAACACCCGATCTGCTGGTCGAACTGGTTTCCCCCTCCAGCGTGCAGCGCGACCGCTATGTCAAGAAGGACCTCTACGCCCGTTTTGGAGTGAAGGAGTACTGGATTGGCGATCCCGCCAACGTTTCGATGGAAATCTTCGCGCTGCAAAAAGGGAAATACACACCCCATTGCGTTGCCGAGGAAAAAGGCAGACTCACGTCGCTTGTCCTGGCCGGTTTGGAATTTGATTTGTCGGAAATTGGGACGCCTTCAGCGGACAGCGTCTGACCCGCGCGCCAGAGCGATGCCGCAAAACCGCCGGACTTTGGCAAAGTCTTCAGGGATTTTCCAAAAACGCCTTGTGCATGAGGCGCATGGCTTCCTTGCCTTTGGCGATGTCCACGACCACGGAAATTTTAATTTCGCTGGTCGAAATCATCTGGATGTTGATCCCGGCTCCCGCCAGTGTCTCGAACATCTTCGCCGCGACGCCCGGATGGCTTCTCATGCCCACGCCAACCATGCTGAGCTTGCCGATCTTTTCGTCCGCAATCATCTCGCGCGCGCCGATGTCTTTTCTTAACGCGTCTATGATTTTCGACGCCTTCAACAAATCCGGCTTGTCCACCGTGAAGGAAAGGTCGGTGGATGGGGCGTTGGGCGCGTGGCTGATGTTTTGCACGATCATGTCCACGTTGATGCTGGCGTCGGCGATGGCCTTGAAAATCCTGGCGGCGACGCCGGGTTGGTCCGGCACCTGGACGAGCGTGATTTTGGCCTGGTTTTCGTCAAGCGAGACGCCGCGAATGACGACGCCTTCCATGCTGCGGGTTTCTTCTTTCACAAGGGTTCCTGGGTTGTCGTTGAGACTGGAGCGGACCTCGAAGGGGACGCCGAATTTTTTGGCGAATTCCACCGAGCGCGATTGCATGACTTTGGCGCCCAAGCCTGCCAGCTCCAGCATTTCGTCGTAGGAAATTTCCGCCAATTTGCGGGCGCCGGGGACGACGCGGGGATCCGCCGTGTAGACGCCGTCCACATCGGTGTAAATCTGGCAGAGGTCGGCCTTGAGCGCGGCCGCCAGGGCGATGGCCGTCAAGTCCGAGCCGCCCCGCCCCAAAGTCGTGATCTGGCCCTGGTCCGTCTGCCCCTGGAAGCCGGCGACGATGACCACCTTCCCTTCGTCCAGGAGGGAGCGGACTTGACGCGGGGTTATGTTTTTGATTTTCGCCTTGGTATGAACGCCGTCGGTGGTGATGCCCGCCTGCGGGCCGGTCAAAGAAACAGCGGGGACATTCAGGGCGTGGAGGGCGATGGCGGTCAAGGCGATGGTCGTCTGTTCCCCCGTGGCGAGGAGCATGTCCATTTCCCGTTCATTGGGCAGGGGCATCAATTGCGCGGCCATTTTGATGAGGTTATCGGTCACGCCGCTCATGGCGGAGACGACGACGACGACATGGCTGCCTTTGGCGCGATAAGCGGCGACCCGCGAAGCGACATTTTTAATGCGCTCCGGGTTGGCGACCGACGTTCCCCCGAATTTTTGGACAATCAGCATTTTATCAGCCAGCGCACAAGGCTGGCGGGAGAAAGATCATAACCGGGATGGGGATTGAATGCAATGCCGGGGGCGAGCAGGGTGAATATAATTTCGCATGTGTTTTGGCGGCGTTGTGGCATGCTGGGGCGGAATTTATGGCGTTTGACAAAGCCGGGCAAAGTCAGGAGCCTGCCGCCCAACCGGGGCGGTTTGGCCGTTTTTACCTTGAAGAATTGATCAACCGCGGCGGGGTGTCGGAAATATGGCTGGCGACCGAAGCGGAACGGCGGCACTTCGCGTTGCGGCGGATGATAGACGACTCGCTGTTCAATTTCACCGAGCGCCGCCGTTTTTTCCACGGGTGCGAGGTGCTTTCCAAAATCCAGCAGAATGAATACGTTGTCAAATACCACGAGCATGGCAAAATTCAGGGCCGGCCTTATTTGCTGATGGAATACGTGGAAGGGGCGAACCTCAAACAGCTCATCGGGCGTTCCGACCAGGTTCTGGCGGAACACGTCGCCCAAATTGTCATAGACATGGCGCTGGGCCTGGAACAGGTGCATGAGAGCGGCTTCATCCATCTGGATTTCAAGCCGGAGAACGTGCTTGTCTCACCCAACGCGAAAGTGCGGCTGATTGATTTCGATCTTGCGCAACCGAAGCCGGAGGAGCCTAAAAAGATGGCGGGCAATCCCGGCACTCCGGCGTACATGGCGCCGGAGCATTTGCAGCACCAGGCGCTGGACCAGCGGGCGGACATCTTTGCGTTCGGCGTGACGGCGTACGAAGTGTTGACGTTCGCCAAACCTTTTCCCGGGGACACGCCCGACGAAATACTGCGCAAGGAATTGAACAACGAATTGATTGCTCCGCGCGAGTTGAACCCGGACATCCCCCCGGCGGTGGAGAAGATCATCCTCAAATGCCTGGAGCGGGATATTCAGCAGAGGTATCCGTACATGAGCGTGGTCGCGCGCGATTTGCAGGCGGCTCTTTATGTTTGACTAATTTCCGCTTTTGGAGGGGCGCGGGGCGGAGTTTTTGAGGATGGCCTTGCCGTATTCCCGGTTCATGCGGGCGATGAAATCCAGGCTGACTTCCTTGGGACAAACGGCTTCGCATGAACCCGTGACGGTGCAGTTGCCGAATCCCTCATTGTCCATGGCCTTGACCATGCGGAGGACGCGGCGCTCGCGCTCGACCTTGCCCTGCGGGAGCGCGGCCAGGTGGGACACTTTGGCGGCGACAAAAAGCATGGCGGAGGCGTTTTTGCAAGCGGCCACGCAGGCGCCACAGCCAATGCAGGCGGCGGCGTCCATCGCGGTGTCGGCGTCGGACTTGGCAATGGGGAGGGCGTTGGCGTCGGGCGTCCCGCCGGTGTTGACGGAGACAAAGCCGCCGGCCTGAATGATGCGGTCAAAGGCGGTGCGGTCGGTGATTAAATCCTTGAGGATGGGGAAGGGGCGGGCGCGCCAGGGTTCAATGACGATGGTGTCGCCATCGTGAAAATGGCGCATGTGAAGCTGGCAGACGGTGGTGCCGGTCCAGCCGCCGTGGGCCTTGCCGTTGATGACCATGGAACAGGTGCCGCAAATACCCTCCCTGCAATCGGAATCAAAAGCAATCGGCTCCTCGCCTTTGGCGATCAAATTCTCGTTGACGACGTCGAGCATTTCCAGGAACGACATGTCGGGGAGGACATCGGGGGCCTGGTAAGTGACCATGCGGCCTGGGGCGCGGGCGTCTTTTTGACGCCAGACTTTCAACGTAAGATTCATGCGCGCCTCGCTCACTTGTAACTCCTGGTGCTCATGTGGACTTCCTCATAAATCAGCGGTTCCTTGTTGAGGATGGCAGGGCGGCCCTGGCCTGCGAATTCCCAGGCGGCGACATAGGCGAAATTTTCGTCGTCGCGTTTGGCTTCGCCATCCTCGGTTTGAAATTCGGTTCGGAAATGGCCGCCGCACGATTCGCGGCGATGCAAGGCATCCTGGGCCAGCAGTTCGGCGAACTCCAGAAAGTCGGCGACGCGGCCGGCGTGTTCGAGGTTCTGGTTCAACTCCTCGTTCGTGCCGACGACCTTGACGTTTTTCCAGAATTCCTCGCGCAAGACGGGGATTTGCGCGAGCAGTTCCTTGAGACCTTTTTCGTTGCGTGCCATGCCGCATTTCTCCCACATCATCGCGCCAAGTTCCTTGTGGATGGAATTGACGGTGCGTTTGCCGTTGACGCCAAGGAGGCGGCGGTTCAACTCCAGCATGTCAGCGGCGGCCTTTTTGAATTCGGGCTGGTCCAGGCGCGGTTTGGGTTCGCGGGCGGTGGCCAGATAATGGCCCAAAGAGTATGGAGCGACGAAATAGCCGTCGGCCAGGCCCTGCATGAGCGCGCTTGCGCCGAGCCTGTTGGCGCCGTGGTCGGAAAAATTCGCCTCGCCGAGGACGAACAGGCCGGGGATGGTGCTCATCAAATCGTAATCCACCCAAAGGCCGCCCATCGTGTAATGGACGGCGGGATAAATGCGCATGGGAACCTGGTACGCATTTTCGCCGGTGATTTTCTCGTACATTTCAAAAAGGTTGCCGTAACGCTCGCGCACACCGGCCTCGGAAATGCGCTGAATGGCGTCGGCGAAATCAAGATAGACGCCCAAGCCGCCGGGACCGACGCCGCGGCCCTCGTCGCAGACTTCCTTGGCGGCGCGGGATGAAATGTCGCGGGGGGCGAGGTTGCCGTAACTGGGGTATTTGCGTTCCAGGTAGTAGTCGCGCTGGTCTTCGGGAATTTCCCGCGGGGAGCGGGTGTCTCCCTTTTTCTTCGGCACCCAGACGCGCCCATCGTTGCGGAGGGACTCGGACATCAGGGTCAGCTTGGATTGGTGATCGCCGCTGACGGGGATGCAGGTGGGATGAATCTGGGTGTAGCAGGGGTTGGCGAAGGCCGCGCCTTTTTTATAGGCGCGCCATGAAGCGGTGACGTTGCAGCCCTTGGCGTTGGTGGAAAGATAAAAAACGTTGCCGTAACCGCCCGTGGCCAGAATCACGGCGTCCGCGGCGTGGGCCGTGATCTCGCCAGTGACAAGCGAACGGGTGATGATGCCCTTGGCGTGGCCGTTGACGACGACCAAGTCAAGCATTTCCGTCCGCGGAAACATGGTCACGGCGCCGAGGCCGATCTGGCGGGACAATGCCTGGTAAGCGCCGAGGAGCAATTGCTGGCCCGTCTGGCCGCGCGCGTAAAACGTGCGGGAAACCTGCGCGCCGCCAAAGGAACGGTTGGACAGCAAACCGCCGTATTCGCGGGCGAAGGGAACGCCCTGGGCGACGCACTGGTCAATGATATTCACGCTGACCTCGGCCAGGCGGTAAACGTTCGCCTCGCGCGCGCGGTAGTCGCCCCCTTTGATGGTGTCGTAGAAAAGACGATAGATGCTGTCGCCGTCGTTCTGGTAATTCTTCGCGGCGTTGATGCCGCCCTGGGCGGCGATGCTGTGGGCGCGGCGCGGGCTGTCCTGATAGCAAAAGGCCTTGACCTTGTACCCCAACTCCGCGAGGGACGCGGCGGCGGAAGCGCCGGCCAGGCCGGTGCCAACGACGATGACGTCGAATTTGCGTTTATTGGCCGGGTTGACCAATTTCATTTCAAACCGGTGACGGCTCCATTTCTGCGTGATCGGCCCGTCCGGGATTTTGGCATCGAGTTTCATTGTATCCACCTCAGCAAAATAGAAACGGGAATGGAAGCATACCCCAGGAAAATAACAGCGGCGACGCATCGGGCGCCGCGGTCCAGGCAAGGCCCGTAGGGATATTTTTTCCAGCCCAGGGATTGGAACATCGCGCTGATGCCGTGGCTCAGGTGCAGGCAAAGGAGGCCGACGCCCACCAGATAGAACAGGGAAACCAGCGGTTGCTGGAAGCCCAGGATCATCATGCGGTAAATATCATGCCGCTCCTCATGGTTGGGAAGGGATTCGGTGAGATTATGGAAATCCTTTCCGGTGAAGTTAATCGCCTGGACCATGACGGTGTAGTGCAAGAGGTGGTAAATGATGAAGGCAGCCACGATGAGGCCGCTCATCATCATGGTGCGCGAAGCGTAGGAGGCGGCGGCCGGATCCCATTGCGCGTAAGGCAGCGGGCGGGCGGCCCGATTCTCCAGAGTCAATCTCGTGGCGGACCAGATGTGAAGGGTGATGATGCCGAGCATCGCGATGCGGACGGGCCAGAGGATTTCGACATTGGACTGGAGGAAATGGCCGTAGCGGTTGATGGCCTCCGGGCCGAGGAAAACCTGGAGGTTGCCGACCATGTGGCCGACAACGAATAAAAACAGGGCCACCCCGCTGGCGGCCATGAGATATTTTTTGCCGAGCGAGGAACAAAACAGATTACAAACGAAGTTTTTCATTATCTGTCCGACCTTAGATCCTTAACATTGAAAGATACTAATAAAGATGAGGTGGATAAGTCAACCGGCCAAAGCAAATTTTAGCAAGTATTAGGCAGTCTTGCCGCAAGGTGAGATTATGTTATCTGCGTCGAGCCTATGCACGGGGCCGTAATCGTTCAAACCGCGCTCCGAATCGGACGAAGCCAGGCCGAGTTCCTCCATCGCTTCCCCCACGAAATGAATGGAGCCGGCAACCACGACGAACGGCTCCCGCGCGGCTTGAGCGAGCGCGTGGGCGATGTTCCGGCAAACGAAGGTCTTCGCGGCGGGGTTGGCTTTGCGGCAGCAATCGGCCAGCCGTTGAGGATCGGCCCCGCGGTCGCTGGAGATGGGGGAAAGGAAAATTTTCGCCGCCGCCGGCGCCAGGCAACGGCAGATTCCCGTGTAATCCTTGTCGGCCATCGTGCCGAGGATCAATGCCGGCTGGCGGCCCTGAAAGCAGGATTGCAGCGCGGCGGCGAGCGTCTGAGCGCCGGCGGGATTGTGCGCGCCGTCGAGCAAAATCATGCGTCCGTCCGCTTGGCGCGCGATTTGCAAGCGGCCATCCCAGTGAGTGGTTTTCAAGCCCTCGCGGATGGCCGATTCCGGCGCGGAGATTTGCGGCTGGAGAAGGCGCGCGGCGGCGAGGGCCAGGGCGGCGTTCCGCTTCTGATGTTCCCCGGCCAGGGCGATTTCCCATGAGCCGGCGAGTTCCGTCACGACCGTCAGCGGAGCTTGTTGCCGGCGGGCGGCATCCGTGATGACGGCGAGCGCGCCGGGATCGTCCGTGGAGGTCAGCGCCGGAATGCCGGGCTTGATGATGCCGGCTTTTTCGGCGGCGATTTCGGGCAGGGTCTGGCCCAGCCATTGTTGGTGATCCAACTGCACATTGGTAATCAGGCTGGCCAGCGGCAGCACGATATTGGTGGCATCGAGACGCCCGCCGAGGCCGGTTTCCCAGACGACGAGATCACATTTCTGTTCCTCGAAATACTTGAGCGCCATCACCGTGACGGCCTCGAAAAAGGTGGGCAGCCACTCACCGCCCAGGGCGGAGATCGCGGCGCGAATGTCATTCGCCAAACGCGCGACATCGTCGTGGCTGATAAGCTCGCGGTTGACCTGGATCCGCTCGGCAAAGGAAACGAGGTGGGGCGAAGTGAAAAGACCGACCCGCCAACCGGCGGCGCGGTAGATGCTCTCCAACATCGCGCAGGTCGAGCCTTTGCCGTTGGTGCCGGCGACGTGGATGAAACGCAAACGGCGCTGGGGATGACCCATCGCCGCCGCGAGGTGGAGCGTGTTGTCCAAACCCAGTTTCATGCCAAAAAGGCGCAAGCCGTAAAGGAACTCAATGGCTTGGGGATAGGTCATGGGCAGGCGGGACACATCAGGGGGAGGCAATGCAGAATGTCTATCGTTCATTATTTATGCACTTTTTCTCCCGCAGAGGCGCAGAGGACGCAGAGGAAGACCATTTTTTCTTGCTTGAATTCCCAGCCAGACGAAAGGGACGGATTTCTGGGCCAAGACTGCCGGCTTTGACATTTCATTATCATTCTCACGATGCGAGTTTACCACAACTTGGAAAAATCATAAAACCCACGGCAGTGTTTTTGGAAACATTTTCTTGAAAGATTTAAAGCGGCGCAAGTTGTTCAAAAACAACGCTCGCGGCGAAAGCCGCCCTGATTCCAAAACCGGGGGGGACAGAATAATGAGGACGTCTGCGCCATTTGAATCACAAGCATTTGCAAGTCAGTTGCTTGCGACTCGAATCAGCCGAAACTACGGTTGACCCATCAGACTCAGATGGTTTGATCTCTCAGATCCTCGAAATTGGCGATTTCCCTATTCAGAGACTCCGGCTTCTTGCTTCGTTGCTCGGCTTGGCTTGCCGTGAATCATCCAATGCACAAGCAACCGCGATAAGTCCATTGCCTTGCGCTCATCACTGGTGCGGCTGCGGGCAAGATCATCGGCTTTGGCTGTCAGTGCGTTCAACCGTGCCGTTGCGGCGGCAAGCAATTCCCGTGCGGCTTTTTCGGTTTTGGGCAACGTCATATTCCCATGAATTTTTTGCTGCCATGCGAAGTGAGCCAATTCCGCGTGCGGACGGCTCGGCAGTTTAAGCGGTTTGAAGTCGGCTTTGTCCGCGCCGGGCAAGCGGAAAAAAACCGTGCTGGCGTCTAAAAAATCTGTGGCGTCTGGCAAGCGGGCCTCTCCTTCGGGGATATTCACCGGCTGGCCGTCGGCAACTTTGTTCGCCAGCCATTCCGCGAGCGGTTGTTTGTCTTCGTCCGGCAGGCTGTCCCACAAATCAGCGGCCAATTCGTCCGTGCGAAACTCGCGGCCATCGGATTTTGCCCGCTGTTCCTGTTTTTGAACTTCGACAATGCGGATTTGCCGGAAATGATTTGCCGTTTCGTGGTACAATTCCTCAACCAACTTTTCGCGCTCGCTGGCGTCACTCACACCAAGCAATTCAAAAACCGCCAAGTCGAGATCCCGGCGGTCAGCCATTTTTAATTCATTCGGCAGTTCAACTGGATTTTCCGCCAATTTTTTAATGCGTTCGGATGAGCGGCAGTCCATGAACGCTTCCTCAACCATTGCGGTTGTGTAACGCTTACAAAGACGTGCAAAGGCATTGCATAATTTTTTCGCAACTGCTTTGGGCGCGTTGCGCGGATCCGGCAATTCCAACAAATTCAAATCAATCGCCATCATTTCAAAACTTCCTTCTGTCCCGGTGTAACGCCCGTAAAAAGTTTTGAAGAAAGCAACCAACGTGGAATTTGCAATCGCGGCAAGGATTTCAGGTTCATCCGGCTTGGCGTCAATCAACGTGACATCATAAAGCCGACAGTTGGCGGTCAAATTGTTTTTATTAAAAACGACAACGTGACGATATTGCTGGCCTTTCGCCCAAACCAAATGTCCCGGTTTTGTGTAAGTCAAATCATACCACGGTTCACGATTTGCACAGGTTGCACGCTCCGGTACGGTTAAAGCGTTGGCTTTCTTATTTGTGGTTACGGGATTTGCCTCTCCGTAACGAAGATATTTTGCAACGTATGTGTGAGGTGGACCCCATCCTTTAGACCACGGAGCACTGAAAATAAGCGCGACTTTGGCGGCTTGCTGTCATTTCTATTTTTACTTGTCTGCCGTTCATTCCGAGTTTCAAAACCCTTTCGAAA
>Ga0316226_1002644_pt1 | contig 16415 bp, 11 predicted proteins | sample TBH18017metaG_FD_206009 | JGI IMG/M metagenome (GOLD analysis project Ga0316226, IMG submission 206009) | Freshwater microbial communities from Trout Bog Lake, Wisconsin, USA - TBH18017 | ecosystem: Environmental > Aquatic > Freshwater > Lake > Hypolimnion/Profundal zone | place: USA: Wisconsin... | reverse complement strand
CCAAGCCTCCGGCAGGATGCCGAAGGCAGCAGGCTGGAAGCCCGCGCTCCCCTTCGGATACACGCGCATGGGTATTTTCGCGGTAGCGCTATTTGAACTCTGGCGTCAGGTTCGCAAAAGATGCGGGTAATGGAAAGAGTCCTCTGCCGCTCTTGCATGCCGGACCTTCCTTCTGCCCACGGAAACCGCCTTCGTTCGCGACTGCAATCGAGCGAACTGGAAATCGTCCTGAATCTTTCGTTGCCAAGAATTGAAACAGTTTTCCGATCAAAATGCCTGACAGATGCGCCGAGGTGGAGTTGACTGTGAGGCAAATCACGTATGAAGCGAATCGAATATACTGCCGGAGGCATCCGCCTGGCGGGGGTCTGCCTCGCCTTCTCGCTCGCGGGCCAGTCGGTCGAAATCAGCGCGGCCCTGCCGACGCATGTCTATTCCGCATCGGTCGAGCCGGTCTTTCACGTGCTCGGCATCCCGATGATGACGGCCCAGGCCGGGTTGCTCCTGATGGCGATGGTGAAAGCAGGGGCTGCCGTCGCCATGATTTTTTACGCGCAACGGCTTGCCAAGCTCTTCTGGATGGGCATCTTGCCGGAAGTGCCCGAAAATCTCCGGCGGGTGCTTGGGCGCAAAAACGCCGGCTCCAACGAAGCGGACAGCGACCCCTGGAGCGATTCGGTGTAAGCTTCCCCCGGCTATGAAAACCCTCGCAGCCCTTATTCTGCTCACCGCAACCGTCTTCCTGGCCGGATGCTCCACCGATCCCGACGACCAAGCGTTCTTCGAGAAAGGATGGCGCCACCCCGGGGCACGGGACGCGCAGTAGCGCGCGCCGATGACCCGCTTGAAAATCCTTCAGGTCTTCAGCCGCTATCAGCAGTTTGGCGGCGAAGAAGGGAGCGTGTACCGCATCGGGGACACTCTCCAGGAAATCTATGACGTGGAGTATTACGTCAAATCGACGAGCCACCTGCTGACCGCCGGGTCGGCCCTGGACAAAATCATGCTCCCGTGGAAGACCCTCCACAACGCCGAAACCGCCAGGCAACTTCGCCGTATGCAGGAAATCGGGCGCTTCGATCTGTGGCTGATTCACAATGCCCTCCCGGCGCTCTCTCCCTCGGTTTACAGTGAAGCCTTTCGCCTGAGGATCCCGATTGTGCATTACCTGCACAACTACCGGTTCTTCTGCGCCAACGGGTTTTTCCTGGATCACGGAAAGCCGTGCCAGCTCTGCGCCGGCGGAAATTACCTGCACGCTGCAAAAGCGGCGTGCTGGCGCGACAGCCACCTCGTCAGCGGGTGGATGGGCGTGGTGCTCGCCCGGATGCGGCTGATGCAGGTCACCCAACGGATCAGACGCTTTATCGCCATCAGCGAAGCGCAGAAGGCGGTCCATGTCAGCCTGGGTTTTTCCGCGGACCGGATCGACGTCATCCACCATTTCTTTCAACCCGGCAAACCCGCCACGGAAGTTCCGCACAAGGGATACGCTCTTTTTCTGGGGCGTATTTCGGCCGAGAAAGGCGGCATCGATCTCTTGCAGGCGTGGACACACCTGCCGAGGGACCGCCAATTGGTGGTCGCCGGGGACGGCCCGGAGTTGCCCGGCCTGCAAAGGTTTGCGGAGGCGCACGGGCTTTCCAATGTGCGGTTTGCCGGTTTTGTTGCCAAGGAGAAGCAGGATGAGCTTTGGGCGGGAGCCGCGTGCCTGGTCGTGCCGTCGGTCTGGATGGAACCCTTTGGCATGGTAGTGCTGGAAGCGTGGAGCCGGGGACGCCCCGTGGTCGCCTATTCTATTGGCGCGTTGCCCGAGTTGGTGACTCATGAGAAGACCGGTTTGCTGGTAACCCCGCACCGCCCCGACGAACTCGCGCTCGCAATCGAACGGCTGCTGGCGGATCGCGACCTGCAATGCGCGATGGCGAGCCGCGGTCGCGCGGAAGTCGAGACCCGGTTCTCCAAGGCCCGGTGGATGAAGCAAATTAATGAGTCCCTGACCAAGGCGCTGGAACGGGAAGAGACTTGAAGAAATGAACCAAGAATACCTGAAGCATTTGTCGCTGAGAGATCCGGGGAACAGAGCGCTCGATCACTGGATTGCGCTGATCTATCTCGGGCTGCTGATCGTCTGCGAGGTAAAGACCACGGAAGTCGTTTCACCGCTGATGAGCATGCTGGCCTTTGGCTTCTTCGCGCAGCGGATGAGACCGCCGACCGTCGCTCTCTGGACTGCCGTATACACGATCATTTCTTTCTACTTTCTGCTGCAACCGGAGGGACAACTCCCGCTCCAAGGCGATGATCGGATGACCGCCTACATTCGGTGCGGCACCCTGGGCCTGGCCGCCATCGGCGCGCTCATGCTCAGCCTGAACCGGGTTCGGGTGGCGCAGAGTTTTCTTCAGACGCTGACGATTCTCGACAAGCTGCCGGCGCCGGTAATTCTCTCGGACTGTTCCGGATGCATTGTGTTCATGAACGAAGACGCCTTGGCGCTGTTGCAGACGACCTCTGAAGAGGCTTTGGGCAGTTCCTATTTCACGTTCCTGATCGAAGGCGAACGCGGCAAGTCCATCCAGAAATACCTCGACATGGTCGATTCCAAGCAGCACGAGCCAACCGACGTGGTCGTTCGACTCAAGAAGCCCGAGCGCCGGGAAATTGCCGCCACGATCGTTCCCGTTCAATCCGAGAACATGAAGTTGTTGGCCACCGTGCTGCGCCCAAGTGGGGCCCCGGCGGGATGCCCGTAACCGGGACGTGGCACTGTGGCAACGCCATAGGACTACAGGGTTAGGGATGCACGAGGCTCCCTTGAAGCAGCGCCTGCCAGGCTTCCTGCCACTTGTTCAAGCGCGCCAGGATGTCCGCTTGCAGGAGATAGATGTATCCGGGGCAATGTTCCATTGCGGTCAGGGTTTGGAGGGTCTGCAAGGCTTCCTCGGTTCGGTCCCTGCGCGCTTCCATTTCACAGAAGGCATACCCTTTGATGAAGTTTCGCGGGTTGGTATAGAAAGCGCGCCGGATTTCGATCGGTGCATCCGCCGTTCCCAAATCCCGCGGAGGCGCGGCATCGATGCGGCGCCTCGCGATTTCGAACGCGTGGCGAAAATCCCCATTCCCGCCATAGACCGCCGCAACCGATTGCCATCCGGCGGCCATCCATGACTGGCGCGCTTCGGCTTCGCGGACGAGGTCGGACCGACTGGCTTTCGCGGCCCACAGACGAAAAAGGGTCTCCTTCTGGGGCGTGGAAAAGCTTTTGAGGTCCGGGTCTTCGGTCAGCACTTTCTTCAAACCTTCCCGGAATTCTGTTTGCGTCGCCTGGTCCAGGAAGAGAAGCGTGAGCGCGTTGTTTCCATCCACCATTTCGGCAAGGGCGCACCTGAGTTCGGAGGAGGTCGTGCCGGTGCTGGCGAGCATGCGCACATAAAGATCGGGGCGGAAAACACCCGTGGAGCGGCTGAGAGCTTCCTGCCACGCCGGCAGTACCAAGGGCGAATTCACCTTCAGCCATACAAGCCCCTCCTTGAAGGGAACATCCGCAGTGGTCGGATTGAGAAAGCGCGCGCGGCGAAAATCGGTCAGCGCATCCTGCCAGTCAGTCCGCCCGAGAGCGGTGGCGACGGCCCGTTGATAGTAAGGGAACCAATCCAGAGGCGTCAACCGGATGGCTTCGTCGGAACGCTTGGCCGCAGTTGTGTAATCGGCGGCGGCGTTGGCTGCCGCCGCCTGTTGTGCCGCAGCCTGCGCTGTGGCGGCTCCCGGAACCAGAATTCCATTCGTTGCGGACATGAACCAAATTGCGCCGACCGCGCAAAAGGCCGCGCCGGCCACCCGAAACAGGCAACGTGCGAGAAACGAGGCCTTTGCCACGCGCCCCGGCGCAATGGCCAGAGCGCAAATCAGAAGGGCGGGGAACACCGTGCCCAAGCGGTGCGCGGGCACATCGACCGTTCCGTGGATTGCAAACACGAGCGCCGCTGCGACCGCCGCGGCGCGCAGGCGCCAGTTGGGGTCGGTTCCCATCGGGAGTGTCCTGGCGATGGCAAGTGTGGCGCCGCAGACTACCAGAAGGACGGCGGGCCACCCCATTTCGATCCAAAGCCAGAGCCAGTCGCTTTCCGGGTGCAAGACGTGAAAATCGGCTGCGCCCATCGCCCGGTGAGGGGCAATCCAGAAAATTCCATCGAAATTACCCAAGCCGAATCCGAACAGGGGAGCCGACTTCGCCAGGGCGAATGCGTCGCGCTGCACCAGCCAGCGCAAATTGCCGCCAGGAATGCTGGACGCACCGGTTTCCACCGGAAAAAAGCGCTCGAAGGTAGCCCCGCCGCTCAGCAGGAAACCTCCAAGAAGCATCAATAGAATGCCGACGGCAACCCCGAAGCGCCTTCCGGATCGTCGCAACACAGCCAGGCATCCCGCCCACAACGCCATTCCAAAAAAGCACATCACCGCCCCGGCGCGCGAACCAGCGAGAAACACCCCCCAGAGCATTGCAGCCCCTCCAAGGACGGACAGAATCCAGATCCGGTTGCCACGACGGTAATCCTCATGAACGGAGGCCATGGCCAGGACGGTCCCGAGCGCCAGGAGATCGGCTGTCTGGTTGCGATTGGGAAAAGGGCCGAAGTTCGCGATGGAAGTTCCGATGGGCCAGCAGCGTCCGGCGGAATGCAACCAGATCGAGACGGCGGCGAGCAGCGCGACTCCCGCGCACAGATGGCGGATCGCCACTCGTCGATCGAAATCAGTCTCTTGGGAACACACGAACAAGAACCACGCCACGCCGGCGGCAAGGAGTGCAAAGGCCTCGGCCGTCAGCCATGGTTGCGCCGTCACCAGGGACCCGAGGGAGAGGGCATGATTCTCCAGCGCTTCGGTGCGCCAGGCAGGCATCGGAAACCAGCGGCAGGGCAGGAAGGCCGCGGCGGCGCAAGCCAGAATGCCAAGAGCAATGCTGTTAAAGAAAACGCCGGCGGAGCGTTTGGGCGGAGCGAGCAAAAGAAGAAGGCCGAGCCCGAGCAGAACGACGCCTTCGCTCCATCGTTCAGTGCCGCCGCCGAGAAACGCCGGCAAAATGGCGAACGCGGGAAGCAGCCAATCGTGAAACGCGCTTCCGGCGTGGCGTCTCGGAATGCTCTGCATTGTGCGGTGACGCTTCTTGGGCTTTCGGATAGCCGGGGGAGCGGCGGGTCCTACGTTTTCGTCGCTGAGTTCCATTCCCGGCTCGAATAGTAAGACGAATAGTAATAGTAGGTGTAACCGTCGATCGCCGGGTTTAGGGCGTTCAACACTGTGCCCACCAAGGACACGCGGCGGTCTTTTAGCAAATCGAAGGCGGCGTGAATGTTCTTGGAAGTGCTAAAGCCGAGGCGCACGACAAAGATGACCCCGTCGACACGGGGCGCCAGCACGGTCGTATCGTCCACCGCCAGCACCGGAGCGCTGTCCAGAATCACGCAGTCGAAGGCGTCGCCGACCGACTTCAAAAAATCGTCCGTTGTCTTCGCAAGCAAGTGCGCGCTCGGTGTTTCGTTGGCTGCGCCCCGGGTGATTAGCGTCAAATTCTTCAACGGGCACGATTGGGTGCAACTGCGCCATTCGCGTTGGCCCGACACGATTTCCGAGAAACCGGCTTCGTTCGAGACCTCAAAAAGGTTGTGGATATTGCCGCGCCGAAGGTCGCCGTCGATCAACAGAGTGCGGGTGCCGCCCTGCGCCATGGTGGCGGCAAGGTTTGACGCGACAGTGGATTTGCCTTCGTTGGGCACGGCGCTCGTCACGAGGATCACGTGCGGAGCTTTTCCCTCGTACGGGTGAAAAACGAACGCCGAGCGGACGCCGCCGAATGCCTCGGAGAACGCCGGGTCTTCCGGATAAAGAAGCGTCAGGCGCTGGCATTTCTCGGAGGGAATCCGCCCAAGAACGCGCCCGCCAAAATGCGCGGCGAACTCTTCGGTGGAGACGATCCGCCCGTCCAGAAGATCGAACAAGAAAAGGATTGTCAGGCCGAAACCGAGGCCGCCCAGAAGCGCCATGATGAAAGCCCTGGAAGCACCGATTTTGAGAGGCGCCGACGGCGATGCCTGCTCGAGGATGGCAACGATGTTCTGGTCGAGGTTCTTGTTGACGTCCACGGCCTGCATGCTGGAAAGCAACCCGTTATACAGCGACTTCAAGCGGTCCAGATTCGACTTGATCGATTCGTACTGGGCGTTGCGCCCGCTCAAGTCCAACGCCTTGACGCTCCATTGTTTGCGCTCGTTCTCGAGATTTTGAATCTCGACCTTTACCGACTCCCGGCGTGCCCGCAGTTGCGCCTCGCTCTGTTGCTTGTAAACCTGGATCAGACGCTCCTGCATGGAAATTTCGTCGTTCAACTGCTGCACGATGGGGTGGATCGGGCGCAGATTCTCCGAAAAGCTCGCCAGCTTCGCCTTGAGGAACTTGATGCGATCCTTGGCGTGGGCGTAATCGGCCGGCGGCCCGAAGCCGTACCCCGCCATGGCAGCCTCCGACGAGGCTTGCGCGCTGCCGGATTCCGCCGGTTTGCGCGCTCCCATGCGGTCGATATTCTCGTCTACCCCGAGCAGCGTCAGCAGTTGGTATTCCGTATTGAGATCCGCCAGCCTGCGGTCGACGCCGCTGAGGTAGCTTGCGGCGACGTTGCCCTCGGATTGCAGGAACGCGACGTTGTTTTCCTTCTGGAACTGAATCAGTTCATCGCTGACCGTCTTGATCTTCTTTTCGAGGATCTCCAGTTCGTCGGCGATGGCGGACACCGTCGTGTCGGACTTGCGCGAACGCATATCTCTCTTGACGCTCATGTACTCCTGCATGACGGCGTTCAGCAGCGCCTCGCTGTAGTCCGGTTGATCGCCAATCGCCTGCAGGACGAAGATCGAGGCCCGAGGCTGCTGGGATACGCTGAGGGTCACCGCGCACGGCGCCAGTTCCGGACGCACCGTGCGGACCCGCGCTTCCGCGCCGGTGCGCACCATCTGACTCTCCATCAACGAAACTTGCGTGCCGAAGAAATTCTGCGCTTCTTCGCTGTAGAGCGCCGCGCCGGGCAGCGAGATCTGGCCGCTGACCATCATGCGGCCCACCGAGCAAAAGCGCACCGGCTGGCTCACGTTGTACCACCCGGCCAGAAGCATCGCGACGCCCACCGAGAGCACCAGCACCCACCAGCGCGTTTGCAACACCCGCCGATACCGGTACCACCGGACTAAAAGGCTTGGCGCCGGCTTCTCCGGCTCCTCGATCTCGTGCAGTTCTTCGCGGGTTGGCATTCGGGTCACGCTAAAAGTTGATCCGATTTTGCGTCACAATGACTACGTCGTCCACGTTCAAAACGGGATCTTTTTCGCCTTTGCCCTCCATCATCGACTTGACGTCGACCATGAGCGGTTCGCTGGAGGCATTGCCTTTTCGGATCAATTTTACTTTGCGCTGGTTTGCGAACTCGGAGAACCCGCCCGCGCGCATGATCGCCTTGCTCACGGTGAACGATCCGTCGGGGGGGATCTCGATCGCTCCCTGATTGCGCACCGCCCCCATCACAAATACCGTTCCCTTGGACTTGGGACTCGCGATATCGAGACTGACGATGACAGTGGCGTGGAAAAAATAGGTCTTTTCCAGTGTCTTCTTGATGTCGGAGGCAAGCTGCTTGCATGTTTTGCCCGAGGCCATAACGCGCCCGATCAGCGGCACCTCCATCTCGCCGGAGTCGGCCACCGATACCGGCCGCGGTTCGGTGCGCTCCTCCACGACGCGATAGCTCAGCCTGTCGCCGATGGCGAGGGGGCGCTTGTCGTCCAGATACTCCATCGAATTCATCGCGATGATCGCTCCGTCGGGCGCACTGAGCGACTCGTCGCCGCGGTTCTCGGCTTTGGCGGTTTGCGCGACCGCCTGAGGGACGCCAAGCAGAGCGAACGCAACGAGCAGGAGCGCAAGAAGCGCGCTGCTCCCAAACAAAGCGAACGGGCGTCGAAGCAGCCAAATCTGGGAAACGGCAGCGCCTCCGGCTCCCGCCTGAGCGCGTTCTTTGCTTAAGATCGGGAGTTTAGCGCTAAATAGAGGCTTCGACATTGTCAAAACTTATAATCCAAAGTCAGACTGGCCCTGTTTTGATAATAGCTGTAATCTTGCAAGTCGGAAAGATTGCGAATGAAATCGTAGCTCAATCGCAGCCCCGTGTTCTTGGAGAGCCCGATTGTTGTCCCCACTCCAAACCCGTACCGGTTCAGGTGCTCGGACACGGTGGCCGGCGAGTCGGCGACGTGCTCAAAAAATCCGGAAAAAGTCAGAGGCAGCGCCCGGATAAATCCCGCAGTGACAGCATAGCGAACGAAATCCACCGCCTCATAATTGGTGATCAGGCCGAACTGGCATTCCCTTCCGGCGGTCAGCGTGTGAAGCCAGGAATTGCTCAGCGCATGGGTGATCGTCAGCGACCCATACCAACTGCTGAGATTGGACAAGTCCCCGTTGCCGCCGCCTTTGACGAAATCGGCGATCTGCCAGCCGCCGGCAATTCGCCACTTGAGGAAACGCGTCATCGTGCTGTCCATGAACATCCCGAAACAACCGGAGGTCGAATCGTTCTGAAAATCGTGGCTGTAAGTGGTGCGTGCGCCGCTGGCTTCAATGCCGATATTGGTCAGATCCGTCAGCCCGTGCGAGATGGAAGCGATCAGGTTATCGCTGTTGTTGTTAAGGTATTTGTAGGTGTTTTCCAGCGACGTGTAGGAAAAGTGACTGTAGCCCGCTGTCAGGATGATGGCGTTGAGGTCCCACAAGTAATCCACGCCCGCGCTGTTTTCGAAGCGGACATAAGGGGAGGTCTTGCTGAGCCCCGCCTGCTCGGTGGGATCGCTGTCGGTGAAAAACGAGTCGTAAAAGGTGAGCTTTGCCGTGTCGCCGATGTACACATCGAATGCCAGGCGCGAGCCCGGCGCGATCGAAAGCAGGGTTTGATTATAATCAGAGCGCTGCAAATAATAGCGAACACCGGCTCCTATATCCAGTCGCAGCGTATTGAGTTCGGTGGCGCGCCACACCCCGCCGAGGTTGATGCTCGGAGTGATAATGAAATCGCTTAATCGCCCGGATTCCGCAAGATTGACGTTGTCGTTGAACTCGACGTTCACGCTGGATGAGAGATTGAATGAAACCGGTCCGAGCGCCAAATTGTAATTGTCGGCGGAAGTCGCGGGTTGCCGCCGGGCGGCGGAGTAGGCGCCCGTCATCGATGGGCGCCCCTGGCCGATGCCCCAGGATTCCTGGGCTTTAGCGGAAACCGAGAGTGCGATTAACGTCAAAACCGCGAGCCGGATCAGGACGGCGATTGTAGGGTGTTGTAGTTGCCGGTTCGATGGATCAGTACAATGAACCGTCACGCGCCCTCCGAGAGTACTCCAAGGGCACGAACGTCCGGAGTTAACTCGGTAGCGGAAAAACATCAAGATGCGTAGGATGGATGGTTTTTTCAAAAAAGCAAGTGGAGATTGTTGAGGCATGGAGGCGAATTCATGTGACAGACCCGAAGAGCGGGCAAGGATCCCGAAAATTACGCCCGTCCGTCCCCGCCGGATGCTTCGCAAGTTGCCCGTGCTGTCCGCTTGAGGAATCGGCTTTGCGGCCACACCCTGCAAAGGACTTGGCTGCTGCGGACAACGGTGATTCAATGGCGGTATGATTGTTTCCTGTCAAGAGATGCGGGGGCTTGAGGAGCGGGCGTTTGCCGCGGGCGCGAGTGCGGAGGATTTGATGGAGGAAGCCGGCGCCAGGATCGCCGCGGCGGTGAGGCAGTTCGCGCCCGGGCCGGGGGTGTGTCGGGTCGTTTTTGGCAAGGGGCATAACGGCGGAGACGCACTGGTGGCAGCGAGGTATCTCGCAGCGGCGGGTTGGGAGATTGTCCTCGAACAGGTCTTTGCTGTGGAGGAACTGGCAAGTCTCACTTTGAGGAAACTCGAACAGCTTCAGGACAGCCAGGCCTTGCGGGCCGAGTCCGCTCGGGAATGGCTGTCCGACCCGGCAAATCCCGCTACCGTCATCATGGACGCGATGCTCGGCATTGGAGCAAAGCCGGGATTGCGCGAACCGATTCGTTCCGCCGCCGCGGAAATCAATCGGCTGCGCCTTGCGACCGGGGCCGTCGTCTTCGCCATCGATATTCCCACGGGGCTCGATGGCGATACGGGCGCCTTCGATCCCGATGCGGTGGTGGCGGATTTCACGCTGACCCTCGGTTTTCCGAAACGCGGATTGCTGGCTGACGGCGCCATCGACCAGGTGGGCCGGCTGGCGGTGCTTCCGCTGGCGGGATTGACCGATCCGGCGGCGGCATCGTCCGAATCGGTGGCGGTTCCACACACGCTGGCGGGTTTGTGTCCGCCGCGACGATATGGCACGCACAAAGGGGACTGCGGGCGAGTGGGACTTGTTGCCGGTTCGCGCGGACTGACTGGCGCGGCGGTCATGGCGGCCAACGCGGCGGTCCGCGCCGGGGCTGGCTTGGTGTCCCTTTATGTGACACCGGATGTCTATCCCATCGTGGCGGCAACAGTCATGCCGGAAGTGATGACGGCGCCGGTCGATTGCTGCACCGATCTGCTCAACAAGCGCTTTGACGCGATGGCCATCGGTCCCGGTCTTGGACGGGGCGAGGCGGAGGATATCCTTGCATTGATCGAACAGTTTTCCGGCCCGATGGTGGTGGATGCCGACGCGCTGAACCTGCTCGCGGTCGGGGGAAATCGTGCGGTGCTGCGGCGGGCGGCCGGACCGCGCCTTCTCACGCCGCATCCCGGCGAAATGGCTCGGCTTTTTCCCGAGTCGGCGGCGCTGGCCCGGCGCGAGGCTGCCGAACGCTTTCTGGAACTCTTTCCCGGAAAGCCGATCACACTGCTGCTGAAGGGCGCGCGGACGCTGGTCGCGGAAAAAACGCCGGATACCCCGCTTCGTATCTCCTTCAACAGCACCGGGAGCCCTGGAATGGCGACTGGCGGGATGGGCGATGTGCTGACCGGCGTCTGCGTAGCGCTGGCAGGGCAGGGGAGGCCTCTCTTCGACGCGGCGCGAGTTGGCGCATGGGTTTGCGGACGGGCCGCGGAACTCGCCATGAGCAAAGGCGGCCGCAGCCAGGAGTCTCTTTCGGCGACAGACCTGCCGCAATTTTTCGGAGACGCCTTCAACGAACTGCGTAATTCACAGGGCGCGTAAATCGTGATGGGCAAGAACCCGGGAGCGGCTTCGCAGTCGCGCGAGCGTCTTGGAACGTGGCAGTCCTGTGCCGCCTTGGGAAAAGACGTTGTCAGCGACTAACGCTTTCTGAAGGAATGAGACACTCCGAAGGAAGACTCAGCCATCCTGACCTCTTCTGGAAAGAACGGCCGAATTGAAGAACGAAAATGAGCCCAACGCCGGCGCGGTCCGAAATGGATGACCCCAAAACGGCACAGGAGGCTCGTGGACTGCGGTGAAGTGCCCTTTCCATTACCCACAAACTGGAAGCCGAGCACGGAAACCGGAGCGGCCCATATTATTTTGTCATCCTGAGCTTGCGAAGGATCTCACGGCAGGCCAGCCGGCGTTATGTCACCATTCACCGTTCTCGAAGCTGACGGCACCGCCCGATGAGCCATCAGTTCCAAGTACGTGCCGACTGAAACGAACATCGCGATCGCCTCGTGAGATTCCTTCGACAGACTCAGGACAGGCTCTTCGCAGGCTGCCAATGAACCTGCCAGAAAGACGGGGCGTTCGGGAGCGGGAATCCGGGGAGCACACGCGTCTCGCGTGTTGGCGTCGGCGTCCCGCCGACGCGGACTTCCAGTCTCCCAAGTGCATTGCGGCGACTCCACGCGCAAAGTTCGCCGAGGCGGGACGCCTCGGCCAGCACCCGGGACGGGTGCGCTCCCCGGACCGGAGTCGCCGGCTTGATCGCCTCCTTCTACACCAACACGGCTACGGGAGCCACCATCGTACTGGTGGCGATGGCCTGTTTTGTCGTGACGCTGGGCATCAAGGCCGGCAGGCATCGCATCGGCCAGTGAGCTGGCAAGCGGGCGGCTGTTTGAAATTTCAGAAGATTTCGCGCCAAGAACGTTTGCCTGCCGGCTTTGGGATCGACGAACCCGTGCGGTCTCTTTCCAGATTGCCATCAGCCGCCGATAACCTTATCTTCTGCGAAATAGTTTTCGACCGTGTCAATAATCCTCCCGCATTCGTCTTTTCGCGCGGTTCCCGCGCTCATCGCCCTTCTGTTACTCCCGTTGTACGCACGCGCGCAAGATGGGGCCTCATTCACAGGCGGGTACAACGATCCTGGGGCGCTTATCCAGGCGGCACCGCGCATCATCACGTGGGACGGTTCGAACGGTGTCGCGATCAACACCCTCGTAGGCGCGGATGCGTTTTACAACCAGGGCATTTGGGGCCAGAGCACCGTCACCGCCAACGTGGAGGCAGGCCTCGTTTGGAACGGGAACGAGATCACTTCCGGCTTTCAGGATTACTACACGGCTCCCGGAGCCGCCGGGGAATTCGATATGCACGCCACCGCCGTCGGGTCGATCATCGCCGGATACAATGCCTCTGCCGATCCCAACGCCTACCCTTATTACCAGCTCGGCATGGCTCCATTGACGCAGTTCAGCTCGGGCGCCATCGCGACGGACTGGTATAACGCCACCGACCCTGGTACTGGACAGCAAAACGTCTATTTCGACGTTACGCCCAAGACGTTTTACTCCACCTACAATCACTATTTCACGACCAACTGGGCGCGCACCCTCAACTATGGCTGGTTCTCCGTCGGGTTCTCGGCGCCCACCGATGTCATCAACAGCAGCTGGGGCTTCCCCGACGCGCTGGCGACCGATCCAATGACCATGGCCGCGGACGGCCTGGCGCGGGCCAATCCGCTCACCACCCTGGTGGTCGCCGCCGGCAATGCCACCACCGCCTCCAACCCTTGCAACAACGTCGGCGGACCGGCTTCGGGTTACAACTCCATCTCCGTGGGCGCCGTCGGCAATTACACTTACAACCAGTTCGATTCCGTGGCGGATTTCAGCAGCCGCGGCCCGCAGGATTATTACGATCCGGTGCATGGGGTCGTGCCTGGCGTGCGGGCGCCGGTGGATTTGGTTGCGCCCGGCACGAGCATTACCGCCGCGTATTACGGCGGACAAACCGGCGGCAACGGCGCGAGCCTGGCGACAACCGTGCCCGATGCCTCCAACGGCGCCAGTGACTGGTATGCTCTCGGCCTCGCGGGAACCAGCTTCGCGGCGCCCATCGTCACCGGCGGCGTTTCGCTGCTAAAGAGCGCGAGTTACTACCTCTACGGCGACAACGCGAGGGACACCCGCGTCATCAAAGCCGTCCTGATGAACTCCGCAACCAAGCTGCCCGGCTGGGACAACGGCCAGCAGACTGGCTCCAACGGGGTCGTCACCACCACCCAGGCGCTCGACTGGAGTCAGGGCGCCGGAATGCTCAACCTCAATCGCGCTTTCAACGAGTACGTCAACGGTACCGCCGGCCTTTCGGGAACCGCCGGGGGAACGATCGCCAACACCGGCTGGGATCTCAGTTCCCTTACGTTAAGCACCGCCCCGGGGACCGTCGCCCACAACGACTACACGTTTCAGTTGGCCCTCCAGGCGGGAAGCATGCTCGATGTCACCCTCGATTGGTTCCGCGATTTGTCGGACCCGGTGTTTACCGACAACGCCGATCCGACGTTGCAATCCCTGGACACCACGGATGAAGGCCTGGCCAATCTCGACCTCGAAATCTGGAACTCGGATTTCACCAAGCTCTACGCCGTTTCCGACAGCCTCTACAACAACGTGCAGGAACTGCATTTCGAACTACCCGACACCGGCGGTTACGCCGTTCGCGTCGATTACGAGGGGAACGTGTTCGGCTCCGGCACCGCCGAGACTTACGGGTTGGCCTGGGAAGTGACCGATGCGATCCCTGAACCGTCAGTGGCGGCGCTGATCGCGCTGGCAGGCTGCATGGTTGCGGCGCGGAGGCGGCGGTAGCGTGGCACAGGCGGGACGCCCAATATTGTCCGTTTAACAAATTTGAACGACAAGGGAAGCAACTCTCAACGGATTGCGTTGGGAGTTCCGACGAACGCGGCAGCGTCTTGGAGTGCGGCAGTCCTGTGCCGCCTTGGGATGGCGCTCCGCTCCCACCAGTCCGCCTTCGGTGCGCAGGAGCATACGGCCAGAGGGCGATCCAGTTTGCCATGAATGGAAGAATGCCAGGGCTGGTCTTGGCTGACAAGCAATCGGATGGGCGAGGGATGGTCCGGCCTGCGAAGGCGGCACATGACTGCCGCACTCCAAGACGCTGGCGCGACCATTAAAAACCCATCCGTTTTCGAAACCGCTGCTTAAACGAAAAGTATTGGACGGGACGCCTGTATCACATTCCATGCTCGTTCACCGCCCCCCCGGCACGACGACGAACAGGCGCAGCTTGCCGCGAGCGACGGAGAGCATGACGGGTTTGCCGGGCGGAAGGGAGCGCGCGATGCGGTCGAAGTCCGCCGGGGCGCCAACGGGCTGGCGGGCAATTTCTTCGATGACGTCGCCGGGTTGAAGGCTGGAGGACGCCGGGGAGGCGGGGTCGATGCCGGCGACGATGACGCCGTGGATGTTGGCGGGGAAATCCGGCATGCGACTGGCAGGGATGGGTGCGGTCTCGATACCGAAAAGCGGGTTGTCCTGCGACAGGGTGGCCGGCGGCGTGGGGCTCGGGGTGGCGGGTCCGGGAGGGACGGCTCCGGCGCTAAAATTGGCCGGTTGCTCGGCGATGGTGGCGGTAACCGTCTGCGGTTTCTTGTCGCGCAGGAAGCGGATCTCGACCTTCGAGTTCACCGGGGTGGAGGAGGCCTGCCGGAAGAGGTCGCGAATGGTGGCGATGGGTTTGCCGTTGAAAGCGGTGACGACATCGCCCGCTTTCAGGCCCGCTTTGTCCGCCGGCGAGCCGGGGGTGATGCTGCCAACGAGCGCGCCCGTCTGTCCAGAGATTCCGAATTGCGCCGCCAGTTCGGGGGTGAGTTCCTGAATCACAACGCCCAGGTAGCCGCGGACGACGCGCCCGGTCTTGATGATGCTCTCCATGGCCATGCGGGCGGAGTTGGCGGGAATGGCGAAGCCGACGCCCTGCCAGGTGCCGCTGCCGGAGAAGTTGCCGATGGCGGAGTTGATGCCGACGATTTCGCCACGCACGTTGATAAGGGGTCCGCCGGAGTTGCCGGGGTTGATAGTGGTGTCGGTCTGGAAAAATTCGTTGCTGCTCTCATCGGAAACGACCCGCCCAGTGGCGCTGATGATCCCTTTCGTAACGCTCTCGCGCAGGCCGAAAGGATTGCCGATGGCGAAAACGACGGAACCAACGCGCACATCGTCGGAGTTGCCAAGGGGCAACGGGCGGATGCCGGTGGCGTCGATCTTGAGGACGGCGATATCGGTGGCCGGATCGGTGCCGATGACTTTGGCCGGAAAGTCGCGCCCGTCGTTGAGCCAGACACGCACTTCGTCCATGTTGGCCACGACGTGGTTGTTGGTGAGGATGTGCCCCTCCTTTGAAACGATGACGCCGGAGCCGAGGGAGTTTTGCACGCGCTCGCGAGGCCGCCGGAGGAAGAAATCGAACGGATCGATCACCTGCGGGGCGGCAATGCGGCGAGTGGTGGTGACGCTGACGACGCTAGGAACGACGGCTTGCACGAGCCGGGTGGATTCCCGGTCGAGCGCCTCAAGAACCTGGACGTCTTTAAGGTCGATCTGGGCGGTGGCGACCGGAGTGAACGTTTCCGGCACACGACGATGGCCGTTCCAGCGGGACACACCGTACACGGCCAGGCTGACAACAACGACGAAGAGAAGAAAACGTTTCATGGTCGGTTATAATAATGCAAATCTCGGGCTGCGAAATGCGGAAAACGAGGCAAAGCCTCGCAACGCGGTCTCGTTCCCAGGCTCCAGCCTGGGAACGTCCCTGGCTTGGAGGCTCCAGCCTCCTGTTCCCCTCCGGTGCGCTGTGCTTTTGGAGGCCCAGAAGGAGGCTGGAGCCTCCGAAAATGCCGCATTCCCAGGCAGGAGCCTGGGAACGAGAGTCAAACGAGAGTCAATTTGTTCAGCCGGTCTCCTAAGTGAAAACGGCATCCCAAACGCTGTCATCCTGAGATTGCGAAGGATCTCACGAAGCCGGACGGACGTAATCTTCACTTTAAGCGCTTTCGGAACTGACGGCATCTCCAGCAGCGCTGTCAGCTTCGAGAACGGTAAACAGTGACATAACGCTGCCTGGCTTGCTGTGAGATCCTTCGCAAGCTCAGGATGACAGCTAATAGAGCGCTCCGATTC
>Ga0316226_1002636_pt1 | contig 16435 bp, 14 predicted proteins | sample TBH18017metaG_FD_206009 | JGI IMG/M metagenome (GOLD analysis project Ga0316226, IMG submission 206009) | Freshwater microbial communities from Trout Bog Lake, Wisconsin, USA - TBH18017 | ecosystem: Environmental > Aquatic > Freshwater > Lake > Hypolimnion/Profundal zone | place: USA: Wisconsin... | reverse complement strand
GTTGACCGGTGCCGGCGAGAGGCGCCACGCCGGTCATCTCGTAGGAGCCCGTCGCGTCCGTCCGAATGCCGCCATTCGGCCACTGCCACCCCAGGTAGGCTCCGGGCACGGGCAGGCCGGCATAGTCGAGCACGGTGCCTCTTATGACGCCAGTACCGCTCGGAGCCGCCAGATGAGAGGAGTACGGGAAGTCTCGGGAGCGAAGCGCCGCACTCGACGAGGCCCATGATGTCTCCGTCGGCGCACTGTAGCCCGCCATCGCCGCAGTGCTCATCATCAGAAGCACCGCGAAAGAAGTGGCCACGAGGGCGATCCCCCCAATACAACGCTTCATGCTGCCTCCCCTTCGTTGCCCGTCACCGGAGCGGCAAGGCGCGTGCCGCGTACCCATCACGTCCGCCCAAGAAGGAGTAGCCAGTCCGCGTGGGACCCAAGCGCCGACGACCCCATCTTGAATAGGTACCTTAGCACGAGCCTGATAGTGCGCAGTTGGCAGATTGCCTTTCCCCAATGAGATCGTCCATCGGGCCGCGCACGCACTGCTCGCCGCTGCCGTGCTGCTGATCGCGGAATCGAACGCCCGCTGAGGCCCTGATATCCTCTTCACCCGGGAGCCGCTTCCGGCGCCTCTCGTGTCGTGGCGTCGAATGGAGGTCGCACCGATGAGCGTCATCTCTCCGTTCCACATGCTGATCATCCTCGTCCTGGAAGTGGTCCCGGTCGTGCTCGCAGGCTGGCTGATCGCCAAGAAGGGCTACGAGCCGGTGTGGCTCTGGGTCCTCCTCGCACTCTTCTTCAGCTGGGTCATCCTCCTGGTCGCCGCCATCCTGCCCACGCGTCGTCCCGCCTAGCTTGCACATCGTCCGCGCAACGCACCTCATGAGTGACGACCTCGATCTGCGCGTGGTCACGACGGCGCCCGACGGGATGTTCGCCGCCGTCCTGCGGGGGCGCCTGGAGTCGGAGGGCGTTCCCACGATGGCTCGCAGCTACGGGGCGGGCGGCTGGCTGTTCCCCGGCGGCCCGTCCGGATTCGGGCCAGTCGATATCCTGGTCCCTGCCGACCGCCTGGAAGAGGCCGAGAAGATCCTCAGCGAGACGGACGAGTAGAGCATGAGACCCGCCCTCCATATCTCGGGCGATCGCCGCGTCCAGATCGGCCGCTGACGCTTGATCGCCCTGCTTGGAGGGCTTGGGGCTGCTTTGGCGTGGGGGACGGGCACGTTCTGCTCGGCCCGTTCCAGCCGCATCATCGGCGCCGCGTCGGTCGTGGCCTGGGTGATGCTCATCGGGCTGGTCGCGAACCTCGCCGTGATCGCCATTGGTCCGGCCCCCGGGGCCCTCGGCGCCACCGACATCGCGTGGATGCTCGTGGCCGGGCTCGGCAACGCGGCGGGGCTGCTCCTGGAGTACACGGCGCTCCGGCGCGGCAAGGTGGGGATCGTGACTCCCGTGACCTCGACCGAGGGCGCCATCGCGGCGCTGCTGGCCGTGGCGGCCGGCGAGGCTCTCGGTATCGCCCAAGCCGGACTTCTTGCGGTCGTGGCTCTGGGCATCGTGCTGGCGGGGGTTGCCCCCGATGAGCCGACGCCGGACCAGCGCAGGTCGACCGGGTTCTGGTTGGCCGCGGTCGCGGCGCTGTCGTTCGGCATCGGCATCTTCGCGACGGGCCATCTCAGCGCGTCGCTCCCGGTCGGCTGGGCGGTGCTGCCGCCGCGCCTCGTGGGCGTGGCGATCGTGACGATCCCATTGGCGCTGACCCGGCGGCTCAGACTCGCTCGGTCGGCCGTCCCTTTGGTGGTATTCACCGGGCTCGCGGAGATGCTCGGCTTCGTCTGCTACGCCGTCGGCGCACGTCACTCCGTCGCCATCGCCGCGGTCCTTGGGTCTCAGTTCGCCGTCGTCGCCAGCGTGGCCGCCTACCTGTTCGTGCACGAACGACTGACGTGGCTGCAGTTGGCAGGCGTCGCGGTGATCGTGGCCGGCGTCGCGGCCTTGACGGTGGTCACGGTCGGCTAGTCGCCCTCAGGCGCCATCGGTGGCGCCCCCGAGCACCTCCGCATCGGCACGATCTCCGGGGCTCATGCGCCCTAGTTCTGCGCGAAATAGTGCGCGACCCGATTGGCGGCGTTGGCGCGCACGCTGAAGAAGTAGAGCGGAAGGTCGAAGGTGTGGAGGACGCCCTTGGGGAAGCCGTGCGAATTGAAGTAGGGCGGGTCCCCCGCGTTGATGGTGCTGCAGATCACGACGCCCTTGGCCTTGTCGACGCGCGCGTCGGCGATGTTCATGAAGCGCTTGATCGTCCCGTTCGCGTTGAGGTACGGTGTCCCGCCGGTGGCCGGATTCAGCTCGATCGAGCCGCGGTTCCTGGCGGCGCTCGCGTGCGTCTGCTTCCGGGTCCACGTGATGGGGTTGATGGCGATGGCGCCGGGCTGCACGACCGGGCTGGGCGCGGCGATGGTGGGCGCCTCCGTGTTCCAGGAAGCGATGACGCCGGTGTCGCTCGGCCCCTTGGCGAACTTGAGGAACGGGTGCTGGCGCAGGTAGGAATGCTGGATCGGATAGCCGGGGACGTAGGCGACGATCATGCGCGCATACACGGCCGGGTGCGCCTTCATGTACTTGGCGAGGAGGTTGGCGAGCACGGCCGAGCCCTGGGAATGGCCGACGAGGATGAACGGGCGGCCGTGGTCGAAGTTCTTGAGGAAGTGCTTGAAGGCCGCGAAGACGTCGGTCGACGGGATGCCGGCGATGTTCTTCTTCTGCTGCGCGAAGGGCAGCGAAAGCTGGTAGGTGGCGTCGATCTGCCGGTAGTAGGGGGCGTAGATGTTGCCCACCGTGCGGAAGGCGGTGGCCTGGCGCTGGAAGGCGACCTGCGCGCCTTGCATCATCTGGGGGTTGTCGACAGCGCAGTAGTGAGGACCGCCGGGGCCACTCGAGTACGCGGTGGGATAGACGTAGAAGACGGCCACCTTCTTGTGCTTCACGGACTTGCCCGGCAGGTAGAGCCAGTGCAAGCGCGAACGGTAGTCGGTGGCCTTCACCGGAGCGGCGCCGGCCGACGTGGCCAGCAGGGCCGCTGCCGCGAGAGCCGCGACGGTCAGCAACAGGATCCTTCTTGCTCGCAGCTGTCGTGCACGCATCTCTCTTCCTCCTCGAGTCCGCGATCGTCTCGTGCGGCCGCCGGATGAGCGACGGGAGACGATGACGAAGCTTTGTCGTCTCCACCGGTATCGGCAGCGCCACGCGCGGACAAGAGTCCGCAGCTACCAGATGCGCGCCCGTGCTTCCTCGCCGCGCGCCATAGGTGACGTCGCGTCGATCCCGAACGCGGAGGCGAACGCCGGGAGGTTGGAGAGCGGCTCGTTCACGCGCGCCCGGGCGGGCGAGTGCGGGTCGGTCTTGACTATCAGCCGCAGATACTCGTCCGTGTAGTTCGTGCGCCACACCGTCGCCCACGAGAGGAAGTACCGCTGCTCGGGGCTGAACCCGTCGATGCTCGTGGTCGCCTTGCCGGCGAGCGCCTCGCGCAGCGCGTCGTGGGCGATCTTGAGGCCGCCGAGGTCGGCGATGTTCTCGCCGAGCGTGAGGTGGCCGTTCACGTGCAGGTCGTCGAGGACCTCGTACTCGTCGAACTGGTCCACGAGCACCTGCGCGCGCCGCATGAATTCGGCGCGGTCGTCCTCGCTCCACCAGTCGCGCAGCTGGCCGGCGGCGTCGAAGTGGCTCCCCTCGTCGTCAAAGCCGTGCGTGACCTCGTGCCCGATCACGGCGCCGATGGCGCCGTAGTTCACGGCGTCGTCGGCGTCCGCGTAGAAGAACGGCGGTTGCAGGATGCCGGCCGGAAACACGATCTCGTTGAGCAGCGGGTGGTAGTAGGCGTTGACGATGTGAGCCGGCATCGCCCACTCGCCCTTGTCGACCGGCTCGTCCAGCCGGCCCATCTGCCGGGCGTACTCGAACGCCTCACAGCGCATGCGGTTCTCCACATACGATCCGCGCTCCACGACGAGACCCGTGTAGTCGCGCCACTCGTCCGGGAAGCCGATCTTGTAGTTGAAGCCGTCAAGCTTGCGCAGGGCCTCCGCCCGAGTGGCCTCCCCCATCCACTCCGCGCTGCCGATCGCCCGTCCCATCGCCGAGAGCAGATGGTCGACCATCTCCTCGCAGCGCTTCTTCGCGTGAGCGGGGAACGCCGCCTCCACGTAGAGCTGCGCCACCAGTTCGCCGATGTCGGCGGAGGCCGCGTTGAGCACGCGCTTCCAGCGGGGCTGCATCTCCTTCTGGCCGCCGAGCGTGCGCGCGTAGAAGTCGAACGCCTCGTCCTCGAACGCAGGCGGCAGCGCCGACGCGAACGCTCTGACCACGTGCCAGCGCAGGTAGTCCCGCAGCGTCTCCACGGGAGTGTCGGCCAGGGCGTCGTCGAGCGCCTGGAAGAAGCCGGGGTTGTTCACGCTGACCGACGCCGACGTGACGCCGAGCGCCGCGACGTACGAGCTCAGGCCGAAGGCCGGCATGAGCTCGTCCAGCGCGGCGACGGCGTACCGGTTCATGGTGAGCTGCACGTCGCGCAACTGCTCGGCGGTGTAGGACACCTCGGCCAGGCGGGTCTCGAAGGCGAGGATGCGCTCGGCGGCTTCGCGCGCTCGCTCCTCGGCGTCGGCGGGTGCCCGCCCCTGAGCGTCGTCCAGATTGCGGAGCTGATCGGCGACATGGGCGACGTACTTCTTGCGGAGCGCGACCGACTGCTCGTCGTCGCGCGTGTAGTAGTCGCGCTCGGGCAGGCCGAGCCCACCCTGGCCGACGTAGACGAGGTAGGTGCCGGAGTCCTCGAAGTCAGGCGCGATGCCGAGCGAGTGGAGCGGGCCCGGTCCGCAGCGCTGCAGATCGCGCACGATCTCGCGCACGTCGGCCACCGACGCGGCGGCGTCGATGCGCGCGAGATACCGCTCAAGCGGCTTCACGCCGGCCGCGGCGATCGACGCTTCGTCCATCGCCGCGGCGAAGTAGTCGCCCACCATCTGACCGGCCGAGCCGCGGGGCTCCGTCCGCGCCGCCGCGTCCTCGAGCAGCCGGTGCAGTACCTCCTGGTTGCGCGCGTGGACTATCCGCGCCTCATCCCAGACCCCGTACTCGGACGGGACGGGGTTGGCGTCGAGCCAGCCGCCGTTCACGTGGCGGTAGAAATCATCGGATGCGGCGATGCCCGCATCGAAGAGCGCTGTGTCGATCGGGCGCTCGGGTCCGCTCATGAGGCTCTCCTGCAATGGGTGATCAATGGGTCGCAGTCTGGACGCTACCCACTTGCGGCCCGAGAGCCATCACGCGGGGTCCTTCTCGACGACAGCGCTCGCTGCCGCCGGCTACTGCTTCATGTAGACGTCGATCTGGACGGAGCCCGCGCCGTCATAGAGAAACCTGTACTTGCCCGGCTTCAACGGGGTACTCGGCTGCAGGTCATAGGTCTTCGAGTCGTTGGGCCAGTTGACGCTCTTCGTGGTCACCTTGACGCTCATCTTGACCGGCGGGGGCGACAGAAGGGTCTGCGTCACGGGAAGCAGTTCGTAGTAGAACTGGGGCTGGTGGATGGGTCCGGTGAAGCCCTCGACGCCTCCGGTCGCTACCACGAACCGCACATTGCCACCGCTCTTCACGTCAAGACCGATGTACCGCCCGTCGCGGAATCGCTGGTTGGCGTGAGTGTGATCGATGATGCCGGAGACCTCGACAGTCTTGACCCATCGAGGCTGAGCCTGCCCACATCCGAGGGCCAAGGTCGCCAAGATGATCGGAAGCACGGCAACCGCGGGAGTCGCCCGTCTCATCGTCCCCTCCTGTCTTCGAATGAGACTAGCACGAGGGGCCCATGAACGCCCTTGGACAGGCCCGGCCCTCGAAATCCGGACTGAGATCTGAGGCACGAGCGCCGACGCACACGAAGCTGCGCAGGGGGGTGAGAAGAGCGGCCCTCGGTCAGGCCGACGTCATGGTCTTCGCTCGTTTTGGTTCACGGTCGCGGCGCGAGTCTACGGGCGATCTCCTCGAGGTGCGTGGCGTCCGTCCCGCAGCAGCCGCCGAACACCTTGAGCCGCTTGTCGTCGCGCAGACGTAGCACGTCGTTCGCCAGCGAGACCGCCTCCGAGGACTCGATCTCCGGCGCGCCGTCCAGCTCCTCCGGCGGCAGGTGTGACCCGTTGGCCTGGAGGCCCCAAAAGCGCTCCCCGATGAGCTCCGTCGAGTTGAACGGCTGGGACAACGCCTCGTACAGCACGGTGGGATGGATGCAGTTGGCCATGTAGTGCACAGGCTGCGCGTCGGCAGAGGCGTCGATCGCCGCGATCGCATCGTGGAGCGTGGTGCCGTCAAGGAGTCTGCCGTTGCCCCGGATCATGAAGCTGATGATGTAGGGCAGCCCGCTGTCGCCCAGGGCCTGGGCCATGCCGATCGCCTCGGGCAGCGCCGGCATGATGCCGGCGTACAGGTAGTCGGCCTCGGCCTCGGCGAACAGGTCCGCCTGCCAGGCATGGAACGACCTCGCTTCGGCGGCCGGCAGGACGTCCGTGGCCCGATACGCGTCTCCCCTGCAGCCCATCAGGCCGCCGGCGTACACCTCCGCGGAGCTCTGCTTCTGCAGCTCGCGCAGCAGGCAGACGTTGTCGCGGATGATGGACTCGTCGTAACGCGACGCCGAGACACGCTCCCTGTTGGCGCGCCTGGTCGGCGTCGCGGCCAGGAGCGGCAGAGCGTGCCGCTCGGCAACGTCCGCGTACTCTCTCCACAGCTCCGTGAGAGCAGCCCTTCCTGAGGCTTCATAGACGAGACCGGCCAGTTCGACCTGGTCGTCGAGCTGAAGCCGAAACTCGCGTTGCAGCCGCGTGCCCAGCGCCGCTTCCATGAGGACGCTGTCGTGACTGGCGAGGCAAGATACGAAGTCCATGGGTCTCTTCACTCCGGCGGACGTTGCGGCGTGCCCCAGGCACCATAGCAGCGTGCGTCGCAGCGATGCACGAGGAATGGAGGGAAGATGGCTGGCGAGGAAGGACTCGAACCTTCAATCCCCTGATCCAGAGTCAGGTGCCTTGCCAATTAGGCCACTCGCCAGCGATGCCCGAGGGCAGGCAAAGAGTGTACCGCGAGACGGCGTCCACGCTCAACCGTGAGGAGAGGAGTAGTCGGCTCGGCGGCGGCCACAGCGCAGGCCGTGTCGCAGCCGGCGCGCTCGTTCAGGCCGTGTCTTGCCGCCCCTGCGCCTGCAGCTTCGCCCACGTGTCGCGCAGCGTGAGCGTGCGATTGAACACCAGCGCACCGGGCGCCGAGTCGGGGTCCGGGCAGAAGTAGCCGAGGCGCTCGAACTGCACGGTCTCGCCGTCCGGCACGTCGGCAAGTGACGCCTCCGCAAGCGCGCCGCGAAGCACGGTCTCCGAGTCCCGATTCAGATCGTCGAAGAGGTCGCGGCCGTCGGAGCCGGGGTACGGCTCCGAGAAGAGGTAGTCGTAGAGCCGGACCTCGGCCGGCACGGCGTGCGCGGCCGAGATCCAGTGGAGGGTCGCCTTGGGGCGGCGGCCGTCGGGAGCGTCGCCGCCGCGCGTCTCCGGGTCGTAGGTGCAGCGCAGCTCCGCGACCCGGCCCTCCGCGTCCTTGATCACGTCGGTGCAGGTGACGAAGTACGCGGACCGCAGCCGCACCTCGCGGCCGGGGGCCAGGCGGAAGAACTTGCGCACCGGCTCCTCCATGAAGTCGTCGCGCTCGATCCACAGCTCGCGGGAGAACGGCACCTTGCGGCTCCCGGCGGACGGGTCCTCCGGGTTGTTGGGGACGTCCATCTCCTCGGTCTGGCCCTCGGGGTAGTTCTCGACGACCACCTTGAGCGGGTCGAGCACGGCGAAGCGGCGGGACGCGGTGCGGTTGAGGACGTTGCGCACCGCGTGCTCCAGCATGCCCACTTCGACGACGCTGTCGGTCTTGGCCACGCCGACCATCGCCACGAAGTCGCGGATCCCCTCGGCGGGGAAGCCGCGGCGACGCAGACCGGACATGGTCGGCATCCGCGGGTCGTCCCAGCCGCGCACATGACCCTCGTTGACGAGGCGCAGGAGCACGCGCTTGGAGAGCACGGTGTGCGTGAGGTTGAGCCGTGCGAACTCGTACTGATGCGGGCGCGACGGCACCGGCAGGTTCTCGATGAGCCAGTCGTAGAGCGGCCGGTGCGCCTCGAACTCCAGCGTACAGATGGAGTGCGTGATGCCCTCGATCGCATCGGACTGCCCGTGGGCGAAGTCGTAGGTCGGGTAGACGCACCAGGCGCCGCCGGTCCGCGGGTGCTCGGCGTGCAGGATGCGGTACAGGACCGGGTCGCGCAGGTTGATGTTGGGGGCGGCCATGTCGATGCGCGCGCGCAGCACGCGGGCGCCGTCCGGAAACTCACCCGCGCGCATGCGCGCGAAGAGGTCGAGGCTCTCGTCGGCCGGCCGGTCCCGCCAGGGACTCTCCCGGCCGGCCTCCGTGAAGGTGCCGCGATGCTCGCGGATCTCGTCGGCGCTGAGGTCGTCCACGTAGGCCTTGCCGGCCCCGATGAGGTCGACCGCCCACTCGTAGAGCTGCTCGAAGTAGTCCGAGGCGAAGTACAGGTGCTCGCCCCAGTCGAAGCCGAGCCAGTGGAGGTCGGCCTCGATGGAGTCGATGTACTCCTGCTCTTCCTTCATCGGATTGGTGTCGTCGAAGCGCAGGTGGCAGCGGCCGCCGAACTCCTGGGCGATGCCGAAGTTCAGGCAGATCGACTTGGCGTGGCCGATGTGGAGGTAGCCGTTCGGCTCCGGGGGGAAGCGGGTGACGATGCCCTGTCGCCGCCCCTCGCGCAGGTCGGCGGCGACGATCTCGCGGATGAAGTCGCCGCGTTCGTCACCGCGCTCGGGCAAGGATGGGGTCTCGGTGCTCACGGTCGCCGAGGATAGCACAGGCGGCGAGCGGCGACGCGGGCAGGGTACGCGAGACACGTGTCCGCGAGCGACCGCGTGGACCCGCCGCGCGTCACTGCGCCGAGAAGAAGCCCTTGGAGTCGAGGCGGTACGTCTTCGAGAAATCGCTCGCCGACAGGCTCCGCACGAGGTGAGCCGATGCGTTCGAGCCGTCGACCGCAGGCACGCCCGGCTGATTCACGGAGAGCGAGAGCCACCGGCCGCCGTGGATGTGGCCTGCCTTGTCGATCTTGACGGTCAGCAGGCCCGACAGGCTGAGGTTGCCGCCGAGGCCGAAGTTGCCCCAGCCGGCGAAGTTGCCCAGGGAGTAGGCGATGAGGCGGTTCTTGTATCGCTCCATGCCCCGGATGACGTGCGGACCGGACCCGAGCACGAGGTCGGCGCCCGCGTTGACCATGGCGTGGGCGAAGGCACGTACGTTGCCGCGGTTCTCGCCGAGGAAGACCTCGGTGCCGGTCGGGGTGTGGATCTTGTCCGACCCCTCCGCGCCGGCATGCATGAGCACGACCACCACGTCGGCCTTGGCTGCGGCCCGGCGGACCAGTGCCGCCGCGGCCGGGATGTCATTGAGAGGGGCGCTCCATGGATACGGGGAGAAGCCCATCACCGCCACGCGCACGCCCTTGACCGTCTTGACGGTGATCTTGTCGGGAAGCCCGGCGTAGGCGACGCCCACGGACTTGAGCGCCGCCTGGGTCTGCAGGAACCCACGCGTGAGGTAGTCGTTGCTGTGGTTGTTGGCCGTGTTGACGAGGTCGATGCCCGACCAGGCGAGCGCCTTGGCGTACGAGAGCGGCGCCTGAAAGGCGAAGCAGGTACCCGACGACGAAGCGCCGCACTTGGAGGGTCCAGGCGTCGAGTAGGTGCCCTCGAGGTTGGCGATCATCAGGTCCGGTTTGCTCAAGAGCGGCTTCATGGAGCCGAACAACGCCCGGCCGCCGTTCGGCGGCTCGCCGTACTTGGAGCCCGGCGTCGTGTCGCCGACCCAGCCGATGGTGATCACCGTGGGCGTTGCCGAGGGAGTCGGCGTGGGAGTCCTGGTCGCAGAAGGGCTGGCCGACGGGGTCGGCGAGCCGGAGGCGATGGAAGCGGCGGCCAGATTGGAGCCGGGCGAGCCGCCGCCCAGCGCCGACAAAGCCCACGCGCCTGCCGCAGCGATGACGACGATCGCGGCGGCGACGCTTGCGAGCGTGATGGACCGGCGGCGGCGAAGTCGCCGGCGGCGCTCGCTGTCGGTCACATAGACATGGACGCCGACGGCAGGCCGGGAGGCTGAGTTCATCATCTCCGCAGGATAGCAACGGACGCCGGTCGCAGCCAGCAGCCCCCCGCGCGACCGCCTCGCCAGTCCCGCCGACGCAACGGCTTCGTCACCGCGGACGCGGCCCTCACTCAGACCGCGCCGGTCACCCCGGGAAGCGTGAAGTAGAAGGTGGCGCCCGTCTCCACCGCGGCCTCGGCCCAGACGCGCCCTCCCTGGCGGTTGACGAGGCGCTGCACGGTGGCGAGGCCGATGCCGTCGCCCTCGAAGAGGCCGGCCTCGTGCATGCGCTGGAAGGCGCCGAAGAGGTGCGCCGCGTAGGCGGGGTCGAAGCCGGCGCCGTCGTCACGCACGAAGAAGGCCTGCTCGCCGCCGGCGTCGGTGAGGCCGACCTCGATGCGTGCGCGCTCGTGCTTGCTGGTGAACTTCCAGGCGTTGGAGAGCAGGTTGCCGAGGATGGAGCGCAGCAGGGCGGCGTCGGCCCGCGCCCGCATCCCGGGCGCGACCACAGTCGTGACCGCGCGCCCGGGCTCGGCCTCGGCGAGCTCGGCGACGACGGCCGACGCCAGAGCGCTCACGTCGACCTCCTCGATGAGCATCTCCTGACGCGAGGCGCGTGCGAGGCCCATCAGCGCGTCGATGAGCAGCGCCATGCGCTGGGCGGCGGCGCGCGCCCGCTGCAGGTGCTCGCGGTCGGCGGCGCTGAGCTTCTCGCCGGCGTCGTCGAAGACCATCTGGCTGAAGCCGTCGATGGCGCGCAGCGGGGCGCGCAGGTCGTGGGCGGCCGAGTAGACGAAGGCCTCGAGCTCCTTGTTGGCCGCCTCGAGCTGGGCGGTGCGCCTCACGACGCGCTCCTCGAGCTCCTCGTTGAGGCGGCGGACATCTTCCTCGGCCCGTTTGCGCTCGGTGATGTCCCAGTTGGTGCCGATGATGTGCGTCGGCGCACCGGCTTCGTCGCGCTGCACCTGCGCGAGGGCGCGTATGTCGTGCACGCTGCCGTCCGGCAAGAGCACGCGGAACTCGGTGTCGTACTCCTTCTCGCCGCGCAGCGCTGCCTGGACCTCCGCGTCGCCGCGCTCGCGGTCGTCCGGGTGCAGGCCCGCCTGCCAGGCCTCGTAGGCGCCGGCGAACTGCTCGCGACGGATGCCGTAGAGGGCGAACATCTGCTCGTCCCAGGTGAGCACATCGGTGGCCAGGTCCCAGTCCCAGACGCCGACCCCGCCGGCGCGCGTGGCGAGCGCCAGGCGATCGGTGGCCTCGCGCAGCGCCTGCTCCGCCCGCCGGCGCTCGGTGACGTCCTCGAACAAGGTCGCGAAGTGGCCCTCGGACTGGCGCACGGCAGTGATGTCGAAGTCCCTGCCGAGCGGCGCGAAGTGCTCCTGGAAGCGGGCCGGTTCGCCACTCAGAGTGGCGCCGGCGTACTGCTCGAGGAAGGGCGCCTGGCCGCCCCCGTAGGCCTCGCTGGCGAGCTTGCCGCACACCGCTTCGGCGCTCATGCCTGTCTGCGCCGTGAAGGCCGGGTTCACGGCCAAGATGCGGTAGTCGGCCGGCGCGTCCTCCTCGTCGAGGACCAGCTCGTGGAGAGCCACCCCTTCGGTCAGGCTCTCGAAGAGCGAGCGGTAGCGCTCCTCACCTTCACGCAGCGCGTCTGCGGCCGCCCTGATCTCGGTGACGTCCTCGAAAGTGGCGAACACCTGATAGGGCGCCTCCTCGCCGGGGCCAAACTGCGGCGCGGCGCTGACCTTGATCCAGTGGTAGGCCTCGTCGGCCGGGTTGAAGACGCCGCAGACCACGTCGTGGACCGGTTGCCCCGTGCGCAGCGCCACCATCGCGGGGTGCTCCTCGCCGGGGAAGTCGGAGCCGTCCTCCCGCACCGTCCGCCAGCGCGGGTCGGTGGAGGTAACGCCCTGCATCTGGGCCAGCGAGAGGCCCAAGATGCGTTCGGCGGCCGAGTTGGCGGCCGTGATGTGGCCCTCGGCGTCCTGGTAGACGACGCCCTGGGCCATGTTCTCGAAGAGCGCGCGGTTCTGCTCCTCGCTGGCGCGCAGGGCCGCCTCGGCCTCCTTGCGCTCGGTGACGTCCGCGAGCAGCGCCAGGAAGTAGTCGACACTGCCGTCGGGGGTGCGCGCGCAGCGCACGCTCATGTCGACGTCGACCACGGCTCCGTCCTTGCGCAGGAAGCGCTTCTCGAGGCGGTAGCCGTCGACCTCGCCGGCCACGACGCGCTCGAACTGGGTCAGGTCGGCGGCGAGGTCGTCGGGGTGCGTGAGCTCCGCCCAGGTCAGCCTGGAGAGCTCCTCCCGACCGTAGCCGAGCAGCTCGCAGGTCGCCTCGTTGACGTCCAGCCAGCCCTTCTCGGGTGAGCTCACGGCGACGCCGACAAGGCTCTGCTCGAAGTAGCCGCGGTAGCGCGCCTCGCTCTCGCGCAGGGCCAGCGCGGCGCGCTTCTGCTCGCCCACGTCGGCGAACACCGCCACGAAGTGGTCGGGCTCGGGGCGGAAGACGGTGACGTGCAGGTAGAGATCCAGCGGCGTGAAGTCGATGTCGAACTCGGCCGGCTCGCCGGTGCGGGCGACGCGGCCGTATGTCTCGAGTAGCTCAGGCGTCTCGGCTTGGGCCGTGGGGATCAGTTCGTTGAAGCGCTTGCCGATCACGTCCGCGAGACCGGTGAGGCGCTCGAAGGCCGGGTTGACCTGCAGGTAGACGAAGTCGGCGGGGCGGCCGTCCTCGTCGTAGAGCATGCGGCAGTAGGCGACGCCCTCGAGCATGTTGGCAAAGAGTGAAGCGTAGCGCTCCTCGACCTCGCGCAAGGCCTCCTCGGCGCGATGGCGGGCGCTGACGTCGCGCGCGATGGTGGCGGCGCCGATGATGGCGCCGCCGGCGTCCCGGATCGGCGAGATGCTGAGCGAGACGTCGACCGGCGTGCCGTCCTTGCGCAGGCGCACGGTCTCGTAGTGCTCCACGGGAGTGCCGCGGGCGATGCGGCCGAGGAGCATCGCGAGTTGCTCGTCCGAGTCGGGCGGTGTGAGCACGGACACCGGCCTGCCGATGATCTCCTCGGGCGCGTAGCCGTAGATACGTTCGGCGCCCGCGTTCCAGGTGACGATCTCGCCTTCCAGCGTCTTGGTGAGGATGGCGTCCTCGGAGGAGTCGACGACCGCGGCGATGCGCGTCCTCGCATCCTCGGCCACCTTCTGCGCGGTGACGTCGCTCATCGCGATGCTGAACACGGCGGCGGCGTCGCCCTCGCTCTCGATGAGCGCCTCCTCAAGGCGGACCCAGCGCTGCTCGCCGCCGACGCACAGCCGCAGCTCGCAGACCTGATGCTCTCCGCCGACGGCGAGGTGGTGGCAGCGGTAGAGGAGGTCGCGGTCCTCCGCGAGGACGAAGGTGTCGAGCGGCTTGCCGGCGAGCCGTTCCCGCTTCGCGCCCAGCAGGCCGGCGGCGGTCAGGTTGGCTTCGCGGATCAAGCCCGCCTCGTCGAGCGTGACGTAGCCCACCGGAGCGAGGTCGAAGAGCTCGAAGTACTTGGCGCGCGAGGCGCCCAGTTCCTCCTGCGCGCGCCTCAGCTCCTCGTTCTGCATCTCGAGCTCGATCTCTCGCACGCGCAACTCGTGCAGCAGGGCACTGGCCTCGAGCGCCGTGGCCGGCTCCGTGGCGCTCTTCTCCCCGCGCAGAAGCCCCTCGGCGCGACGACGCAACTCGCGATCGACAGACGAGCTCTCCTCGCCCGGTCCCACGGGATCCATGTGCCCCACCATTTCTCGAGTATGCCCCCCGAGGTGACATCGGCAACTGCCGGCGATTGATCCCGCCAAAGGCTTTCCCCGCCGGGCTCGGTGAACCTGCCGCGGCGCGGCCAGACGATCAGGCCGGGGCTCGGCTCCGCGCCGGTGGTGAGGCTTGGCGCCGCACCGGGTAGCCTGACGCCGAGGAGCGCGGCGAAGGTGGAGGGCGGCATGGACGACAGATGGACGGCGAAGCAGCTCCCTGACCTGAGCGAGAAGGTCGCTGTCGTCACGGGCGCCACCGGCGGCATCGGCGGCCCGCTGGCGCGAGAGCTCGCGCGGGCGGGCGCGACGGTAGTGATCGCGGCGCGCGACGCCGGGCGCGGCGCGGCGGCGGCCCAAGCCGTCCGCACCGCCGTCCCCGGCGCGAACGTCGAGGTCGAGGCCCTCGACCTCGCCAGCCTCGACTCGATCCGAGCCTTCGCTGACCGCTTCACCGAGGCGCATGACGGCACCGACATCCTCGTCAACTGCGCCGGCGTGATGGCCACCGCGCGGGCGACCACAGTGGATGGCTTCGAGATGCAGTTCGGCGTCAATCACCTCGGTCACTTCGCCCTCACCGGTCTGCTCATGCCCGGCATGAAGGACCGTGCCGGCGCGCGCGTCGCCACCGTGAGCAGCCTCAACCACAAGTGGGGCAGGATCTACTTCGACGATCTGCAGCAGGAGCGCAGCTACAAGCGCTGGCGCGGCTACAACCAGTCGAAGCTCGCCGACCTGCTCTTCGCCTTCGAGCTCGACCGCCGGCTGCGAGCCGCGCACGCCGCCGCCGCAAGCGTGGCGGCGCACCCCGGATACACGGACACGATGCTCCAGCGCCGCATGCAGGACGGCCTGGAACGGCGCGTCCTGCTCGTCACCAACCGGCTCTTCGGGCAGAGTCCGGACATGGGCGCTCTGCCGGTGCTCTACGCGGCCGCCGCCGCAGACGTTCCGGGCGGGACCTACATAGGGCCGGGCGGAGCGGGCGAAGCCCGCGGCTACCCGGCCATCGCGGCGGCGAGCGCCGCGGCCCGGGACCCCGCCCTGGCAGCGCGGCTCTGGGACGTTTCCGAAGAGCTGACCGGCGTGAGCTTCCCGCTCTAGGTCGTCGGCGCGCCCGAGACGCCAGCGATTCGCCGCCACGTCGGCACCGCGGCGCCACTGCGTGCCACTGCGTCGCCGGAGAGTCGCTTCGCCGGCACACCTCCGCCTCGGCGCAGCGTGGGCTGCGGCCCCGAGGGGTATCAGCCAAGTGTCACCTTCGGAGGTGGACGAGATGCTTTCACTCAACCTGTTCACGCGCCGCGGTGCGGCGATCGTGGTCGTCGCGGCGATCGTGCTCGCGACCGCTGCGATCCCGGCATGGTGCGTCGCCACCGGCATGTGGTGGTGACCGCGCGGCGCGCGGACTGACCAGGAGCAGGCATGACCTCGACACAGACCAGAGGCGCGGGGACCAAAGCTGATCCTTGGGTCCTCCAGACCCCGCCCGGCAAATCGGAGTACCTCGCGTATCGCGACGAGGCGGCCGACCCGCCGGCCCTCGTCGTCATCGTCGGCAAGACCGAGTTGCGCTATCAGCTACGCTGCCTCGACGACCTCCACGCCATGCTGGCGGCGGCCGGCGACTGGGTCCCGCTCGGCAGCGCCGACGAGCAGAAGCCGGCGGCAGATGGCACCGTCGAGGCCTGGGGCCGCTCGCCAGACAACCCTGTCGGCGGCTGGTACGGCCTCAAGAAGGGCCTGCGAGGCCGCTTCGCCAACTACGTGCCGCCGGTGATGGAAGCGCTGGGCCTCGCCGAAGTCGAGCACGAGGCCCGCAACAACCGCATGCGCGCCGCCTGACCCCGGACGGCGCCGGGAGCCTGCACCCTTGGCGCCCCGGATACGAGGCGGCGGCCGGCTTTCCGGCCGCCGCCTCGATCTTGCGTGCCTCGCGGACCGAAGTCGCACGGTCCCTGCCGTGCATCGTTCACTCGCGCCGCTGACGCCTACGCGGCGCGACAGCTCTCCTGATCGCAGCGACGCAGGAGGAAGGTGCGGTACTTCTGCATGTCGCGGTCCAGGAGCTCCTGGGCGCGAGCGATCTCCTGCTTGCGATCTGAGTTCTTCGGCGGCGTGTACTGCAACTCCACCGAGATCTTGGAGACCTTGTCGCCTTCCTTCTCGAAGGTCACCTTGCCGGAATCGGCGTCCAGCTCCGACAGCGAAGCCGACACGTCGGCAAAGCCCAGAGCGTAGCTGCCGTACAACGAACGCCACACGAACTCACTCCACTCGAGGTCGGCGAACGCCACAGGTACGTCGACCTCGATCGATGAACTCAAGACAGCCATGATGTCTCCCTCTTGTGTGCCGTGCCCCGCGCGACGGTCGCGCGGGCTGCATGGGGGAGTGTTCCCCGCAAGAGGGGCCGCCTCACGGCG
>Ga0316226_1002633_pt1 | contig 16450 bp, 19 predicted proteins | sample TBH18017metaG_FD_206009 | JGI IMG/M metagenome (GOLD analysis project Ga0316226, IMG submission 206009) | Freshwater microbial communities from Trout Bog Lake, Wisconsin, USA - TBH18017 | ecosystem: Environmental > Aquatic > Freshwater > Lake > Hypolimnion/Profundal zone | place: USA: Wisconsin... | reverse complement strand
GTCGCATCTGGCGACGCCGGATACCGAGACGGGGGGATCGAAGAGCGCCCACCCGGCGTATGTGCCCGGGAGGGACAACCTGTGAAACGCCTGGCCGGTATGCTGTCCATCCTGTTCCTCGTCTGCGCCGGTTGCCGCAGCGTCGCAGCGGTGCATCGGAGCGATCAGACCGTGGCGGCGGTCGCGCCGGCAGCACCCGCCGTCACGCCGCAGGGCAGGGCGGAATCCGCACCCGACGACCTGCCGGGCATTGGCGGGACGCCAGACGTGGTGCCCATGGATGCGCCCATTGTCGAGCGTGATCCACTCGAGCCGATGAACCGGGCCTTTTTCGTCTTCAATGACCGGCTCTACTTCTGGCTGCTGAAACCGGTGTCGCGCGGGTACGCCTATGTGGTGCCGGCAGCGGCGCGGCGCGGCGTGCGCAACGCCTTCTCGAACATCACCACGCCGGTGCGCCTGGTGAACAGCGCCCTGCAGGGAGCGTTCGGCGGCGCCTGGGTGGAACTGGAGCGCTTCGGCATCAACACGACGGTCGGGGTCGTGGGATTCGGCGATCCGGCCCGCAACCGCTGGCAGATCCAGAAGCACGAGGCCGACTTGGGGCAGACCTTGGGGCGCTATGGCGTGGGTCCGTGGATCTACATCAACTGGCCCGTGATTGGCCCATCCAACCCGCGCGACACGGTCGGCTACGTCGGCGACATCTTCCTCGACCCCATCACCTATCTGGTGCCGAAGTTCGCCTACGACGTCGGCATCCAGGCCTATGAAACCGTAAACGGCACATCGCTGCGGCCGGGCGAGTACGAGAAGTTCAAGGATGCCGCTATTGACCCCTATACCGCGTTCCGCGATGCCTACTACCAATACCGGCGCCATGCCATAGCCGGCGGGGAGACGCCGGCAAAGCCCGCCGGGGCGGTGCCGCAGGAGTGAACCTTGAAACCGCAGATCAACGCGGATAAGCTCATCGTAATCAACATGGTGCAGCGCAAAGCCATGTTCACCGGATCGATGAAAGCCGTTGCTATCGCAAGACCGCGCCAATCAGCGTCCATCAGCGTTGATCTGCGGTTCAACTGCTCTTTCTAGGTTCAACTGGAGGGGCCAAGCCATGAAGGCAAAAAAGAAGAACGCCCCTGCGGTGACGCATCGGCCGGCCGCAGAACACGAAACAGTTGGCCGGGCATCGTGGGAGGAGCCTGCCCTGCCGTTCCGGGAACGCTTCCACAAGACGTGGCGCCAGATGCTGGTGCACCTTTGGGGACCGGCGGGTTCAGTCGTCTTCCATCTGGTCGCGATCGGACTGCTGATCACTCTGCTCGTCGGCCCGCACGAGAAGACGGAGAAGGCTCCGACGTTCATCCCGCTGGCGCAACGGACCGAACCAACGATTCTCGATGAGAAGGCTCCGATTCCTGGAAACGACCAAGAGCCTTCGCCGACGCAGTGCGGTACGGTGGTTCCGAAAGGCGATTCAGGAACCGCCCTCGCAGCAGGCCTGATCGACGGCCCGGCACCGGAGGTGTCCCCGCTGGTGCCAGATCGTCCCGCGACCGAAGATGGCATGCCACTGCCTGCAGCCGACGCCGGTCTTCCCATCCTGTCGGGCCGGACGCCTTCAGCCTTGATCCCCACGTATGGCTGCCGGACTCCGCAGGGGCGCGGCATGGCGCTGGCACCATATGCCAAAGGCCCGGGCATCCCTGGAGCTGAGATGACCGAAAGAGCCGTGACGAACGCCCTGCGCTGGCTGAAGCGCGAACAGCAGCCGGCCGGATGCTGGGCCGGCGTATCGCCGCCCGCCATGACGGCTTTGGCACTCCTGACCTATCTGGCCCATGACGAGAAGCCGGACTCGAAGGAATTCGGCCCGACGGTCCGCCGGGCGCTCGAGTGGCTGATCGCCGACCAGGAGCCGGACGGACACTTCAAGGGGCGCGACAGCAATGACTATACCCAGCCCATCGCCGCTGATGCCCTGTGCGAGGCGTACGGCATGACGCAGCATCCCGGAGTTCGGTCCGCGGCCATCAAGGCCGTGACCCTGGTCGTCCAGGGACAGAAGGCGGCGGGCACATTCAACTACAAGCTGGAAACGGCCTCCGCTCGCAACGACACCTCTTACATGGCTTGGTGCTGTCAGGCGCTGAAGGCCGCGAAAATGGCCCGCCTTGAAGCCGACGTTCCGGGCCTCGACATGGCGATCAAGAAGGCGGCCGCGGGAATGAAGCTGAACGCCGATCCCCAGGGGGGCTTTGGCTATGTCAGTCGCGGGCATACCGGCCTTTCAGGCGCTGGCGCCTTCTGCCTGCAGATGCTCGGGTACGCCCATGCCGCTGAGGTGAAGGCCACACTGACCTTCTTGGCGCCTGCGTCATTCAGCTTTGCAGCCTGGGACAGACAGCCCTACGATTCCAACACCAGTCCGCTCTACTACTGGTATTACATGACGCAGGCCAAGTTTCAGGACGGCAAGGAAACCTTTGCATCGTGGAACGCGCAGTTCTCCCCCGAGCTATGCCGGCGCCAGATCGTCGATCAGGCCGCTATTCAGGCACCCGACGGCAGAAATGTGGACGTCGGCCACTGGGAAAGTCCAACGCCCAAGGAGCACACCGGCGGCGTGGTGCAGGATACCTGCCTTTGTACCCTGATGCTTGAGGTCTACTATCGCTATCTGCCAAGCACCCGGGAGTTTGAGACGGAGCCCGATGCACGCATCGCCGCGCCGAAGGCCGGCGATATCGCGGTCAAAATCCACTGACCCGGCAGAGCCAGTGGAAAGCGGTGACGAGCGCAGCAGGCACAGGCAAGGGCTGACACAGGATGGCGACTCCAGCCAGGATGGCGGCCAGCGCGACGCTCTTGCGCTTCAGGTTGCCCTCATGGAAAAGCAGCGCGCCAAACGTGAACGAGAGCACCACGTTTGAGCGCCGGATCAGCGAAACGATGGAGATGGGCGCTTCTGGATGCGCCAGCGCGTGGAAGTAGCACCAGTCGGCGAGCGCCAGCAGGATGCCGACCACGGGAATCGTCCAGCGCCAGGCAAACGGCGTGCGTGTCCAGCCGCGTGCGCGCTGGACGACCAGCGCGCTGCCGGTCAGCACCACCAGCCAGAGCGAGAACCAGAGTTGCAGGGCATTGGGGAGCATGTGGCAGCGCTGCAGCAGAAACTTGTCGTAAAGCGCGGCCGCAGCACCCAGTAGCGTGCCGATCACGACCAGCAGGATGCCGGAGTGGCGGCGAAACGAGATCCCCTCCGCCTTGCCGGCCCATGAGAACAGTACATATCCGGTCAGCACGGCCGACATGCCGACGGCTTGCCAGGCTGTCGGCACCTCCCGGTAGAGCACCATGGCCCCCAGGATGGTCCAGAGCGGCGCGGAACCGCGGATCGGCGCCACGATCGAAATCGGCAGCCCGCGCATGGCATAGTAGACGCAGACCCACGAAGCCGCGACGATCAGCGCCTTGAGCAATACGCGCCCCTGGTCCGCAAGACTGATCGCCAGGATCGGCGTCAGCCGTCCGCTGACCGCCAGCAGCACGGTGAAGAAAATGCCGCCAGCCAGCGTGGCCAGGAAGAGCACCGGCATCACGGCATTGCGGTTGACGCTGCTCTTCTTGGCGATATCGTAACCGGCCAGCAGCACGGCGGAGAGCAGGGTGAGCACAATCCACATGGCGGCATCTCTCCGCGCCGGGATCTCTCCGGCAACCAGACGCGCAGGATAGCAGAAACCCGGACGGGGGAGAAGGCAGGCGCCAGGTTCGCCACGCGGCGCTCGTCTGCGCTTGACCGGCTGCCGCTGACACCGTACGGTCCGGCATGCACCTTCAGCTGGACCAATGGGTTATCCTCGCCTTGGCGGCCCTGATTGTCGGCATCGCCAAGACCGGCATTCCCGGTTTCGGCATCGTGGCCATCCTGGCCGTGGCGGCCATCATCCCGGCCAGGCAGTCCACCGGCCTGATGCTGCCCATGCTGATCGCCGGCGACATCTTCAGCGTCTGTTACTACCGGCACCATGCCTCCTGGCCGCATCTGCTGCGCCTGGCGCCCTGGGCAATCGTCGGTGTGCTGGTCGGCGCCTGCGCTCTGGGCCGGCTGAATGACGCCCAGATCCGGCCGCTGATTGGCGGGATCGTGCTGGCGCTCGTCGCGTGCAACTTCTGGCTCAAGCGTCACCCGGAGCGGCGCGATGCCTTCGCGCGATCACGCCTGCTGGCCGCCGCGGTGGGCGTCCTGGGCGGCCTGACCACTATGATCGCCAATGCTGCCGGCCCTGTGATGGTGATCTACCTGCTGGCCATGGGATTGCCCAAGAATGCATTCCTCGGCACCAGTGCGTGGTTCTTCTTCTGCGTGAACCTCTTCAAGGTGCCCTTCAGCGTGGGTCTGGGCCTGATCACGCTCTCCTCGCTGCGCTTCAACCTCATCCTCCTTCCGGCCATCCTGCTCGGTGCCTGGCTCGGCGTGCGCTTTGCCCGGCGTCTTCCCGAAAAGGCCTTCGCCATCGTGGCCGAATCCCTTGCCGTGGCTGGTGCGCTGGTCCTGATTCTCCACTGAGTTCAAACCTGCGCGACTGGACAACGCCCACCCGATCTCTCTATGCTTCCACCTGTGACGCCACGCCCACCATTAAGCCGCCGCGCTTCCCGACCGATTGGCCTGCGCTGTCCGCATTGCGGTCACACCTTTCCGCCGCGGGACAAGGGCCGCTGCCCGGCCTGCGACCGGATTGTGATGATTCCACCGTCCGTGCGCCAACACGCCGCGGCCATGCGCGACCGCTGGATCCGCAGCAGCCGTGACCGGCGCGACCGGCTGGCCAGGATGCGACGCGACACCAGCGTGCTGGGCTCGCGCCGCCTGCGTTTCACGCTCGTGGTGGTCGCCTTCGCCGTTCTGGGCGTGGTCCTGCCCCTGCGCTACATGACGCACGAGCGCTCGGCTGAGAAGGAACTGCCGCCCGACATCCGCACCACGCAGAATCTTTGGGCGCTACGCACGGCGATCGAGTGTTTCCGGCGCGACTGCGGCCGGTATCCCACGACGGCAGAGGGCTTGCGTTCCCTCGTGCGCCCGTTGGCGCAGTTGCCCTCCTGGAAGGGCCCCTATATCGAATTGCTCAAGCCAGACTACTGGCACCATCCGTATGTCTACCAGTGCACCAACGACATCCCCGTGCTTTTTTCCCTCGGGCCGGACGGCCGCGCCGGCACAGCCGATGACATCGCCGCGCCGTTGCCCGACCTCTCCTTCGTCTACGACACCACACCGTCAAACGCGCCGCCCACCGAAGCGGCGCATCCGGCCGGCTACGTCGACCTCGTGCCTGCGCCGTGACGGATTCGCGATCACCGTGCCCCGTCCCCCAGGACGATTTTGTGTTTCCGTGCGGCGCGTAAAGTGGGTGTTCACCACTTCCACCTTTCGCAAAAGGTGGAAGTGGCACCTTCCGTTAAACTCGTGCCTTGACCGCCATCATGCGGCCGGCGAGACTGAATGCCATGGCCGTTTACACGCACATCGCGATCGAGAACCGGCAGCGCCGTTTCCGCATCAACCGCGCGCCCCTGCGTCGTTTGACGACAGCCCTGGCCGCGCAAGCCGCTGCCGCCTGCCCAGGCGGCCAGCCATGGCAGACCGTCACCGTCATCCTGGTCGACGATGCCGGCTGCGCGTCGCTGAACCGTGCGATCATGCGCCATGATGGCGCGACCGATGTGATTACGCAGCGCTACACGCCGCTGCCGGGAGAACCGGACGGCCTGGTCGGCGAACTGATCGTCAATGTCGAGCGCGCCTGGCAGGTGGGTGCGCGGCGCCGCGCCTGGTCTCCCGCCCGCGAACTCGCCCTCTATCTTGCGCACGGCTGCGACCATCTCAATGACGAGGAGGATGCCACCCCGGCCGGCCGGCGTCGCATGCGCCGGCGCGAATTGCGCTGGCTCTCCCGCGTGCGCGTCCCTGCGCGTCTGCTCGGGCGTCCATGATGGCCCAGAATGAAACGCGGCGGGGCCGTTTCCGGTCCCGCCGTCGCAGGCGCCATCGCGCCACTTCTGGTTTGTGCCTATTTCGGCGGCAGCGCCACGAAACCGACATCCGCGACGATCCGCCGGCCCTCTTCGGTGTTGGCCATGTTCACGAAGTCGAAGAGCGCGGAGCCTTCCTTCGGATGGCCGTTGGTGTACATGAAGAGCGGCCGCGCGATCGGATAGGTCTTGCCGACCACGGTTTCGACCGAAGCAGCGATCTTGTTGACCGTCACGACCTTCACGCCTTCGGTGAATGCCAGCCCGACATAGCCGATCGCCGCAGGCGTGCTCATCACGCGCTGGCGGATCGCGCCATTGCTGCCAACATACTCCGCCTTGGGCGTCAGCTTCTGCTTGTTGAGGACCATCGTCTCGAAGGTCTCGTACGTGCCGCTGTTGGTGTCGCGGCTGATGATCACGATCGCCTGGTCCGGCCCGCCAAGATCCTTCCAGTTGCGGATTTCGCCCGTATAGATCTTCCGGATCTGTTCGATCGAGAGATCCGTCGCCGGGTTGGCGGGATTGACAATCATCGCGATGCCGTCGAGCGCCACAAGGTGCTCGATGGGCAGAATGCCCGCCGCCTTGGCCGCATCCTTCTCGGAGGGCTTCATCGGCCGGGACATCGTGGCCACGTCGCAGGCGTCGTTGATCAGGCTCTTGGCGCCATTGCCGCTGCCGGATTCGCTGACCGTGATGCTCACGTCGGCGTGCCGCGCCTGGTAGTGTTCGGCAAAGGCCTTGGCGATCGGCCCAACCGTCGTCGAGCCGTCCACCACGATTCTGTTCGCATCCTTGCCCGTGACCAGACCAGCCGTCAGGCCTGCCAGCGCGAGCGCCACCATCATCTGCTTTTTCATGACGTTTTGTTGCCCTTCTTTGTGTTGAAGCGTTAGAACGATGCGGTCAGGTCGAACTGCCAGCGCTGATAACCCGTGCCCTCGCCGGAGGCGATACCCTTCCGGTCGTCGAAGTAGGTGATCTGGCCCGCCAGGTTCTTCAGGATCATGTACTTGAGGTAGAGCTTGTAACCTTCGCCATCCGTGCCGCCGCCCCAACGGTCGGAATCGGTCCACATGCCGAGCGTCGAGTCACGATCGATCTTGGCCCAGCTGGCGCCGAACTCGGCCGTCTGGGGATTCTTGGCCTTGCCCAGCGTGGCGCCGAACATCTCGCCCTTGCTCAGCGTGGTGGCATCCAGATTGTCAACACCCTGTGCAAACACCGAAATCGGCACGATCCGGTTGCCGATCGTCGGGAACATGTCCAACTGCACAAACGGCTGGACCACGCTGTAGCCGTTCGAGAAGTTTGTCGTGCCATTGGCAACCGTCACGTCGTTGCCATAGTAGGTGGTGCCCTTGGCCTTGCCCATCAGGTCCACGTTGTTCACCGAGCTGCCCTGGATGTTGTTGAATCCGTAGTAGCTCATGCCCAGGGTCAAAGTGACTTCGGGGCAGAACTCGTATTTTGCGGCGCCCTGGATGGCATACAACGAGGTCTGGTTGTACTGGGCGGTCGCGCTGTTCTGGTTGTTCAGGATAAAGTAGCCCGCGTTGCCCAGCAGCGTGAAGGGGCTCAGGTCATACTGGCCTTTGAACGCCAGGCCTTCGGGCGTGGTGTCTGGATCCCAGACCAGATCGTCGTTCTGCGTGATGAACGGGTTGGCCATCTTGCCGGCGAGGCCGTGCAACTCGCTGTTGTCTGGGCCGAAGAAGTTCCAGTCCAGGTAGGCCAGGTCCAGGTAGATGCCCTTCTTGGAGGCGCCGTTGTTCAGATCCTGGTTGCCCGACTGGGGGTCGCCGCCGTTGCCGGTCTTGTCCGAACCATAGCCGTCCGTCGTCAGGCGCACGACGGCCTTGACGTTGTCATTCACCTGGGCCTCCAGGCCGAGACGCGCGCGCAGACGGTCATACTCGACGTCGGCGTTGGGATCCTTGGTGTTGCTGCCGCGGTCCTTGCGCAGCTCCGTGCGGTAGCGCACGTCGCCCTTCCAGACCACCGAGTCGGCCCAAGTCTTTGGAATGACCAGGGGCGTCGCAGGAGCAGAGGATGCGGGAACCGACGATGCGCCCGCTGACGCCAGGGTTGCCCGCCCCGCCTCGCCGGTGAGCGGTCCCTGCTTCATGGCCTCCAGCACGGCGGCTGTGACCGCCTGGATGACGGCTTGCGTGCCGCCTTCCGCCAGCAGCGCGCGATAGAACTGGACGCTCTGTTCATTCACCGGCGTCGTGGGCGCAACGGGCTGTTGCGCCAGCGCCAAGGCGCCGGACCCCGCCAGGACCAGGCTGCATATGATCAGTCGCTTCATGCTTAAACCCTCATTTCCTCTCGTTGTGGTTGAAACACCTCGTCGTGACGGGGGCCAGTAAACGGTTTCGACGTGTGAACCAGGCAAGCGGCACGTTAATGTTTCGTTAGGATGCCGGCGCGTTTGCCTTGACGCTCCCGCCGCCCCGCAGGCAGACTGGTTCCATGACCAAGGGCGAAATCCGGGAGTTGATGCGCCGGCGGCGGGCCCAGCTTGATGACGCCACGCGGTTGGCGGCTTCGCGGGCCATCAACGCCACGCTGGCGGCGCTGCCAGGCCTGGCCGGCGCGGCCGAGATCGCCTGTTATCTCAGTCTGCCCGCGGAGGTCACGCTGGCGGATTTCATTGCCGCCTGCCACGGCCGCGGCGTGCGCATCTGCGTGCCGGCGTGGAATCCTGCGCGTCGGGCCTACGCCCTGGTCCGCTGCGCGCCGGACGAACCCCTGGTCTGCGGCCCCCTTCATGTGCCCGAGCCGGCGCGACACCTGCCCGTGGCCCCCGAGACCGTGCAGGCCGTCGTGCTCCCGGGCCTGGCCTTCGACCGGCGCGGCGGCAGGCTGGGATATGGCGGCGGCCATTACGATCGCATGCTGGCGGGCTGCACAGCCGCCTGTCTCAAGATCGGCGTGTGCTACGCATGGCAGGTGGTGGACGCCGCGCTACCCCTCCAGGAGCACGACGTCCGGATGGACCTGCTCGTGACCGACCAAGCCGTTGTTGAGTGTGCAGGGACGACCACATGACGCGGCGCATGAACGCTGCACGGGCCTCGCGCTCCCGCGTTTGCCTTTGGCCGCGAAAGAACCTATAGTGTCTTCATTATCGCGGCTCCGTCCGCGCGCGGGGATGACACACGTCATGTATTCACTACGTTCGCTTTTCGGCTACGACGACAAGTTCTTCGATCTGCTCGATGCCAGCGCCACCCAGGCTCAGAACAGTGTCCAGTTGCTGGCCGCGCTGGTGAAGGATCCGGACTCGATCACCAGTCTCGACGACTTCGTGCAGGGCCGGCGCAAGGACAAGCGCATCACCGAGCAGATCACCGAGGAGCTCTGCAAGACCTTTGTCACGCCGCTCGAGCGCGAGGACATCGAGGCGCTGTCCACCGCCCTGTACAAGATCCCGAAAAACGTCGTGAAGTTCGGCGAGAAATATATGCTCTGCCGGTCGCAGATGCGTGACATGGACTTCCAAGAGCAGGTCAGGATCCTTGAGGAGTCGGCCAAGACCGTGGCCGAGATGGTCAGAAAACTTCGCTCCCGCTCCCACCTCGACACCATGAAGGAGCACAACGACCGCCTGCACGTCCTCGAGGGGCAGGCTGACAAGCTCATGCTCCAGTCCGTGCGCGACCTGTACAGCGGGCAGCACGAGCCGCTGAAGGTCATCATCGCGCTGGACCTTTGCGAAACGCTGGAACGCATCGTGGATCGCTGCCGCGATGCCGGTAACGTGGTCTTCCAAATCGTACTGAAGTCCTCCTGATGGTCCTGATCCTCATCGTCATTCTCGTGGCGCTGGCCTTCGAATTCATCAATGGCTTCCACGACACGGCCCTGGCCATTGCCACGAGCGTCTCCACCAAGGTGCTGACGCCGCGGCAGGCCGTGGTGCTGGCGGCCTGCTGCAACGGCGTCGGCGCGCTGGTGGGGATCTCGGTCGCCAAGACCATTGGACAGGGGCTGGTGGACACGGCGCACGTCACCACCGCCACGATCTTCTGCGCGCTCTTTGCCGCCATCGTCTGGAACCTCGCCACGTGGTGGCTGGGCCTCCCCTCCAGTTCGAGCCACGCGCTGATCGGCGGGTTGTGCGGCGCCACGCTCGCTTCCGCGCACGGCAACTGGGCGGTGATCCGCTGGACGCAGGCCGACGGCATCTGGCACAAGGTAATCGAGCCGATGTTCAGCGCCCCGCTGGTGGGCGCGGTGGGCGGATTCGTGCTGATGATGCTGCTGATCCTGCTGCTGCACCGCCTGCGGCCGCGGATCATCAACCGGGTCTTCGGGCGCCTGCAGCTCGTCAGCGCCGCCTGGATGGGCTTCAGCCACGGCACGAACGACGCCCAGAAAAGCATGGGCATCATCGCGCTGCTGCTGGTCACGGGAACCCATTCCGGCGCGTTCGACCAGCTTCCCTCCGGGCTGCAGTTCCTGCGCACGCCGGAATTTCATGTGGCGGTCTGGGTCAAGTTCGCCTGTGCGATCACGCTGGCGGCCGGCACGGCGACCGGCGGATGGCGCATCATCCGGACGCTCGGGCACAAAGTCGTGCGTCTGCAGCCGATCCACGGGTTTGCCGCGCAGACCACGGCGGCCGGCATCATCCAGTTGGCCTCGCACTGGGGCATTCCGCTGTCCACCACGCAGGTCATTTCCTCCACCATTGTGGGCGTTGGCGCCACCAAGCGCTTCAGCGCCGTCAAGTGGGGCATGGTCGGCAAGATCGTCTGGGCCTGGGTGCTGACGATCCCGGTCACGGCCGTTCTGGGGTACGCCATCCGCAACCTGTGCGCGCTCCTGCAATAACCATGAAGAAAATACGTAACGATCCAGACCTGCTCGAAGAATACGACTTCAGCAAAGGCGTCCGCGGGAAGTATGCCAAGCGCTACGCGGAAGGAACGAACGTGGTTGTCCTCGACCCGGACGTTGCGGCATGTTTTCCAGACCACCAGGTCGTCAACGACTTCCTGCGTTCGCTGATACCGATTATCCAAGGGAAGGCCAAAGCCGAATCCGTGACTACGGTTGGGCGTGTTCCCGCACGCCGGTGACGAATCGGTCAGACAGTTTAACAGTCAGCCTGTCCGACGGATTAACTGTCTGGCTGTCGCACCATTCGACCGCCCACCGTCTTTCCCGGCCGCCGCCGCAGGTGCGGGGTGAAAGGGCGGGTGAAGGATGACGAGGGCAAGTCCATGAGCACCGCGTACCGGTCCAGACCGCCATGCCGTGAGCAAGCGGGCGTTGCAGCCGGTGAAGTGCGCGTGGCAGGAGCGGCGGGGGCGGTGGCCTGGCCCATGGATCGGCGACAGCGTGAGGCCGCCGGTTTTGCAGAGGTAACGGAACTGCATGAAGCAGCCATGGCGAGAAAGCGGGGCTCGAACCCAATGCTTTGTCTGAAACAGTTAAGTCCTATCTTAAGGGCTGACACTGCCGCTTCCCGCAAGGACTGCCCCGGCCGCTTCCCGAGATGCGAGCCAAATACGGATGAAGCCCGTCACCATCCATCCCGAAGCCAGGGCCGAAGCGATGGCAGCCGGCGATTATTACGAAGAATGCTGCCCCGGCCTCGGCCATGCATTTATGGACGACCTTAACGCTGGAACCGACTTCTTGCACTGTAGCCCACTTTGTGCTACATTCGAAACGGATCGGTGAAGTCGCCTGTCTGCCGACTGGCGGACATTTTGCGGGAACATCCCTTTCGATCGAGGCACAAGAATGAGTTCAGTCAAAACAACAACCGCCCGTGCTCGCATCCGCCCAGACATCAAGAGCGAGGCCGAGAACATTATTCATGGTCTCGGCCTCTCGGTCTCGACGGCATTCGATCTCTTTTATCGCCAAATCATCATGCATCGCGGCATGCCTTTCGACCTTCGCATCCCGCGCGAAACCACACGGAAGGCCATTGCGGACGCCCGGAAAGGACATGGCGAGAAGTTCGCGACCACCGACGCGCTCTTCAAGGACTTAGGCATTTAGGAACTAACAGGCATGCGCGAGATCCTGCGGACAAGCCAGTTCAGACGCGACGTCAAACTGGTACAGAAGAGAGGCAACGACACCGGCCTGATCAGGACGGTCATCGAAACCCTGTCCCGAGGACAAACGTTATCGGTCACATACAGAGACCACCCGCTAAAGGGATTTTTCAAAGATTGCCGGGAGTGTCACATTGAGCCCGACTGGCTGCTCATTTACCGAATCGAAGGTAACGTTCTTCAACTCGTCAGAACAGGCACACACTCCGACTTGTTCCGGTGACCCGGTTGGGCAGTTGGACCGTTTATCTGTCCAACGCGTGGCAGGAGCGGCGGGCCGGCGGTCTGGCCCATGGATCGGCGACAGGGCGAGGCCGCCGGTTTTGCAGAAGTCCGTGAACCGCTTGAAGCAGACATTGAGAGAAAGCGAGACTTGAACCAAATGCTTTGCCCGAAACAGTTAAGTCCTGTCTCAAGGGCTGAACCTGCCGCCGCAGAGACGCTGGTCGTGCGTGAATCCACCGCGGCGCCGCCCGCGTGATGCTCCCGCAACCGCGAACGGGGCGGCCTAGCAGCCCTCTACTGCCAGGATCGCCGTCCTGGTCGCCTCACGGACGCGCAGGAGGCCGTTCTTCCGTTCCCATTGGTAGACGTTCCGACTTGCGAACCCGACCAGCCTGCCGAAACCGCCTTGGGTCAGCCGCAACTTTTGGCGCAACATCCTCATCCCTGTTTCCCTTGTTCTACAAGCCTGCTCGTATTCTCCGCAATGCGAAACACCACGATAATCATCTCGCACCAAATCCTCGCACAAAGCACACTGATAAGAAAGACAATAGGAGACAGCAGGAGAGCCAATACTCCCTTGCTGGCACCTACCTTAAATCCGAGCACAATAAGAACAAGAGTCAAGATAGTAGACCAAATGATACCAATTATGAAGAACAGTTTAACCATGCTGGTTGTGACAAACTCAGCAAAAGACAGATCGAACAGCACTCCGAGCGCACTTCCATTTTTCCTAACAGTTCTCCGGGCAGTTGGATTACCGATACGCTTAACTCCGTTTTGAATTGCGAGATCGCCTGAGGTCCTGGATGGCGGAGTTGCTCCTGCCGCGGCGGATGGCTCCCCTAACGCACCGCACACAGCGCATGGTTTTGCGAGATCTCTCCGCTCGATACCACAGCTTGTACACTTAGGCATGGGATCATCCTTTCGTTGTCTGGTGCTTTCCGTGCGTCTAATCGTTACGCGTAACCAACAGGCAGTCCATCGCAACATTTCTGAAGCCTAGTTTCGGCGAGGAGGGAACGCAAAGCATTCTCGACAGTCGTCACACTGCATAAAAACAACTTCGTGCTTACCACTGATAGATCCAAGTGTATGTCGTGTACCAGGTTTGCTGTACATCAATAACGGCAGCCGCGTCCGTGGTCTCGCCATGCACCGCTTCGCCGCACCGACAGGTAAGCCTCAAACCATTCTGGAAGAATATCGGGTCGTCATCGTGGAACCGGTAGGCGGAGAAGCAACAGGCATTCGTATCAAAATGTGTAAGTCCCGATATATCAGAGTAGTATTTTCCCGAGTTAAAATAATAGGTGCCAAGGAAATAATCCTCCAATCCGGACGAGAGCATGAGCGGTTTCTCTTTACCGCCCAGGTAGGCACGCATACACGCTTCGAGGTAACTAAACGAACTTCCCTGCGCTTCCATAGTGACCTGGTATAGCGCGCCTTTCCCTTTCACGTTGCAAAGATCGAATTCCTCAAGTGGCGCGGCCCCATAGTTCTCTCGTTTGACCAGCCTCAATCGGGCTTTCTTGGGCAGTTCAACATTCCCGATTGCGACACGACCGTTCTCAATACCTCGTATAATCCACCAGATCGGCTGATCATCGTCGGCGTTGTCTGCACGTTGCGCTGTGACGCGAATGCTCTTTCCAAACGGAATCCGGTAATTATTGAATACACCGTTCTGGCGGCCGATCTTCCCCATGTGTTTTGTAGCCCACGGTCCTTGATTGTCACTGAAACCAATGCCATGCCCCATGTAGAGATCCATGTCAATGGAAGGCATCTCTTCGCCATCGATGTAATATCGAATATGGGTGTCCTCGACACCCTTGAAGTCGCCTCCGAACCAGAAATGCGTAAGACACCCTCTCCCCTGATATTCGAAAAGGACTGCCTCCTTGTTTCCTTTCAGAGCATGCTCTCCCTTGCCCATTGTTCCGATCGGATTGAGATTGTCTGGTTCGCTTGCGAAAGAGGCCAGTGCCAGTACTGCGACAATGCCGCTGAATAGAGTTCGAATTGCGCCCGTTGTTTTCATGTTCTGCGTCCCTCGGCGTCTATTGCATTTGCTAAAGTTGTGGCGGCGACTTTTCAGGGCCTCAAGTTGAGTTTCCGGGAGCGAGCTGTCATGTAACGTGCCGGATGCTGGGGAACGGCCGCCTGTATCCATCACGCCGCCCTACGCCCGATACCGCTCTTTCGCCGGGCAGGTGACAAGCCCTTTGGCCATCAAGCCGGCCAGGGCGTTGCGGGTCTGCGCTTCGGTCCACCCCATCTGCCGCATCCAGTGCGACGCGTTCTCGTGGCGACCGTGTACCCTCATGACGGCCAATAACAGGTCCTTCCGCGAACCGCCTGCAGACGGCGCGGCGACCGCGGGCGCGGGTGTCGCCTTCGGTTGTTTCGCCTTCTTGCTGCGTTGCGGCGCGACCGGCGCCGGTGGGATCGGCGGCGGAATTGGTGTCGCCATCTCAATGCCGAACACGGCGCCGAGATCCGTGTCCGCGAGGACCTTCGTTGACGTCCGTTTCGCCTTGGCGAGCAGTTCATCCGTGTGCTGCTGCACCACGCCGCCGATCAACTGCTGCGGGTCGAGTCCGCGCAGGGAGAAGAAGAGTCCCGGATCCTCGTCGAACCGCGCGCCAATCCCGTACAACGCGGCGGCGACATGCTTGCACATGCTGGCCCAGTCCGGGCAACTGCAATCGAATGTGATGTCGGCCGGCGCCGGAAACAAGCCTGTCCCTTCCGTTGTAAAGAGCGCTTCCAGCGCCTTGGGAAACTGGCCGGCCAGCAGGTCGGACAGCGACCCCAGTTGTCCGCGGCAGGCCGCTTCCACCTGGGCGCGGGCCGGAACGGAGAGGAGCGCAACCTTGACGTTGACCTTGTACGGCTGGGCCCGGCTTCCCTGCACCAGCGCCGTGACCGCACCCGGCGCGATGCGCAGGTCGAGCACCATCCCGTTGCGCACGTAGCTCCGTCCGCGGCCGATGCGGTTCGAGAAGTCGGCATAGCGCTCCAGGTTCTTGCACCAGGCCTTGCCCCACCATTTCGCGGCAATGGCAAAGCCCGCGAGCGTCACCGGCTGGAGCGTCTCGCCCTTCTTGAGCAGTTTGGCGCGCTGCTTCTCGGCGTCCGCGCGGCGCTGGGCCACGGGCACATACGGCGCAAATCCGCCCCAGCCGCGGCGCGAGGAATAACGATCGTAACGATGGCTCATTGTTGTGTTTTCCTGTTAAGCAGCATCAGGTCCGGCGCCTCTTTGGAGGGCGGTCGGCCTCGACCGCCGCGTTCCGGCGCCTGGCATGCTTCTCAAAGCGTCAAGCGAAACATGTGTACCAGATCCTTGTTGCTCATGTTCGTCAGCGCAGCCTCGGCGCCGCCTGATGCGATCACGCCGTCGGCCAGCTTCTGCTTCTCCTCCAGCATGGCGTCGATGCGCTCCTCGATGGTGCCGCTGACCACGAATTTGTGCACCAGCACGTCGCGCTGCTGCCCGATGCGGAAGGCGCGGTCCGTGGCCTGATTCTCGACCGCCGGGTTCCACCAGCGATCAAAATGCACCACGTGGTTGGCCCGCGTCAAGTTCAGCCCGACGCCGCCGACTTTCACGGTGAGCACGAGGAAGGGCACGTAGGCGTCACCTTGAAACTCCGCCACCAGCGCGCCGCGCTTCGCCGCCGGAATTCCGCCGTGCATCGTCAACCCGGGGCGACCGAACAAGCCGGCCAGGAAATCGTGGAGCGGCGCGGCCATTTCGCGAAACTGCGTGAAGACCAGCATGCGTTCGCGCTTGGCCTGGACGGTTTCGCAGATTTCCCGCAGGCGTTCGAACTTGCCGCTGTCGGCTTCCAGGAATGGGCCGGTGCCGAGGAAGTGGTCCGGGTGGTTGCAGATCTGCTTGCAGTGCAGCAGCGTGGCAAGCACCAGCCCCTTGCGCGCGATGCCGTCCACCTCCTCGATCTGCCGTTCGAGGTCTTCAAGCAACTGGTTGTAGAGCACCGTTTGCCGGCGGCTGAGTGCGGCAAAGGTCTTGGTCTCCACCTTCTCGGGAAGGTCGGTGATGATCGTGCGGTCGG
>Ga0316226_1002630_pt1 | contig 16459 bp, 15 predicted proteins | sample TBH18017metaG_FD_206009 | JGI IMG/M metagenome (GOLD analysis project Ga0316226, IMG submission 206009) | Freshwater microbial communities from Trout Bog Lake, Wisconsin, USA - TBH18017 | ecosystem: Environmental > Aquatic > Freshwater > Lake > Hypolimnion/Profundal zone | place: USA: Wisconsin... | reverse complement strand
GCATCAACAAGTGTTGTTTGTTCTAGATTTTTCCACGCCATTTAAATACCTTTGAGAGTCATTTATGTTGTGCGTATTATCTCATTTATAGCTGACTTTGACTGGATTCGTGCAAAGGTCTCAGAAAATAAATAATCGACAATTAATATATTGTTTTATATTATAATTGACTGCATTTTACGAACATGTGCCATAAAGTATTAAGGATCAATGTCAATTAGCATTGACATGCGTCCCCATTCTACTTTACAGTTATGTCCGCAAAACAAGTATGTAACCAACTATAACTATTAATAAAACCCTTCGGAGCACATATCATGGCAAAACCATTAATTCAAATGGCATTAGATTCACTAGATTTTGACGCAACAGTTGGCTTAGCTACTTTAGTAGCACCTTATGTTGATATTTTCGAAATCGGAACTCCATGCATTAAACACAACGGTATCAACTTAGTAAGAGAATTAAGAGCAAAATTCCCTGAAAAATTACTTTTAGTTGACTTAAAAACCATGGACGCTGGCGAATACGAAGCAACTCCATTTTACGCAGCTGGTGCAGATATCGTTACTGTATTAGGTGTATCTGGATTAGCAACTTGCCAAGGCGTTATCAAAGCTGCAAACGCACACGGCGCAGAAGCTCAAATTGACTTAATCAACGTTGAAGACAAAGTAGCTTGTGCAAGAGCAACTGCTGAAGCCGGCGCACAAATCATGGGCATCCACACTGGTCTTGACGCTCAAGCAGCTGGTCACACTCCATTTGCTGACTTAAATGCAATTGCTGCATTAGGTTTACCAGTTCGTATTTCTGTTGCTGGCGGCATTAAACCATCAACTGTACAAGACGTAGTAAGAGCAGGCGCAAACATCATAGTGGTTGGCGCTGCAATTTATGGCGCAGCTTCTCCTGCTGACGCTGCTCGTGAAATTCGTGAATTAGTAGACGCGGTATAATATGCATCAGCAACTTATCATAGACAAGATTTCAGGTATTCTTGAAGCTACAGATGATACGCATGATGCAAAGCTGACCGAATTACTAGATGGAGCAAAACGCATTTATATTGCGGGAGCAGGTCGTTCAAAATTAGTCGGTAACTTTTTTGCGATGAGATTAGTGCACGGTGGCTATGATGTCAGCGTAGTTGGTGAGATTGTTACACCCAGCATTAAGAACGGTGATTTATTAATTATTATCTCTGGATCTGGAGAGACAGAACAATTAATAGCTTTCACAAAAAGCGCAAAAAAAGTGGGCGCCAAAATTGTATTGATTTCAGCTAAAAATGAATCAACAATAGGCGACATGGCAGAGGCTGTATTCCAAATTGGTAAAAATGATCAATACGGTAAAGTATTTGGCATGCCCATGGGTACAGTGTTTGAACTATCAACCTTGTTGTTTTTGGAAGCCACTATTTCTCATATTATTCATGAAAAAGGAATTCCTGAAGAAATAATGAGAGAAAGACACGCTAATTTAGAATAAAAATAAAAGAACGAGTGGCCATGCCACTCGTTCTTGTTTGTATTGTAAGAATAGCTTTTAAAGAATTTTTCGTGACAAGATCGCTCATGCTGATAGAAGTCACTACACATAATATATAAAAATAATAAAGGAGAATAATATGACTTCGCGCCGAGAATTAGCGAACGCCATACGCGCTTTGAGCATGGATGCCGTTCAAAAAGCAAACTCTGGACATCCAGGTGCCCCAATGGGAATGGCTGATATAGCCGAAGTTTTGTGGAATGATTTCTTAACCCACAATCCTACAAATCCAAAATGGTCAAATCGGGATCGTTTCGTGCTTTCTAATGGTCACGGATCAATGTTGATCTATTCATTGTTGCACTTAGCTGGTTACGACTTACCTATTGAAGAGTTGCAAAAATTTAGACAGCTACACTCAAAAACCCCTGGTCACCCAGAATATGGCTATACAGAAGGTGTTGAAACTACAACAGGTCCTCTAGGTCAAGGCATCACTAATGCAGTGGGTATGGCCATTGCAGAAAAAGCATTAGCTGGCCAATTTAACAGAGACGGTCACAAAATAGTCGACCATAACACCTACGCCTTTTTAGGTGATGGTTGTTTGATGGAAGGTATTTCACACGAAGCTTGCTCTTTAGCGGGAACCTTGGGTTTAGGTAAATTAATCGCTTTCTGGGACGACAATGGTATTTCTATTGACGGTCACGTTGAAGGTTGGTTTACTGATAACACCCCATTACGATTTGAATCGTATGGCTGGCACGTAATTGCAGACGTTGATGGACATGATCCAGTTGCTATCTCCAAAGCCATTGAATTAGCAAAATCAGTCACTGAAAAACCTTCTTTAATTTGCTGCAAAACTATCATAGGTTTCGGTTCGCCTAACAAAGCAGGAAGTCATGCTTGTCACGGCGCAGCATTGGGCCAAGACGAAATTAATCTGACTAAAGCAGCTTTAGGATGGGATCATGAGGCTTTCGTTGTTCCTGCTGATGTGTATGCTGGTTGGGATGCAAAAGCTAAAGGTGCAGCAGCTGAAAGTGCTTGGAACGAAAAATTCGCAGCTTATCAAGCCGCTTATCCTGAATTAGCGGCAGAATATCAACGTCGTATTGCAGGCGACTTACCAAGCGATTGGCAAGAAAAAGCTGATGCATTTGTAAGCTCTGTTGTTGAAGAAGGAAAAACAACTGCAACTCGTTTATCATCATTAGCTGCTATTGAAGGTTTTGCTAAAATTTTACCTGAAATCTTTGGTGGTTCAGCTGACTTAGGCTGTTCAAATATGACTGAATGGTCAACTTACAGACCTATGCGTGCTGATAAACCAGATGCTAACTACATCAACTACGGTGTACGTGAATTCGGTATGTCTGCAATCATGAATGGTGTTGCTTTACATGGTGGATTAATTCCATTCGGAGCAACATTCTTAATGTTCTCAGAATATGCTCGTAATGCGTTACGTATGGCTTCTTTAATGAAGATACGTTCTATATTCGTTTACACTCATGATTCTATCGGCCTAGGTGAAGATGGTCCAACTCATCAACCTATTGAACAAACTGCTACGCTAAGACTAATTCCAGGCATTCAAGTATGGCGTCCATGCGATGCTGTTGAAACAACTATTTCTTGGAAAGCAGCATTTGAAAGACAAGATGGTCCTTCTATTTTAGTATTCTCACGTCAAAACTTACCGCATGTTCCACGTACAGAGGAACAAATTGCCAATATTTCTCGTGGTGGTTATGTATTGAGTGACAGCGAAGGCCAACCAGAAGCAATTATCATTGCAACGGGTTCTGAAGTAGAACTTGCTTTAAAAGCAGCTGATGAATTAAGAGCAGCCGGTAAAAAAATACGTATTGTTTCTATGCCGTCTACTAATATTTTCGATGCACAAGATGCAGCGTATCGTGAATCTGTACTTCCTTCTGCTGTTACAAAACGCGTTGCAGTTGAAGCGGGTGTTACTGATCTATGGTGGAAATATGTGGGCAGCAACGGTAAAGTTGTAGGTCTTGACCGTTTTGGTGAGTCTGCACCTGCTGGATTACTTTTCAAAGAATTTGGCTTCACCGTTGAAAATGTAATTAAGCACGTAGAAGCAGTACTTTAAATATAGAGTAGTTATACACATTAAATTTGGAGAGATATTGCCTCGTTATTTTATAAAAAACAATAATGAGGGAATATCAAACCACTTCTTACGACTTTTAGGTGAGCAACGTGAAAAAGAATAATTTAACCAAAGGTTCATTAGCGGTATTACTATTATCAAGTACCGTTGTATGTGCAGACCAACAGTACCCTGCTGCAGACTTCCAACCAGAAGTTTTATACCAAAACAGTGATTACATAGCTAAAGAAGCACCAAAAAATGCTCCTGCTAAAGCAACCGCGCCTGTAGCTAAAGTTTCAGCAAGCGCTAGTACAGAAGCTGATTCAAAATATCCTGCAGCTGATTTTAAACCTGAAGTCTTGTATCACGATACAAACTACAAACCATCAGCAGCAGCTCTAAAACCATCGCCTGTTAAAGTCCAATCAAGTACTAGTGTAATTGAAGTAGATACGCCGGCAGCATCAGCTACAAAAGAAGAAAGCTCCACTATGACAACTTATATATTGGGTTTATTAGGTCTTGGATTAGCTGGTTTCTTTTTAGTTAAAAAATCAAGTTCTGCTAAAACACAAAATAGTGGGACTGCTAATACAACTAAATCTTACGCTGTAAACACAGGTGTTGCTAAATATTTGCATAAGATCACTGGAACAGGTGTTTCTAGATACATTAACACCCAAGAAAAAGTAAGTGAATCTACTAAACTTACCGGTGTTGATAAATATGTAGCAAATCAACCACAACAAAGTTCTGCAAAAGCGGTAACTGGTGTTGATAAATACGTGCGCGATAGAGGCTAAAATGAACAAGGAAAACTCAAATGGTTTTTTTTTCCCTGCTATAGCAGGCTTGTTCTTTTTCTTGAATCAGTCCAAATCTAAGAACATTTATAAAACTGAAGCAAACTATCCTGTTTATACTGCTGATGAATCAGGGAAAACAGGGGTAGCAAAATATTTAGATCATCAAAATGCTTTATTGTTAACTGAAATATCAGAATCTGATCAAACGTTGCAACCACTAAGTGGTGTAGAGAAATATTTAGAAGGCCTAGACAAAGCTCCAACAAGTGGAGTTAGTAAATATGTTTTAAGACAGAACATTGCAGAGAAACAAAAAAATCAGCTATTGGGTATTCCTGAAGCGACTGGCGTTGAAAAATATTTAAAAACATTGAAACCAACACCTGAGTTATCAGGTGTTGCCAAATATTTAAAAGCGCAAGCAAATCAACCCCAACCCAGTAATGTTGCTAAATATCTAGCTAAACAAGCGGCAATATCTGCTTTAACACCTAAAACAGTTAAACCTAGTTTATCTGGCGTTGCTAAGTATCTTGAAATTCAAGAAAGTTTGCCACAGCCTAGTAGAGTTGCTAGATATATGGCTAAACAAGAAGCAATATCCGCTTTGGCTGCTAAATTAGTAATTCCAGAAGTTGCTTTAACAGGTGTCGCTAAATATTTAGATGAACAAGCTAAGCAGCCACAGCTTAGTAACGTTGCTAAGTATATGGCTAGACAAGCATTAAATGAACGAAAACAACCTGCTGTAATTGAAACAAGTGTTGAAAAATACATGCGTCTTCAAGCTTAAAAACCTCTGAGAAATAGGCATTAATTAAAATTAAGGCCTATTTCTCTCTAATTTAGGCTCATAAAAACAACAACACCCGCCTAACTCAACATTGCTTATACTATTACGTATAACCGTTAAATAATTTTTTAATTTCAACTTAAATAGGTACCTCTCATGGGAAAAAACTTACTAGAACAATTAAAAGAAGTAACAGTGGTTGTTGCTGATACTGGCGACATTCAGGCGATTGAAACTTTTACTCCACGTGATGCGACAACTAATCCATCTTTGATTACTGCTGCTGCTCAAATGCCACAATACCAAGGTATCGTTGATGATACTTTAAAAGCTGCGCGTGAAACTTTAGGTGCAGCTGCATCAGCTGCAGAAGTTGTTACCTTAGCCTTTGATCGTCTAGCAGTTTCTTTCGGTCTAAAAATTCTTGAAATCATTCCTGGTCGTGTTTCAACTGAAGTTGATGCGCGCCTATCGTTCGACACTGATGCTACTATAGCCAAAGGTCGTGATTTAATTGCTCAATACGAAGCAGCTAACGTATCACGTGACCGTATCTTAATCAAAATTGCTGCAACTTGGGAAGGGATTCAAGCGGCTGCCGTATTAGAAAAAGAAGGCATTCACACTAACTTAACTTTATTGTTTGGCTTACACCAAGCGGTTGCATGTGCTGAAAACGGCATCACATTGATCTCACCTTTCGTAGGTCGTATTCTTGACTGGTACAAAAAAGATACTGGTAAAGAATCTTATGCTCCTGCTGAAGATCCAGGTGTTGTATCTGTTACTGAAATCTATAACTACTACAAAAAATTCGGTTACAAAACTGAAGTTATGGGCGCAAGCTTCCGTAACGTAGGTGAAATCACTGAACTAGCGGGTAGCGACTTATTAACCATTGCTCCTTCTTTATTAGCAGAACTACAAGCGACTGAAGGTGAATTACCACGTAAATTGGATCCAGAAAACGCTGCAAGTTTATCTATTGAAAAACTATCAATTGATAAAGCAACATTTGAAAGCATGCACGCTGCAAACCGTATGGCTACTGACAAATTGGCAGAAGGCATCAGCGGCTTCGCAACAGCTTTAGAAGCACTAGAAGAATTACTTGCAAATCGTTTAGCTAGCTTAGAAGGCTAATCTTAAGCAATCAATAATGGTGGTTATGATTTCATAACCACCTTTTTTATTGCTTTAATTTTCTTTTAACAGCTATAACCATCAATAGGACTCAACATGTCACAAAAAATATTAGACGTAGTAAAACCAGGTGTTGTTACTGGTGCAGATGTACAAAAAGTATTCGAAATATGCAAAGCCAATAAATTTGCATTACCTGCTGTAAACGTAATTAACACTGATTCAATCAATGCTGTTTTAGAAGCAGCTGCTAAAGTTAAATCAGCTGTGTTTGTTCAATTTTCAAACGGTGGCGCAGCATTTGTTGCTGGTAAAGGTCTAAAAGCTGAAGGTCAACAATCTGCAATCTTAGGTGCTATTTCGGGTGCTAAACACGTACACCTAATGGCTGAAGCTTATGGCGTACCTGTTATTTTACATACTGACCACGCAGCTAAAAAATTATTACCATGGATTGACGGTTTATTAGATGCAGGTGAAAAACACTTCGCAGAAACTGGCAAACCATTGTTCAGCTCACACATGTTAGATTTGTCTGAAGAAAGTCTAAAAGAAAACATCGAAATTTGTGGTCAATATTTAGCGCGCATGTCTAAAATGGGCATGACACTAGAAATTGAATTAGGTGTAACCGGTGGTGAAGAAGATGGTGTTGATAACAGTAACCTAGATCATTCATTGCTTTACACTCAACCAGAAGATGTGGCTTATGCTTATGAAGAATTAAGCAAAATTAGCCCTAACTTTACTATCGCAGCATCTTTCGGTAACGTACACGGTGTTTATAAACCAGGTAATGTTAAATTAACGCCAACTATTTTAGACAACTCACAAAAGTATGTGTCTGAAAAATATGGTGTTCCTGCTAATACATTAAACTTCGTATTCCACGGCGGTTCAGGTTCAACAGCTGCTGAAATTGAAGAATCAATTAGCTACGGTGTTGTAAAAATGAACATCGATACTGATACTCAATGGGCAACTTGGGAAGGTATCATGAACTATTACAAGAAAAATGAAGGTTATTTACAAGGTCAAATCGGTAACCCAGAAGGCGACGATAAACCAAACAAAAAATTCTACGATCCACGCGTTTGGCAACGTGAAGGTGAAGTTGGAATGGTTGTTCGTTTAGAACAAGCATTCAAAGAATTAAACGCTGTTAATACTTTATAAGTAAACCGCGTTCTAATTAACAAAAAAGCCGATGTTTTTGCATCGGCTTTTTTGTTTGTATTGCTCATTTTGTCACGTTAAACCTAATCTAAATCTAACTAATCATTTAGAAACTAAACGTCCTTATAGAGATCTTTCTAACAAAATAACAAAGTTTATAATTTAACTAAAACCTCACCACGCCCCATTTCAGACATATCACCCGCATACCTTTGTACACGATTAAAAGCCTCAGAAGCATCAGCAAAACGAGAATTTAAGGTCTTAAATGATCCAAATAGAATAGGTAAAAACGCTAAAGTATGTGCACCACAATCATTAAAACTAGCGGATAGTTTAGGTTGATTCCATAACAGTAAAGTACCACGACGCATCGCATAACCTAAATAACGACCCGTTTGGCCCATCACTGCAATAGTACCTGCAGTCATCCTTGAGCCACAATAATCACCCGCATTACCTTCAATTAAGATATTACCGCGACGCATATGATCCCCTGCTCGCTCACCGACATTACCTTTCACTAAAATAGTGCCACCTTTCATACCCATTTTATTACCTGGCAAGGCTGCACCTAAAAAATCTCCGGCATTACCAGCGATTTCTAAATAGCCTTTCTTCATTTCACAAGCCGCATAAAGTCCTGCATTACCAGACACTTTAATCTCTCCAGACTTCAAGCCAAAGGCTAAATAAGCACCGGCATCGCCATTAACTGTTATACTTCCCCCATCCAAATCTTTGCCTATAAAATCAAGATTATCCACACTGTTATTAATAACGATTTCTTGTGCGTCAGAGCCTGAAATTGTAAATAACTCATCCACCCGCAATTTCAATTTTCCACTTTGCAAAGTAAGTGCACTTATTTCAGTAATCGACATGCCAGACAAGTGCTGACAAACCAAAGGCGACATATCCACGCGCTGAGCCGATTTATACTTTAATGTAAAGGTTAAAGCACTCATGCCATAATCTCCTGTAAATGAAAGTGGAATGGGCCTAATTTACCGCCGTAATTACCCGCACTAATACGTTTAATACCATTAGCCGCACCCAAATCACAAACCGCTTGAATACCGACTTTCATCGCTTTATTAATATCTTCTTTGGTTAAACCATCAATAACAATTTCCATCACTGATTCAATTTCTGGTGATAAATCTGTCTTAGTCATCCCTTTTAAGGTTGGGCAAAATGCATCATTAGTAGAGGCTCCCAATGATTTGTACTTAGAACCCACTTTAGAGCCTGAGCGCACTACACCACCAGGAAATGGCATAATCACATTCGGAATTTTACGCATTTCTTCAATCGCGGCTTCACAGGCTGCCAAAGCCTGCGGTTGAGATTCCGCTAACACTAAAAAGTTACCCCCCCCAATTGCATCGACTTGCCCAGTGGTTGCTTCGGCTAAAAATTCACCATCCATGACAGGGATACGCCAATAACGTTTACCACTGATTTGTTTAGAGACTTGAAAGCCATCACCGAAATAACGCAGATTCTTTCCTAAAGGAATTCTAATGCCGCCATCAATACCTGAAAATAATGCAGAAGTGGGTGATGTTAATACACACTGCCCCGCCCTAGTTTCTAATTGTTTTGCCAAACCCTTGCCGCCCATGGCAAAGATCATAATCGCTACACCAGGACGACCATCAGGTGTTTCTGAGGGATCAAATACGCGTTCAATAGCTCCTTCACAACCGCAGGCAATAACAGAGGTAGCAAAGCCAGTCATGGCTTGAGCAGAAATCATCGCCCATTTTTCATTTTGCGCAGTAATAATAGCGCGCGTTGCTTTCATAGGGAACGCTTCAGCGAAGGTTGCATCTATGCTGACACCGTTAATAATCATGCTACGTCTCCTTGCAATGGATGTACGGAAATACTGCCACGTCCATCTTCAGTGATCTCATCATCGCTGATTTTAAAATTACCCAATTTCATCGTCAGATAACGATCAAAATAATCTTTTAAACCTTTTTCAACAGAAGCATCAAACTCAGGTTTAACGACATGCGTAGTGCCCCACTTAGTAGAAACCACTTTGCCATCGACCACCACGAGTTGGCCGTCTTTAAATACATAGTCTGGTTTTTCGAACATTTTTTGGCGATCCGCATTATCGGTATAAACCGTAATATCAGCCCAATTACCTGCACTTAAACCGCCACGATCTTTTAAGCCAATTAATTTAGCTGCACCCGCACGCGTCATAATCGCAATTTCTTGCAAAGTATATTCACGCTCAATAGACGCTAAAGTAGTCATCTTTTGTGCTTCTGGATGAATCGTTGCCAACACATCATTTCTAAAACTTCTATCCATTAACAACCGGATTAAATGCGGATAGCTGGTAAATGGCGCACCATTAGGATGATCAGTGGTTAAGAAAATACGCCATGGATCATTAACCAATAAGAAAGTTTCTAAACCAATGGCCCACTGCAAGGCATTAACGAAATTTTGATCTTTATATTTGAAAGGCACTACACCACAACCGGCATCACACTCAATATCCATCGTCACCCATTTATTAGGGCTAGCATGCTTATGATTCGCATGTTGACGCATGTTATCGCCAGAGGCAGTCACGGTTTGACCAAACAAAATCTGGCCCACATCAATAGTGATATTTTTGTTTCTATTGATGGCTTCTGCTATCTGTGCCGCACCGGAAGAGAATTTAAAATCCCCTTCTGTACCATAACTATGGAACTGGATATGGGTTAAATGCATTGGCAAACCACCAATACCCTGAATGGTATCTAAGGTCGTTTGCACATTACCCGGCACACCTAGATTACAGCCATGCACATGCAATGGATGCGCAACGCCAATCTCTTTAACCGCCGTTGCTAAAACACGTAATATTTCTCGAGGCGTTACACCGTAATGACTATTTTGCTCATCTAAATCTAATTTACGTTGATTAAATTTAAACGCATTAATGCCACCCGGATTAACTACTTTAACCCCAATTGCTTTTGCACCTGTCATGGTCCAAGCGACATAATCATTAATCGCCTTTTGATCTTTTTTAGCAGTAAGCATGCGCAGTAAATAATCATCACTGCCCAACATCACATAACCGCCTTTATCTAAAATGGGAATATCACCCATTTCCATGTGTGCTTGGCGGGCATTATTAGGTAAAACAGCTGGCTCAAACCCAGCGGTATAACCCATCTCGGCATAACGATAACCCGTTACAAACGTACTTGGCATCGCGTGTCCACAACCCGAACGCGTAATATCACTACGATGCACAGGATCTTGACGGTGATCCTCTGGCAATAAAGTTCTAGCAATATTTCCTTTACCGCCGCCAATATGCGTGTGCATATCGATAGCACCCGACATGACCACTTTACCTTTTAAATCATATTCTTTATCAACTATCGCATCCGCTGGCTTTGCGATAATACGACCGTCTCTTATATAAATATCTTGCTGCTGGCCATCAATCCCAGATGCAGGATCATAGACAATTCCACCTGTTAATTTTATCAACATTATCTTTCCTACAAAGCGTGTTCAATGGCATTAAGTACTTCTGCCGTACTGGGTAATCCAGAATCTCTGAGCTTTTTTAATCGAATCGCAACCACGTTATCCATACGATACGCATGACCCGCATGATCAATCCCCGGAGTACCCACAGGAATAAAAACATCGGGTTCTTTAGTAAACGTCATGCCAGAACGCCCCACCACAATCGTAGGTAAAGATGTTTCAGGAGGCACCGCATTCACATTAAATGCTTGCACCCAAACTAAAGCATCCACTTCGCCATTTTCTAACAAAACTTTAGTGTCATTTAGGAAGGGATCGTACTCTGGATAACCACTTGAGAATCGAGTACGTGCCGGATAACCTGTTGTCCAACCACACACCTGATTCGCTGTTTGATCGCCTTCTTTACCGGCTAAGGGTAAACCAGAACATCGGGTATTTTGATTATTTATATCTTTGATCATTTCTGACAAAGTTTGCACCGTTAACTCCGCTTGTCTAAACGCTAGAGCACCCGCTCCCCAAGTCACGACTCCATAAGTAGCCGCTAATAATTTATCCGCAATGGCTTGTAAATCTGCTACGGCAATACCGGCCACTGACGTCACGCGGATCGGTTGTTTTTTTACCAAAGCTCTTAAAACAGCGATCACTTCTGGTAAATCCTCTATAGCACAAGGTAACACTTGCGCGGCTTTACCGGTAGGTGAAGTAGATGCAGTTCCTGAAGGTGCTCTGCCTAAATAAATCACTTCACGCGAGGACGTATCCTCAAGGAACATAGATTCTTTGTTCCATAAATAACGCTCAAAGAAACGGGGGGCAAAAGCCTCTACATCAGTACCAACGACTAATAACAAATCACAACGATTTTTAACTTCCGCTAAGGTGGTATTCATCCAACCGGAATCTTGCAAGGCTAAAAAGTTATTACGGGCACCCGTGAAATTCATATTGTCGATCACCGCACCGGCTTTATCGGCCAAAGCCAACAAGCCACGCATACCATTAACATCGGTCGCGCAACCACCAATGAGCGGTAACTTAGTATCTTTTAATAATTCAGCCGCTTTAGCCACAGCGACTTCTAGACTCACTTCTTGGCCGGATACCCGGGCATGAGTATCGGTAATCGGTTGTTCAAAAGCAGGGGTATTCACCGCACATCCATTTTCAATTACTTTCAGCAATACACCATCGACCTTAATGGTTAAATCATCCGTGCCAATACCGCAAAAAGGACTCGGTACTTCAGTTATCTCAGTCATTCAGTTGCCCTTTTATTATCATCAATCACTCATCTGACATTTGTAGCCGCCCAAATGCCCACTATTTGTGCCAATATTCTAACCTTAAATAGGCTTTCTGTCGCCACTAACCCTCTGCTACAAGCCTATTTCAAACAGTAATTTAATAGACGCATAAATCACCAAACCCATCACAAAAAAATAACTCAAATAGACCCCAGGTCTTTCTTTAAAACCACGCCAAAACGTAGCGTGTTGACCTAATTGCCTTAATTCCTGATATTGAGCATGAGCATTTTGATATCGCTGTGCCTGATAAATATTTAATAAAGCTTTCGCTTCAATATACGCAGAATCATCTCTTAACCATAAACCCGGGGTAGACACACCCCAATTACCGGCATAAGTTTCATAATAATCAATATGATGCTCGTCTAATAAAGCGCGTACTTCATCGGCCTCATCTTCTGGCACGCCACGCATGGGAAATAATAAAATGGGCATTTGTTTATCTATACAAAGGTAAATAACTTAAAATGCTCTATTATAATGGCAAGCTCTCTTGCCTCACTAACAAATCCCTTAATACATGCCTGATACCGATCAACCCTTAATCTCTGCCACCCAAACTTGGTTAAAAACCATCATTATTGACTACAGCTTGTGTCCTTTTGCAAAACGCGAACTCGATCGAGGCAGCATTTATTTTAGTGTTAATCGTGAAACCGATATTGAACGTTGTTTAGTGGACTTATTAACTGAATGTGATCGTTTAAACACCGATGACAGTATAGAAACGAGTTTACTGATTTATGCAAAAGCTTTTGCTGACTTTGACGACTATTTAGACTTTATTGAATTGGCAGAAGCCGTATTAATAGATCAAGATTACGAAGGCATCTACCAGCTAGCCAGCTTTCATCCCGATTATTGTTTTGAAGGCGCAGCACAAGATGACCCTGCAAACTATACTAATCGTTCACCTTATCCCATGCTGCATTTACTACGTGAAACTAGCATCGAAAATGCCGTAGCTAGCTATCCGAATCCGGAACATATACCGCAACGTAATATCGAGCTGATGCAAGCACTAGGGCTTGCAAAAGTGCAAACCCTATTAGCGGCTTGTTATCCTAAACTAGGATAACTACCCTTTATTTTTCTACTTCTTTTTCTTCCTGCTCGGCGGGGACTGCTGATTCATCGATTGCAGATTCTGCTGCTAACTCAGCTTCAACCCCTGCCTCCTCAGTTTCCTCTTCGGAGATAATGCGATCTTCATCAAAATTTCTTTCTACAACACGCCACTTAGATCCTCTTGGATTTACAGCAGGCGCCACTTCTTCTGGTTCTGGCTCCGGTTGTTTATTTAATTCTTCTAAAAATGCCAAGAACCAATCTTGACCAATCACGTTGGCCATATCTAAATCAGCTAAAATATCCGCTTGATCTGGCAACGTAACCTTGGTTCTGGCTAATTCTAATGCTTCCAAACACGCCTCTTTATTACCCCGTAAACCATAAATACATGCCAAATTATAAGAAGCGGTTCCTGCTTGGATAGCGTTAGCTCTCTCAAACTGCCCTTTAGCGGCCTCATACAATTTATCGTGTGGCATAGCCTTTTTAAGTCTAGCAAAGTCCATATAAGCCACACCACTATCAATTGCAGCCGCCAAATAATTTGGATTGATTAACAAGCAGAAAGTAAATTTATCAATCGCATCTTGAAACAACTTTGCCGCTTCATCGCCTGTTTTTGATTTTGCCTGATGAAACAAGGCAAAGCCCCAATTATATAAAGCTTCAGCACGAATAGGATCATCTAATAAAACGTCTGCATAGCCTTCATAGGCCTTATTAAATAAGCCATCAGCCGTAGTGCCCTCACTTTTACGTGCTTGCGCAGTCTGTTTAATACTATTATTGAGTTTTGATTTCTTGGTAAACGGTGCAAGCAAAGACATTAAATTTTACTCCTGACTAAATTGTAATTATCGTTATTATTATAGAATAACAGCACTCTGCATAACGACAACATTAAATATTAAAATCATTATGATCGACCCAAACATCGACACACTTAGTAAAGACAAAGTAAATCTTGAGACATCTAAAATTGCGTGGCAAGAATTACAGCGCTTCTTTGCTAGCGGCTTAGCCGTATTTGTAGCTAGCGAATTAGATTTAGTAGAAGTGGCGCATCAGTTTTCTATCGATAATAAAGACCAAGTCGCAGCATGGATGCAAAACCAACAAGTGGGTTTAGTCTCTGATGCACAAGCACTCGCTTGGTTAGAAGCTGATGCCGATGTCTGGGCGGTAGTAGTTAAACCGTGGATATTGGTGCAAGCTATCAATGATAATAATGCTTAATTGGGAACAAAGACTATCTAATTGAGCTTGATTTATGATGACAATGCCTTAGATACAACATAGATTGTCGTATTGCTTCATGATAATGTGACATTGGATTATTACAATAGCATATATGAAACAAACAATACTCTATTGCATTATAACAATGCTATAAAAGCATATTCATATACTGCAAAAGATTAATACTTTAAAGCATAAGCATAATACAACGCTATATTGTTACACTCCAATACGACAAATTAAACATACAATACTTTATTGCTATATGACAATACGACAAAAGCATACAACAATGGACCATTGTATTAATACAATGGTCCATTGTTGTATGCTTTTACTCTGGAATATGTTTAATCAGTGTTGTTTTTTGATTAAAATTCGGCATTTAGAAAGGGATTTGGAACAGTTTGACTAACAAGAGTTCCAAGCTTAACCCTGTTGATTAAGCCTGAGACTTTTAAAAAGGCAACTAAGAACTGTTTAGTTTAGTTTTAAGATTTACCTCTAGAATTAGATCGTCCTTTACCTCTAGAATCTGCTCGTTGGCCACCTGCACCTCTGCCAGCAGGCGCTTTTGCTGCCTTAGCCCCTGGTTTTTTAGTATGCCGAAAATCTTTTTTACCATTAGCACTAGGTGCATTCTTTTTAGGGGCATCCATCACTTTTAATGATACGGGTTCATAGCCGGTATCCGCCACCCTTGGAATATGACGTTTAAGTAGTTTTTCTATTTCCACTAATTGCCAAGCTTCTTCTGGACACACTAATGAGATAGCCGCGCCACTTAATCCCGCCCGACCGGTACGGCCAATACGATGGATATAATCTTCTGGCACTTGCGGTAAATCAAAGTTAATCACATGCGGTAAATCATCAATATCTAAACCGCGCGCCGCGATATCAGTCGCCACTAAGGCGGACACTTTACCGGTTTTAAATTGTTCTAAGGCTTTATTACGCGCCCCTTGAGTTTTATCGCCATGCAAAGCTGCCGTGCGTATGCCATCTTCTATCAATTGTTTCTCTAAACGATCAGCGCCGTGCTTAGTGCGCACAAAGATAAGTACTTGTTTCCAATTATTACTCCCAATCAAATACGAGATTAATTCGCGTTTATACTCACGTCCAATACCGTACACCAACTCTGTAACATTTTCGGCTGTAGCATTTTGCTTAGCCACTTCTACTTCTATGGGGTTATTTAATAACTGGCTAGCTAAAGATTTAATGGCATTGGGCACAGTTGCAGAAAACAATAAGTTTTGACGCTTTTTAGGTGCTAGCGTCATTATCTGTTTAATATCGGGCATAAAGCCCATATCCAACATTCTATCTGCTTCGTCTAGCACCAAGACTTCAATATTGGATAAATTAACATGACGTTGATTAACATGATCAATTAAGCGCCCAGGGGTGGCCACGATAATATCACAGCCGCGTTTTAGGTCACGGGTTTGCATGCCGACACTCGCACCACCTACGACAGATTGAATCTGCAAGGGCAAATATTTGCTATAAGCAATCACGTTTTCATAAACTTGCGCCGCTAATTCACGGGTAGGCACTAGTATTAAAGCGCGCACTCGCCGCGGATTTTGCTCTGGATTATGAGTAGCAACTAAACGCTGTAATAAGGGCAAAGTAAAACTAGCAGTTTTACCGGTACCGGTTTGCGCACCGGCTAAAACATCCCTACCTTCTATAATAAGCGGGATTGCTTTTTGTTGTATGGGAGTTGGCGTGGTATAGCCTTGATCAGCTA
>Ga0316226_1002623_pt1 | contig 16483 bp, 2 predicted proteins | sample TBH18017metaG_FD_206009 | JGI IMG/M metagenome (GOLD analysis project Ga0316226, IMG submission 206009) | Freshwater microbial communities from Trout Bog Lake, Wisconsin, USA - TBH18017 | ecosystem: Environmental > Aquatic > Freshwater > Lake > Hypolimnion/Profundal zone | place: USA: Wisconsin... | reverse complement strand
TTGAGCAACCTGCAGTTGACCGATACGGCGACCAATGGCGGCTACAGCCTGGTGGCCTCCAATGCCTCGGGCACGGCCACCACGACGGCCTGCGCGGTCAAGGTGGATCCGGCGCCTGCGGCGGTGAGCAACGTGGTCTCGGCCTTTGCCATCCAGACCAGCATTCAATCCACTTTCACCCCCACCTGGGACACGACGGCCTTAAGCTCAAGCCTGATTGCCGGCCAGAATCCTCCCAGTTTCGACTATGATCAGACCACCCCCACCAATTTCTCGAATCCGCATTTTGCGACGGGTGACCGTGCGGGCGGCCTCCCGGTGCTGACGGATGGCAGCTATGGGACGCTGGTTAATGACGGCACCCATCCGGCCTTCGCCGATTGCGGCAACAACTCCGCTGTGGCCGGACATTATGTCATCTACACGCTCGGGGCCGCCGCCAACGGCTATGATGTGACCAATCTCCAGATCGCCAGCGGCTGGAACGACAACGGCCGGGACTCGCAGTATTATACTGTCCGGTATTCCACGGTGGCAAACCCGACGTATTTCGTCCCGCTGCTGACGGTCAATAAGAGCCTCGCCGGTTATGGCGCGAATGATGACACGGAAATGCGCGGGACGTTTACGCCGGCGGGCGGCGTGCTGGCGAGCAATGTTTACGCCCTCTATGTTGACTTCACCGCGCCGACGGGCGTGCCGAACGGGTATTCCGGTTACAGCGAGATCAGCGTCTTCGGTTCGCCCTCGGCCGCCAACACCCTGCCGATTGCGGTGACGGAGACGAATGAGGCCGCCACTAACGTGGACTATGTCATTGAAACGCCCAACCTGATTGGCGGGCAGATGCCCGGCAGTGTCGGCTCCGGCAGTTTCACCAATGAAACAGGTGTCGGCGGCCTGCCGGTGCTGACCGACGGCGTCTTTGGAGCCACTACGAACCCCGCAACCTATGCCACCTGCGGCGGTGCCTCCAATGGGGCGGGCACGTCCGTCACCTACACCTGCGCCACCGGCAGTTGGACACTGACCAACATCGTGGTCTATAGCGGCTGGGGCAATTACAATCGGGACGGACAGTTCTATAACATCACTTATGCCACCTTGGCGGACACCAACACGTTCCTGCCGCTGACGAGCGTGACCTACAATCCGCCGTGGCCGGCCGGTGTCAATGGTGCGGTGACACCATCCGCCAACCGGGTGGCCATTGCCCCGGCGAATGGAGCCACCACGCTCGCGACGAACGTCTATGCCGTCAAGTTTGACTTCACCCCGCAGACCCCCAGCCTGGACTACGGCTATTCCGGCTATGCGGAAATTGTCCTGCAAGGCGTCAATGTGGTGCCGCCGGCCAGCACCAACGCCCTGCTGACCAGTCTGGCGCTCACGCCGGCGGGAACCTTGTATCCGGCGTTTGACACCGGCACGACGAATTATACGGCGACGAACACCTGCGCGAACAACCCGGTCGCGGTGACCGTGACGAACGCGGATTTGTCGGCGACGAACACGCTGTTCCTGAACGGGGTTTCACAGGGCTTGCTGACCAACGGGGTGGCGAGCGCGCTGCTGACCTTGAGCACCGGGGCGAACACCGTGACCGTGGAGGTGGTGTCGCAGGACTTGTCGCACACCAACGACTATGTGACGACGGTGACCCTGACCGCGCCGCCGGTGGTGAGCGTGAACTCGGCGACGATCTGCGTCGGCGGCTCGACGGCCTTGACGGCGACGAACAATGCGAGCAGTCCCACCTACCTGTGGAGCCCCGGCGGCGCGACGACGCAGACTATCACGGTGTCGCCCGGCGTGACCACGAACTACACGGTGCTGGTGACGGACAGCGCGACCGGCTGCGTGGGCGGCGGGAGCGGGACGGTGACGGTGAACCCGCTGCCGGTGGTGACGGTGAACTCGGCGGCGATCTGCGCGGGCGGCTCGACGACCTTGACGGCGACGAACAATGCGAGCAGTCCCACCTATCTCTGGAGCCCCGGCGGCGCGACGACGCAGACTATCACGGTGTCGCCCGGCGTGACGACGAACTACACGGTGCTGGTGACGGACGGCGCGACCGGCTGCGTGGGCGGCGGGAGCGGGACGGTGACGGTGAATCCGCTGCCGGTGGTGACGGTCAATTCGGCGTCCATCTACACTGGCGGTTCGGCGACGTTGACGGCGACGAACAACGCGAGCAGCCCGGCATATTCCTGGAGTCCGGGCGGCGCGACATCGCAGACCATCACAGTATCGCCGGGCACGAACACCACCTACACGGTGACGGTGACGGACGGGACGACCGGCTGCGTGGGTGGCGGGAGCGGGACGGTGACGGTGCTGCCGAACACGAACGCCTTGCTGACAAGCCTGGCGCTGACGCCGGCGGGCACGCTGTATCCGTCCTTTGCGACGGGCACGCTGAACTACACGGCGACGAACACCTGTAATAACAACCCGTTGACGTTGACGGTGACCAACGCGGATTTGACGGCGACGAACACGCTGTATTTGAACGGCGTATCACAGGGCTTGCTGACCAACGGGCTGGCGAGCACGCTGCTGACGCTGGTGACCGGATCGAACAACGTGACGGTGCAAGTGGTGTCGCAGGACTTGTCGGTCACCAACGACTATGTGGTGGCGGTGACGCTGACCGCGCCGCCGACGGTGAGCGTGAACTCGGCGACGAACTGCGGGCCGGTGGCGACGCTGCTGACGGCGACGACTAGCGCGAGCAGCCCGAGCTACCTGTGGAGCGACAGCGAGACGACGGCGAGCATCACGGTGACGCCGGGTTCGACGACTAACTATACGGTAACTGTGACCGATGGGACGACCGGCTGCGCGAACAGCGGCAGCGGGACGATTACGGTCAACCCGGTTCCGACGGTGAGCGTGAACTCGACGAACATTTACGCGGGCGGCACGGCGACCTTGGCGGCGACGACGAGCGCGAGCAGCCCGAGCTATCTGTGGAGTCCGGGTGGCGCGACGACGGCGAGCATCACGGTGTCGCCGAGCACGAACACCACCTACACGGTGACGGTGACGGACGGGACGACGGGCTGCGCGAACAGCGGCAGCGGGACGGTGACGATCCTGTCCAGCACGAACTCGCTGCTGGCGAGCCTGACAATCACGCCGGCGGGGACGCTGTTCCCGACGTTTGCGTCCGGCACGGCAAGCTACAATGCGACGAACGTGTTTACCAACAACCCGGTGACGGTGGCGGCGACGAGTTCAAACGCGAATGCGACGCTGCAGTTTAGCTTCAACGGCGGCGCGTATGGCGCGGCGGTGACGAACAGCCTGTCTGCGGGCGGCAACAACCTGGTGCTGCCGGTGAACACGGTGGCGGTGCGGGTGGTGTCGCAGGACTCGTCGAAGACGAACACCTACACGGTGAACGTGCTGCTGCAGCCAAGTGCGACGGTGCCGAAGCTGACAAACAGCGTGAGCGGTTCGACACTGACCTTGACCTGGCCGGCGGATCACCTGGGCTACCGGCTGCTGGTGCAGACGAACAACCTGAACAAGGGCGTGAGCGGGAACATCAACGACTGGGGCACGGTGCCCGGCACGGCGACGATCACGACGACGAACATCACGATCATCAAGGCCGGCGTCACGAACCAGTATTACAAGCTGGTCTATCCGTAATTGAAATATAGCCTGACGCCGCCGGTCACGGATTGGGCGGCGGAAGGCCGGTTTAGGGACAGTAACAGGCCAAATGCCCGGGGACGTCAGGTTCCCGGGTGTTTGGTTTGAATCGGTTGAAGGCCGGTAAATGTTAGCCGGCAAGTTTTAACATAATAAATGAAAACATTTGAATCAAACGGTGGGAATTGCCGGGGCGGTTGCCCCAATAAAAAGGCGTTCACCCTGATCGAACTGCTGGTGGTCATCGCCATCATCGCGATCCTGGCCGCGCTGCTGCTGCCGGCGCTGGCGCAGGCCAAGCGAAAGGCGTGGGGCATCGCCTGCATCAGTAATCTGAAGCAGCTCACGCTGGCGGCCCAAGTCTATGCCGGCGACAATCAGGAGGCCATTCCGCCCAATGTTGGCGGCGGGCCGGATGCCTGGATTATTGGCGATGTGAGCCTCTTGCCGGGATGCACAAACGTCGCCAATATCTACGCCGGCTTGCTCTGGAAATATACTGGGTCGGCGGCTCTTTATCAGTGTCCCGGCGACAAGGATCTGGTCGCTGGTGCCGCTGCGCCTCGGGTGCGAAATTATTCAATGAACATGATGATGGGAGCCAATATTTCCAGTCCGCTTGGCACACAAGGAGCCAGTGGGGAGCATCCCGGCATACCGGAAAATGTCAAATTTACCTCGGTCAACAACCCCGGCCCTTCAACGGCCTCGTTGTTTGTTGATGAACAGTCCAGTGCCAGCACCATCAAGCAGCAGCCGTCACCCGGAGTAGGGCCGGCCACGAGCATAGATGACGGCCAGTTTGCAGTTCCCAGTGGAGTTGCTGGCAGTCCAGACACCTGGAATAATAAGACCTGGCAGAATGTTCCCTCTAGCCGCCACGGCAACTATGGGCAGCTATCCTACGCTGACGGCCATGCCGCCATCATGAAATGGCTTGAGCCGGACACCCAGTTGTTGCAGGGGCTTGAAGCAAAAAATTCGGGGTTTACTCTTGCGGACAAGCGCCAGGTATGGCTGACCACCTATGCTTCTGGATCGCTAGTTTCCCAAGGTTGCCCCTGGTGAGGCCGGCTGCCCGCTGGATGATTGGAGCGCAGACATAGACAGGCCATGATTAGCTGCCCGAGGAAAACCCCTTCGCTGGCGGGATGAATAAGTGACGGATGCTGGACATCTCCACTAACACGACCGAGGCGGAGTCTTCGACCGTTTATTGCAACCATAGTCCATCTTGGTAACTATTGACATTTAACATGAAAAAACCATTGCTGGTCGCTTTCTTGGTGGCGCTCGCCGTCGGAACGGTTCTTTGGTGGCAGCACCCACCGGCTGCGCGTGGGCCGTCCTCGCCGGCGGTTGCTTCCGGGGCGGCTGCCCACGCGGTTGCGCCGCCGGCCAGCCTGAATCCGCCGCCGGCCAGCGTGGTTGCGGGCGGCAATCTGCCGCCTCAAGTCGCCGCCGCCAGCACCAACCAGCCGCTTTCCCGGGAGTTTGATCTGACCGTGAATCCTTATGCGGCGGCCTTGCGTGAACCCGGCAAGTCCAAGCGGGGCTGGGATGCGGACTATATCAAGACTTTCCAAACGGCCAAGGCCGGCGACCCGGTGAAATTTGAATTGACGGGCGGCGTGATGGCCGAGGGGAGCGTTAAAATTATCCAGGCCGCCGGCGGCGAGGTGAGTTATGTGTCAGGCGTGTTGACGGCTCCGGAGACGGGGAAGTTTTTCTTCCTGACACCGCCGATTGGCGGCAAGGCGGGCAGCGCGGTGGGCGTGGTGGAATTTCCGGCGAGCAAGACGGCTTATCGCATCGAACCGACCGGTCCCGGCGGCGCCCCGGAACTGTGGCAGCGCCGGCTGGACGAGGTGATCTGCATGGATATGCCGGTGGCTGATCCGGCGAAACTTCAGGCGGCACAAGCGGCGGAACAGGCAACAACCAACTTGACGGAGAACATCGCCCCGCTGCGCCCGGACCTGGTGCCGGACTATGTGCCGAGCTATAACAGCAACATTGTTTCCTTGCAGAGTTATCCCGGTTCACCCGCCGTGCTGCTGCTGGATTTTGCGGGCGGCTATACGGGCAGCTGGGGCGGCGTCAACTACGCCTGCCCCAACGTGAGCAATGCCACGATCAAGGATATCTGGAAGCGGATTGCGGAAGATTATATGCCGTTCAACATCAATGTGACGACCGACTTCAAGGTGTTTCAGGCGGCCCCGGCGGCGAGCCGGCAGCGCTGTTGTTTCACGACCACCCCGATAACTGCGGCCGGTGTCGCCTATGAAGGCTCGTGGAACTGGGGCAATGACACGGTTTGCTGGTCGGTTTATTGTGTCGGCAAACCGGGCGCGGAAGTTGGCGCGCATGAGCCGGGGCATACTTTGGGATTGAGCCATGAAACGCAGGAAATCCCCAATGGTTCGGGCGGCACCACCCATAACGAGTATTACGCCGGCCAGGGTTCGGGCGCCACCAGCTGGGCGCCTATCATGGGTGCGGGTTATTATGACAATGTGACCACCTGGTCCCATGGTGAGTTTCAGTATGCGAGCAATTTGCAGGATCAGTTGAACACCATCACGACGGCCAATAACAATGTGCATTACCGGACGGACGACACCGGCAGCACCCTGGCGACCTCGCGCTATCTGGAGATTTACACGAACTATGCCGCCTTCGCCGAAGGTGTGATCGAGCGGACTGCCGACACGGATGCGTTTCAATTCACGACCACCGGCGGCACCGTGAGCTTGACGGCCAGTCCGGTGGGCGACTGGGCGGATCTGGGCTTGATGGCCACGCTGGCGGATGCGACGGACACCGTCATTGCGAGCAACAGCCCGCAGGACGTGCTTTCGGCCGGCTTCACGACCAACCTGCCGGCCGGAACCTACACCTTCCGGGTGACGGGCGCCGGCCGCAACGATCCGCTGACCAGCGGTTTTTCGAGTTATGCGAGCCTGGGTTATTATTCCATCACCGGCAGCGTGGCCGGGGCGCGGATGCCGACCCGTTTGAGCGTGGCGGAACACGCGACCAACAACACCGTCGTCGGCACGGTGCCGGCCATCAATCCCAACAGCAGTCCGCTGGTCTATGCCATCGCCTCGGGCAACACGGGCACGACCTTTTCGGTGGACAGCTCGGGCGTGGTGCGCGTGGCGAACAATGTATTGCTCGACTATTATCCGCTGGCGGCCCTGACCACGATGTATGGGGTGCAGTTCGAGGTGTTCATGAACATCACCAACGTGAACAACCCGGCGCTGACGGAACTGAACCGGCGCGTCGTGATCGCCGTGCAACAACTGTATCCGCCGGTGCCCGTTTACTTTACCGCTACCGTGGACACCTGTCTGCGGATTGACCTGGCTTGGGTTAGTGGGTCGGGGCTGGCAGCGACCAGTTATAATCTGAAGCGCTCGACGATACAGGGTGGTCCCTACACAACGATAGCCAATGTCACCGCCACCAGTTACGTTGACAGCGGCTTGACCAATGGCGTGACTTATTACTATGTCGTGTCAGCGGTGAATACGAATGGCGAAAGCTTTAATTCACCGGAAGTCAGCGCCACGGCGCAGGCGGTCGCCAACTTTGGCTTTGAAACCCCAAGTATTGGTGCAAATTATCAATACAATCCCTCGGGAGCCCTGTGGACTTTCAGCGGCGGAAGTGGAAATGGAGCTGGCATCCTTGGCAATGGCAGCGGCTTTAATAATCCCAATGCGCCCGAGGGCACCCAGGCCGCCTTTGTGCAAAGCTATGGAACCATTTCTCAAACATTGTCCGGATTTGTTCCAGGAACTGTTTATCAGGTTCGCTATGCGGCCGCACAGCGTCCCGGCAGTAGCGAGTCTTGGAACGTGAAGATTGATAACACGGTGATTCAGACCAACGTCCCCGGGGGAACCAGTTATGCGATTTACACTGCCAGCTTCGTGGCCACGGCAACGACCCACACTCTGGCTTTTGTGGGGACGGACCTCGCCGGCGGCGATAACACCGTCTTCCTCGACAATGTGCAGGTCAGCATCGTGACGCCGACGATTTTGAATTTTAGCTTTGAGACTCCGAGCATTGGCACTTACCAATACAATCCTTCGGGTGGATCTTGGACTTTCAGCGGCGCAAGCCCTAATGGGTCGGGCATCGTCGCCAATGGTAGCGGCTTTTCCAACCCCAATGCGCCGCTGGGGACACAGGCGGCATTTGTCCAAGAGTATGGGACGATTTCGCAAACCCTCTCTGGCTTTATCCCGGGCAAGACTTACGCACTGGCTTACTCCGCCGCCCAGCGGACGGCCAATGCTGGCGGCGAGTCGTGGAATGTGAAGATTGACAGCACAGTGATTCAATCCAACAGCCCGGGCGGCACCGGCTATGCCACCTATGCGGCCAACTTCGTGGCCACGGCGACAACCCACACGCTGATTTTTGTTGGGACGGACTTGGCCGGTGGCGACAACACGGTCTTCCTCGACAACGTCAGCATTATTTCAACCCTTCAACCTGTCGCCGCCTCGGTGGTATTGGCCAGTCCGACTAACAACACCGTTTTCAGCGCTTTTGCGCCGGTCAACCTGACGGCGTCCGTGACGACCAATGGCAACATAATCAATAGTGTTCAATTTTATGGCGACAACACGTTCCTCGGCCAGACCACCAATGCGGCTTATGCCTGTGCGTGGCCGAATCCCGGCGGGGGTGGTCACAGTGTGTATGCGCGGGTGCTGTTCAACAACGGCAGTTATGCAGATTCCATCGCCGTCAATTTCATCATCATCAATCAAAACCGGAATTTGGGTTTTGAAACTCCGGGCCTCGGCTCCGGCAACTATGCCGGCGCTCCCGGTGGCGCCTCTTGGACCTTTGGCTCCGCAGGCATTGCCGCCAATGGCAGCGGGTTTAATAACCCCAATGCCCCGGAAGGCGCGCAGGCGGCCTGGCTGCAAAGCATAGGAAGCATTAGCCAGCCGCTGGCCGGCTTTGTGCCGGGCACCAACTATACGATCACTTACTCGGCCGCGCAGCGCGGGGCGGTGCAGAACGGCGGCCAGACCTGGAATGTGGTGATTGATAACACGGCGATTAGTTCCAACAGTCCGGGAGCGGGCGCGACCAGCTACACGACTTACACGGCCAGTTTCACGGCGACGGCGACGGCGCATACCCTTGCCTTTGTGGGCACGGACTTGAACGGCGGCGACAACACCGTGTTTATTGACAATGTGAGTTTCAATCCGCCGCTGGCGACCAGCCCGACGCCTAACTTGACGACGAACACGCTGCCGGCGACGGCGGCGGATGTGGTGGGCAGCCAGGTCACTTTCACGGCGGCCTTTAGCAGCACCAATCCCATAACCTATCAATGGCAGAAGATCACCGGCGGTCTGCTGGGCAACATTGCCGGCGCGACGAATACGGTGCTGACCTTGACCAACCTGCAACTAAGCGACACGACATCCTACCGCCTGCAGGCGTCGAACACGTTCGGCATTTCGGTCAGCTCGGTGAGTCCGCTGACGGTGTCCAGCGTGCCGGCGGCGGTGACCAATGTCATCATTGACTGTGCCGCCCAAACGGGGCTGGGCAGCGCGGGCGCTAATTTTTACACCACCTGGACGGTGGCGTCGGGTAGCCTGATTGCCGGCCAGTCGCCCAGCAGCGTGGGCAGCGGCGGTTTCGGCAATGGCGTCGCCGTGCTGACCGATGGAACTTATGGGTGGATCAACTATCAGGCGGGCGTCAGCCCAACGATTGTCAATGGTGGCGATGGGGCGGGCCAGTCGGTCACTTACACGCTGACCGGTTCCGCGAGCGGCTATACTCTGACCAACATCGTGGTCTATGGCGGGTGGAGCGATGCCGGCCGGGATCAGCAGGCTTATACGGTTTATTATTCCACGGTCGTCAACCCGACGGCCTTCCTGCCGCTGGCCAGCGTCAATTATAATCCTGTGAACGCCGCCGCCGTCCAGTCCGCCACGCGGGTCACGCTGCTGCCCGCGAGCGGGGTGCTGGCCTCGAATGTGGCCGCCTTGATGTTTGATTTCACGACGCCGGCCCCGGAGAACGGTTATGTGGGCTATGCGGAAATCGGGGTGTTTGGCTCGGTGGCGCCGGCCTTGCCCGTTCCCATTGTGCTCACCAACACGTTGCCGGCGACGGCGGCGGATGTGGTGGGCAGCGCGGTCACCTTTGTGGCGGCCTTCACCAGCACCAATCCCATCACCTATCAATGGCAGAGGATCGGCGGCGGCGTGACGAACAATGTTTCCGGGGCGACGAACACGACTTTGACCCTGTCAAACCTGCAACTGACCAACACGGCTTCCTACCGGTTGCAGGCGTCGAACCTGTTTGGCACTTCGGCCACCACCGCGAGTTCGCTGGTGGTTTCCAATGTGCCGGCGGCGGTGACGAATGTCATCACCAGCTATGCCGCGCAAACCGCGCCCGCCATCACGCTCACCAATTTCACTCCCACCTGGACGGTGGCGCCGGGCAGCTTGATTAGCGGCCAGTCGCCCAGCAGCGTGGGCAGCGGCGGTTTCAGTCAAAACATCGGCGATCTTACCGACGGCACTTTTGGCTGGATCAACTACCAGCCGGGCGTCAGCCCGACGATAGTTACTTGCGGAGGTGGCGGCGGCCAGTCGGTGACTTATACCCTTGGCAGCGCCGCCAGCGGTTATAGCATCTCCAACATTGTGGTCTATGGCGGCTGGAGCGATGCGGGCCGCGACCAGCAGGCCTATACCGTCTCTTATTCCACCGTGGCGGCGCCCGCGACGTTCATCACGCTGGCCGTCGCCAATTACAATCCGGCCAATCCCAGCGCGGTCCAGTCGGCCACGCGCTCGACCATGCGGTCGGCGACCGGCGGCCCCCTGGCCACGAACGTGGCGGCCTTGATGTTTGATTTCACCACGCCGGCGCCGGAGAACGGCTATGTGGGCTATGCGGAAATCGCCGTGTATGGCGCGTCGCTCGAACCGGCGGTGGTCGTGAACACCCTGCCGGTGACGGCGGCGGACGTGGTGGGCGGCCAGGTCACTTTCACGGCTGCCTTCACGGGCGCCAGCCTGTCTTACCAATGGAAGAAGATCGGCGTCGGCGTGACGAACAGCGTCGCGGGGGCGACGAACGCGGCCTTGACGCTGACCAACCTGCAGCTTACCAACACCGCCTCCTATTTTCTTCAGGCGTCCAACGCCTCCGGTGTGGCCATTAGTTCGCCCAGTGCGCTGACGGTCAGCAGCGTGCCGGCGGCGGTGAACAATGTGATTACTTCGATGGCCGCGCAAACCGGCTTTGGCGGCAATACAACTTTTCTCCCGACTTGGACGCTGGCGACGAATAGTCTGATTGCCGGGATGGCCCCCTCCAGTTCGGCGGGCAATTTCAGTTTGAACACGGATGGCCGCACCGTCAATGAGCTGACGGACGGCGACACCCTGGCGCTCGGCCCGACCTCCGCCGGCGACACCAGCCTGAACTATGTGACCTGCGGCAATGGCAGCGGCACGGGTTCGTTGGTCATTTACACGCTGCCGGTCGTTGCCGGCGGCTATACGCTGACCAACCTCACCGTCTATGGGGGCTGGAAAGATGCGGGCCGCGACCAGCAGGCCTACACCGTTTCTTATTCCAAAGTGGCGACGCCGGCGACCTTCGTTTCGCTGGGCAGCGTCATTTATAATCCCGCCAATCCGGCGGGCGTGCAGTCGGCGACGCGGGCGACGCTGACGGCAACGAACGGCATCCTGGCCACGAACGTGGCGGCGGTGAAGTTCGACTTCACCACGCCGGCCTCCGAGAACGGCTATGTCGGCTACGCGGAAATCGCCCTGTTCGGAATGCCCGCGCCAACGGTGGCCACCAATCCGACGAACCTTGTCTATCAGGTCTCGGGCGGCACGTTGACGCTCAGCTGGCCGGGCGACCACACCGGCTGGCGGCTGCAGGCGCAGACCAACAGCCTGGCCCAGGGGCTGGGCACGAACTGGTTTGATGTCGCCGGCGCCACCGCGACCAACCAGATGCTTATCCCCATTAATGCGACCAATGGCAGCGTCTTTTACCGGATGACTTATCCGTGATTCAGAAGACATGGCAACAATTATAATTATGAAAAAACATTGTTCGGCAGACTGGGCGCGGTGTCATGCGTCGGAGGCATCCCGTGGTTTTAGGCGTTCGCGCACCCGCCCAGGGCGGATAAGCTAAGTCGTAATGGCCGGTTTGTATTAGCCGCCGAAGTTCCGGCGACAAGGTTGTTTGCAATCATGGAAACGGCCGGCAAGCTGATACTAATGCGATCCAGACCAATCAACGCACATAAGTGCATCAAAACAATTGCAACTATTCAAATCCAAAACCGCCGCGAGGCTGGCGTGTCTGGCGCTATTTTTTTTGGTCAATTCAGCCTCGGCGCAACTGACCGTCACGGGAACGAACCAGGTGGGGGCCGTGCCGCTAACCCCTTCCTGGACCGCCGCCGCAGGCAGCTTGATTTCCGGACTGGCTCCGACAGTTGCCAATGGTAATTTCGGAGAATATACCGGTGCGAACGTCAACAATCTAACGCAACCGGGCATTTCTCTCACTATCCACGCAAATGGGAGCCCCGGAATCACCAATCAAGAAGTGTGCGGGAACGACGGCATCGCAGGCTCGCTCCTCGTTTACACATTGCCGTCAACTGCCTACGGTTACAATCTCACCAATATCACGGTCTATGGTGGCTGGCAGGATGCTGGCCGCGATGCGCAAGACTACACGGTTTCATGCTCCACAGCGGCCAGCCCGGGAAGTTTTATTTTGCTGGCCAGTGTCAGTTACATCCCTTCGAATTCGGGCGGCATCGGGGACGCGACGCGCGTGGTTATTAACGACGCGGCGGGCGGGGCGATTGCCAGGAATGTCGCTGCTTTAATGTTTAATTTTAGCACTCCAGACGGCGGAGGCCGGGAAAATGGCGCGGCTGGCTACACTGCCATCAACGTGCAGGGAATACTGGCAACGAACTTGATTGTGCCGCCGATTCTGGTCACGACTTCCAACCAGAACAGCGGCAGTTCGTTTGCCCCCGCCTGGGCGATTGAAACGGACAGCCTGATCGCCGGGCAGTTGCCCAGTGGTGTCGGGCCGGGTGACTTCACGCTGTCCGGTGGGTCGGGCGTCGGGGCGCTGACGGACGGCACGTTTGGAAATGTTGGCACTTTTGCCAGTTATGCCGTCTGCGGCGGTGTTATTAATGGCGCGGGTCAGTCGGTCACATACTATGTCAGCGGCGCGACGCTGACCAACATCGTGGTCTACAGCGGGTGGCAGGATAATGGCCGGGACGGCCAATTCTATAACATCTCATATTCCACCATGGCGGCGCCGGCGACGTTCATTCCGCTGACGAGTGTCAGTTATAACCCGCCGGTCACCGGGTTTTCCGCCAACCGGGTGGCCATCAGCACCTCGTCGGGCGCGCCGCTGGCCACGAACGTCGCCTTCATCACCTTCGACTTTACTCCCCAGACCAGCGCCAGCATCTTCGACAACGGTTATTCCGGCTATGCCGAAATTATTTTGGAAGGAACCAACACATCAGCCGCCATAGCGGCCACGCCGGCGATGAACACCGTCTTTCCCACGAGCAGCGCCAGCAGCGCCGATGCGGTGCTGACTTTTAATGAGATCATGTATCATCCGGCGACCAACGAGGCGGGGATGGAATGGATGGAGTTTTACAACCAACTGGCGGTGGACATCGACATATCCGGCTGGCGCGTGACCGGCGACACGGACTTTGTTTTTCCCGCAGGCACGCGGGTGGCTGGTCGCAGTTACATTGTGCTGGCGCGGAACCCGACGACATTGATGGCCGCCACGGGATTATCCTCAAATGTGTTTGGGCCGTTTGTAAGTCCATTGAACAACCAGGGCGGCACGCTGGAACTATACAATAATTCGGGACGGCTGATGGATGCAGTTGCCTTTGGCACGGATGGCGACTGGCCGGTGACGCCGGACGGCGCGGGCCCGTCACTGGCCAAGATAGACCATGACTGGGGCAGCGCCTCGGCGGCGAACTGGAAAGCAGGCTGGCAAAACGGCGGCACGCCCGGCGTGGAGAACTTTGTGTCGCCGCCGGCGCCGGTGACGGCCGCGTTCAACGAACATTCCGGCACGACCAATGCGGTGTTTTGGGTGGAGCTGATGAACTATGGAACCAGCCCGGTTTCGCTGGGCGGCTGCATCCTGCACCATGACGGCGCGACGAATACGGACTATCAGTTTCCGCCCAATGTCACCATCAATCCCGGCGGCTTCCTCGTGCTGTCCAACAGCACGCTGGGTTTTATTTCGCCGGCCACGGGCGACAAGCTGTTCCTTTTTGCCACCAACTATTCTGCGGTCTATGACGGGCTGGTCTTGAAGAAAACTCCGCGCGCCCGCTCGCCGGACGGAACCGGGACATGGCTGGTTCCGAACCTGCCGACGCCCGGCGCGAGCAACAGCTTTGCCGTCCACACCGAGCTGGTGATCAATGAGATCATGTATGACCACAAGGATTTTCCGGCGGCGAACACGAACTCGCTGCCGCAGGGCAATCCGGAAGAATGGCTCGAACTCTACAACCGCAGCGGCAGCCCGGTGGATTTAACCGGCTGGACGTTATCCGGCGGAATTAGTTACTCCTTCACCGCCGGCAAGACCATTGCGCCTGGCGGTTATCTGGTGGTGACGAAGGATGTGACTACTTTGCACGCCACTTATCCGGCGATTGACATTGTGGGTAATTACAGCGGCGGGCTGGGCAACGGCGATGACACGATCATCTTAAACGACCCGCTGGGGAATCCGGCCAACCAGGTGCATTATTACAGCGGCGGCCGCTGGACGGAAGCGGCGGGCGGCGGCGGCTCGAGCCTTGAATTGCGTGATCCCAATGCGGACAACTCGAAAGGCGAGGCGTGGGCGCCCAGCAAAGAATCCGGGAAGTCAGCCTGGCAGACTTATACTTACCGCATGGTCGCCCAGGCCAGCGCCACTCCGTCACCGGACAGCCAGTGGCATGATTTTGTGATGGGCCTGTTGACGGACGGCGAATGCTGGGTGGACGACATTAGTGTGATCCAGTCGCCGACTAACAACCCGGTGCAGTTGATCAGCAATGGTAGCTTTGAGAACGGCCTTGCCGGCTGGCGGGTCGTTGGTAATCACCAGCGCAGCGTGGTGGAAACCGATCCGGATGTTCCCGGCAACCATGTGCTGCACGTTGTCGCCAGCGGGCCGCAGGAGCACATGAACAATCACATTGAGCAGACGCTGGGACAGCCCGTGACCAACGGCCAGCTTTATGAAATCTCGTTTCGCGCGCGGTGGATCACCGGCAACAACCTGCTGAACACACGGCTCTATTTCGACCGCGTCGCGCAAACCACGGCGTTGCCCTATCCGCAGTTGAACGGCACGCCGGGCGCGGTCAATTCGTGTTATGCGACGAACATCGGCCCGACGTTTGCGCAGTTTCAGCACCAGCCCGTGGTGCCGCTGGCGAGCCAGGCGACCACGGTTTTTGTCCGCGCGCAGGATCCGCAAGGCGTGAGCTCGTGTTCCGTATTCTGGTCGGTCAATGGCGGCGCGTGGTTCAGCGCGCCGATGACGCTGACCAATGGCGCTTACTCGGGAACAATCCCGAAACAGGCGGCCAGCAGCCTGGTCCAGTTTTATGTGAGCGCGACGGACGGTCTCGGCGCGGTCTCGCCTTATCCGGCCAAAGGAACTAACTCTGGCGCGTTCTATCGCGTCAATGATGGGTTGGGCGACCTTTCCAAGGCGCACAACCTGCGCATGCTCATGTCGCCGGCCAATGTATCATTGCAATATGCGACCACCAACCTGATGAGCAATGAGAACCTGCCCTGCACGGTGATCTATGACGAGCGGCAGGTTTATTACGACATGCTCATCCGGCTCAAGAGCAGCGAGCGCGGCCGCGTGGATCCGACCCGGATCGGTTTCCATCTGGAGTTCCATCCCGACGAGCTGTTCCGCGGCGTGCATCCGGTCATGCTGGTGGACCGCTCGGGCGGCGGCAGCCGGCCGCAGCAGGAGGAGATTGTGATCAAGCACATGGCCAGCCACGCCGGCGTGCCCACGGTGAACTCCGACCTGTGCCGGGCGATCTCCCCGCAGCCGGCGCAAAACGGCTGGGCGATTCTTTCCCCGCGGTATGAAGACAACTTTGTCAGCACCACCTTCACCAACGGCAGCAGCGGCATCCTCTACGAACTGGAGCTGACCTATTATCCAACCACCGCCAATGCCGCCGGCTACAAGCTGCCGGATCCCGACAACGTGCAGGGCACGGACATCACCGACCTCGGCACGGACAAGGAAAGATACCGCTATAACTTCATCATCAAGAACCATCGCAACACGGATGACTATTCCACGCTGATGAACTTCGCCCAGTCGTGGAGCCTGACGGGCAGCGCGCTGGACACCCGGAGCAGGCTGACGACGGATGTGGATGAATGGCTGGGCGCCTACGCCATGGTCAGCCTGTGCGGCGTGAGCGACATGTATACTTTTGGCGGCGAACATAATTTGATGGCTTACGTCCGGCCCGGCGACAACCGGGTGTTGTATCTGCCGTGGGACATGGATTTTTGCTTCAGCCAGTCGGCCACGGCCCCGCTGGTTGGCGATCAAAACCTGGGCCGGATTGTGAACCTGCCGGGCAATCTGCGCCGCTTTTACGCGCACGTCCAGGATGATATCAGCACCACCTATAATGCCACCT
>Ga0316226_1002617_pt1 | contig 16502 bp, 10 predicted proteins | sample TBH18017metaG_FD_206009 | JGI IMG/M metagenome (GOLD analysis project Ga0316226, IMG submission 206009) | Freshwater microbial communities from Trout Bog Lake, Wisconsin, USA - TBH18017 | ecosystem: Environmental > Aquatic > Freshwater > Lake > Hypolimnion/Profundal zone | place: USA: Wisconsin... | reverse complement strand
CAGCTCGTATTTGGAAATCTTGTCGCCGCTGTATTCGGTGCAGATGCCGACGCTGATGCCGGCCACCGGACGAATCATCGGGACGCCCGCGTCGAGCAGCGCGAGCGTGCCGCCGCAAACCGAGGCCATCGAGGTGGAACCGTTGGATTCCATGATCTCGCTGGTGACGCGGATGGTGTAGGGATAATTTTCCGACGGAATCATGGATTCAATCGAGCGTTCGGCGAGCGCGCCGTGGCCGATTTCGCGGCGGCCGGGACCGCTGATGCGGCCGGTTTCGCCGACGGAGAAATTCGGGAAGTTGTAATGGAGAATGAACTTCTTCTCGGTGCCGCCGCCGGTGTAGGAATCAAATTCCTGCGTGTCGTCGCCGGTGCCGAGCGTGACGAGCGTGACCGCCTGCGTTTCGCCACGGGCGAAAAGAGCCGAACCGTGGGCGCGCGGCAGGAGGCCGACTTCGCTGGTGATCGGACGGACCACGTCAAACGCACGACCGTCGAGGCGCTTGCCGCTTTCGAGAATCAATTTGCGGACGGCTTCCTTCTGGATGTAATAAAACGCGTCGTTGATGACGAACGGCGTGACCTTCTCCGCGCCGTATTTTTCGACGAGCTTCGCGCCGACTTCGTTCTTGATGGCGTTGCAGGCGGCCTCGCGGTTGAGCTTGCCGGGCATGAGCAGCGCGGGCACAAAACGGTCGCCGGCGAGCGCTTTCGCGTCGGCCAGAACTTCGTCAGGGACAATCTTGAGCGTGATTTCGCGCTTCTTCTTGCCGACCTTCGCGGCGAGTTCTTTCTGCGCGGCGATCTGCGGCTGGATGACTTCCTGCGCAAATTTCAACGCGGCGTTGAAGTCGGCCTCGGAGATTTCCTTGGCCGCGCCTTCATACATGACGATGTCTTTTTCGTTGCCGACATAGACGAGGTCAAGGTCGCTCTCGGCCTGTTCGGCATGAGTCGGGTTCGCGACGAACTTGCCGCCGATGCGGCCAATGCGCGCCGCGCCGAGCGGGCCGGCCCACGGAATGTCGGAAACCATCAACGCGGCGCTCGCGCCGATGATGCTCAAAATATCGGGATCATTCTCGCCGTCCGCGCTCAGGAGCACGGTCTGCACTTGAACCTCGTTATACCAGCCCTTCGGAAAGAGCGGGCGAATCGGCCGGTCGGTGAGACGGCAGGTGAGAATTTCTTTTTCCGTCGGCCGGCCTTCGCGCTTGAAGTAGCCGCCGGGGAATTTGCCGGCCGCCGCCGCTTTTTCGCGGTAGTCAACGGTGAGCGGGAAAAAGTCCTGGCCTTCTTTCGCTTTGGTCGCGGCCACGGCGGCCACGATGACGATGGTTTCGCCCATCTGGACGGTCACGGCGCCGTCGGCCTGTTTGGCCAGCTTGCCGGACTCGATGGTGATCTGTTTGTCGCCGATGGCGGCAATAATTTTCTCTGACATAACTGACTTTCTTTCACCGCCTCCAGAGGAACTTCAGTGAACCCCGAAAGTTTTTCGAGGCTGAATGAAATTTCCCGAAGGCGGATTTTTCTGCGCGAGGTTTTGGTGGTGGAACCGGGGTGTTCGCGTGGACAACCAAATTCCAGAAACGACCGGCGGGCTTGAAGTAATAAAAAGCCGCGCCGGCCGAAAATTGTTTAACTTACTTGCGCAGCTTGAGCTTCTTGGTGACCGCCTGATAGCGGCCCACGTCGGTGGTCTGCAGGTAATCCAGCAGCCGGCGGCGCTGGCCGACCATCAGCAGCAGGCCACGGCGCGAGCTGTGATCCTTCTTGGCCGTCTGCAAATGCTCGGTCAAATGGTTGATGCGTTGCGTGAGCAGCGCGACTTGCACGTCGGCGGAACCGGTGTCCTTGGCGTGCGTCTTGAATTGTTCAATCGTTTTCGTCTTTGCTTCCATAAGTAAATGAGTTCGGGAAGATAATTATTCGCATCCCGGCTGTAAAGCGAATTAAGCCGCGATTTTCGACCAGTTCCAGCGCAACCGCCGCCTCGTCGCCGGCGTCAGCTTAAATTTTTCGCCGATGCGCAGGCCTTCCACCCAGAAAATCTCACCGCGCGCCGTCGCCGCCAAAACCAGTTCCCGGCGGCGCGCGACGGGAATTTTGGCGTTCACAAACAAATCCTGCAGCTTCACCGCCGAGTTCATGCCAATGGGCTGAAACCGGTCGCCCGCGCGCCAGTGACGCAAAATGATTTTGCCGCCAATCTTGTCCGCATCAAAAAATTCCGTTCCCGGCCGGCGGGGCGGGCGTCCCCGCGCGCCGCCACATTTTTTCACCGCCCAGCAAAACTCCCGACCATCAAATTCCGCCCGCCCTGCCCTGCCCGACAATTTTAATTTTAGTTTGCCTAAATTAAATTTTTTCCCGGCGCGTCCGCCGGCATCCGCCATCTGAATCTTTCCTGCCGCGTCGCGCGCGACGGACAAATGGGAGCCGACGCTCGCCAATTTCCCCGGCGCAGCGCGAAGCCGCTCGACCAGTTCAAAATCCGAAACCACGCCGGCTTCGGCCAGTTGCTGCTGCAAAACCCGCCGCTGAACGGCGACCGGCATTTGGTCGAAACCCGCTTCCGGGAGCGCCGGCATCCTGCCGGCGTGAATACCTGTTTTACGCCGCACCGTGCCGGCAAGATGCCGGCGCTCCCAGCTTCGCGCGACCTCCCCAACAAATTCCGATTCTGCGCCGGTGATTTCCATGAGCCGCAAAACGGTTTTGGCGATGCCCGGCTGGTATTTTTTCCGCAGCAGCGGCAGCAACCCGTTGCGAATCCGGCTGCGGAGAAAGTCGCTGGAAAAATTTGTCGCGTCATCGCGGAAGCGAATTTTTTCCGCGCGCGCAAACGAGAAAATTTCCGCCTTGGAAAATCCCAGCAGCGGACGCACGAGCGTGACTTTGGAATCGGCAGGCGATGGCGAACGCCATTTCATGCCCGCCAGACCTTCGCCGCCCGCGCCGCGCAGCAGCCGCAGAAAGAACAGTTCCACCTGGTCATCGGCATGGTGCGCCAGCGCGACGGTGGAAATTTTGTTTTCCCGCGCGGTCTTGGCCAGAAATTCGTGGCGCAGTTTGCGCGCCGCCATTTCCACGGAGATTTTTTCCTGCGCGGCGAACTTTTTCACGTCCGCGCGTCCGGCATAAAACGACAATGATAAATTTTTAGCTGTTCGACCAACGAGTTTTTCATCCGCGTCGCTGGCGCGTCCGCGCAGCTGGTGGTTGAAGTGCGCGATGGAAATCTGCCAGCGGTTCTTATGGGCAAGCGAATTCAAGACGTGCAGCAGCACCAGCGAATCCGCGCCGCCGGAAACGGCGACGAGGATTTTTTGCCCGCGCGAAAACAGGTGGCGATTCTGAATCTCCGTTTCCGCGCGCTGGAGAAATTCGTTCACGCCGTCATTTTGCACGATTTGACGCGCTGGGCAAGCGGCTCGCGAGGACGCTCGCCCCACCAGGAATTTATTGTGCAAGCTTGAGCCGGTAGAATTGGAATGGAAAGTTGGTCGCCGACGGGTCGGTGAACGGCAGCGTGCCGTTGGTGCCGAGCGTGTTCGTGGCGATGGGCAGCCAGTTCGCCGGAAACAGATTGGTCGTCGCCTCCAAAACGTAGGTGTAGCCGGGCGAGCCGGCGAGGTTCAGGTTGAAGCCGCCGTCGGGGTTGACGGCGACGGCGCTGATGGCCGGCGGGATCAAATTCACCGTCAGCGTGGCGACGGCGCTGGTGCTGGAACCGCCGTCCGCGCTGGCGACGACATAATAATTTCCCGCCGCCGACACGGCGAGGTTGGACAGCGTCAGGGTGGTGTTGGTGAAAATCGTCAGGGTGCTGTTGGAATACCACTGGAACGCCAGCGGCGTGCAGGCGGTGGCGGCAACGCTGAAAGTCGCGGCGGTGCCGATGAGGTTGGTCTGGCTTTGCGGCTGGCTCAAAATCACCGGCGGCGTTTCGTCCAGCACAATGACGGTGTTGGTGGAATACGCCGTGTTGCCAAAGGCGTCGGCCACGGCGATGACCACGGTGTTCGTGCCGAGCGGCAAAATGAAATTGTTCGTCGGGCTTTGCAAGACGGACAGCGGCGGGGACAAATCGGCGGCGAGAATAAAATTCGTCGCGGTCACGTCGGGCATCGGCGCGACGCACTTGGAGTTCGCCGCCAAAACCAGGTTCGTGAAGCTCCACAGAACCGCCGGCGGCGTGGTGTCAACCACGATGACGGTGCGCGTGACGGTGTTGGTGTTGCCGCTGCCGTCCACGGCGGTGTAGGCCAGCGTGTTCGTGCCGACCGCGCTGGTGTTGACCGCGCCGTTCGTGGTGACGGAGGAAATTCCCGAACACACGTCGCTGGCGGTGACGCCGGGGTCGGTGAACGCCGCGCCCAGCTCGTTGGTCAGCGGGCTGCCGCCGTTCAGCGCGATGGCCGGCGGGGTCTGGTCTTTTACCGTGATGCTGTTCGTCGAATAGGATTTATTGCCGGAAGCGTCGGCGACGGTGATGACGACGGTGTTCGTTCCCAGCGGCAACGTGGCGTTGTTGGTCGGGCTTTGCGTGAAGGTCAGCGCGCCGGACAAATCGGTGGCGAGAATGAAATTGGTGCCCGTCACATTGGTCATCAGCGCGACGCAGTTGGAATTCGCCGCCAGCACCAGGTTCGTGAAGCTCCATGAAACCGCCGGCGGCGTGGTGTCGCGGACGATGACGGTGCGGGTGGCGGAGTTGGTGTTGCCGCTGCCGTCGCCGGCCTTGTAAGTGAGCGTGTTCGTGCCGACCGCGTTGGGGTTGACCGCGCCGCTGGCAATCACGCTGACCGCGCCCGCACAAAGATCGGTGGCCGTCGCGCCGGGATCGGTGAACGCGCCGCCCAGCTCGACGTAAAACGGGTTGGCACCGTTCAAAGTGATGGCCGGCGCGAGGGTGTCCTGCACGGTCAGCACGGCGTTGCTGGCGAGGCTGCCGTAAAGGTTGGTGACGGCGACGCTGACGGTGTGGTTCGGCAGGTGGAGGTTGGTGACGGAATAGCTGGAATTGGTCGCATTCAAAACCGGCGAACCGTCGAGGCTCCATTGATAATTCAGCGGCGCGGTGCCGGTCGCGGAGATGACGGTGAACGTGTTCGTGTTGCCGCCACACTGGATGGTGCGGTTGGTGACCGACGAACTGGTGATGGCCGGCGGCAGCCCGACGGCCAGGCTGGCGACGCTGCTGGTGGCCACGCCAAAAATGTTCGTCACGAACAGGCTGTAATTGCCGCCGCTGTTGGTGGTGACGGCGGTGAGCGTGAGGTTGGTGGTGGTCGCGCCGGCAATGCCCGCGCCGTTCGCAAGGTTCGTCCCGTTTTTGCGCCACTGATAAACCAGGTTGGTCGAGCCGGTGGCCGTCGCGCTGAAAACCGCAGTGCCGCCGGAAAGAATCGTCAGGTTGGTCGGCTGCATGGTGATGACGGGCGCAAAACCCGGCACCACGGAGATGTCGTCGAGGCCGAAGTAATCGGGGTCGTTGCGGAAACCGAACTGAAGAACCGTGCCGGTGCCGGTGGCGGTGACGATGAAATTAAATTTAGTCCAACCAAAAGTCCCCGGGTTGGTGATGTTGGTGACGGTGACGCCGTTCCAATTCACTTGAAATTGTTCGGTGCTGCCGCCGACCGGATTCGACAGCCAGAACGAGAGCAAATAAGCCTGTCCGGGCGAAGTCGGCAAAGTCTGGGAAAGATAGCCGAGGGATCCGGACGGCCCCAGCTTGGCACCATAGGTTCCTGCATGGACATAAGTAGAGTTGCCGCTGGTCACGCTGGTGTAGGCGGTGTTGCCCGATTGCGTCCAACCGGTAAAGTTGCCGGTCTCAAAATCGCCGTTCTGCACGAGCGACTGGCTGGCGGTCAGGGCAAACTGCCGGCTTTGCACCGAGCCGCTGGTCTGGTTGGTGAAGAAGACCGTCGCGGCATAGGCGCCCGCCACCAGATTGCTCGCAGCGGCATTCAGGCCGGCCGCCACCGTGGCCTGCCCGCCGCCGGCCAGGGTTCCGCCGGTCGAAGAAACATTCAGCCACACCGACGTGTTGGCGATGCCCCAGTTCAACGAGGCCGAAGACAGGTTGCTCAGGGTGAAATTTTGCGCCGTCACGGTGAACGGCCCGCCGACCACCCCGCTCGCGGTGAAACCGGTGGCCGGCGTGATAGCCAGCGGTTCCAAAACTTGCAGGTTGAATTGCAGGCCCTGCACGACATGGGTGTTCCCGTTCGTGAACTGGACGGTGGCCGTGTAGGCGCCGACCGCCAGGCTGTTCACAGCGGAATTCAAGCTGATGGTGACGCCGTTGGTGCCGTTGGCCGGCAGGGTGCCGCCCGTCACCGAGGCATTCAGCCACGCCGATGTGTTGACCAGCGACCAGGTGAGGGAACCAGCGCTGGTATTGGTCAGCAAGTAGTTTTGCGAGTTCGGGCTGAAGGTTCCGCCAGCCACGCCGCTCGCGTTGAATCCGTTAAACGGCGTGATGACCAGCGTGTCCGACGGCGGAGCGAGCGCGTTGATGAGGTTTTGCCCGTTCGGCGTGCCCCAACCGGTGCACAGGTCGTAGCCGACCACGGCGGGATAATTCGTCGGACTGCTGGTCCAGAAATTATTGCCAGTGGTGGTGTCGTGGAAACAGGCGGCGTAGCTGTAGTTTGGATTCAAGCCTTTTCCAATGCCATAAATCGCCGGATTGATGAAGCCGACGGAATTGGTTGCATTGCCGGTCAAGGCGACCAGCTGCTGGTTGACCAGCGCCATAAAACCCGCCCACAGCGGCGCGGCGCAACTGGTTCCGCCAAACCAGGCGCTGTGGCCGTTGGTGTAATCCACGAAAACATGGTCCGCCGTCAGCGCCACGTCGGGAATGTTCCGCATGGCCGCAGATCCGCCGTTGGCGGCCATGCTGATCCCTTGCTGCCAGGCCGGGATTGGGTAGGTCGTGCTAACGCCGCCGCTGCTGCCGATGCCATTGTCGACGGAGCCATATTCAACGCCCCAGTTCCAGGTGGTTTCCGACGCATAAGAAGCCCCCGTGCCGTTCATGGTCAGGGTCGTGCCGCCGACCTGCGTGATGTTGGTGCTTTCGGAGGGAAAAGAAACCGACCCGGTAAAGGCGTCGCTGTCGCCGCTGGCGTTGAAGAAGGACTGGCCCTGCGCGGCAAAGGTCTTGAAAATATTTTCGGAAGCCGCGTTGGGACCGCCGCCGCCCCACGAGCAGCTTAAATTCTTGACCTGGTTGCTGGCCGCCATCGCGTTCAAGATGTCGTTGAAATAGGCGGTGTTGTTGGGCGCCTCAAACACCACGATTTTCGCCAGCCCGGGCGCCATGGCCATCGCCATTTCGATGTCCAACGAGACTTCGCCGTTGCCGCTGTTCGCCCCCGTGGTCGGCACGCCGTTGAACCCGTCCAGCAGGACGGTCTTGATGACAATGTTCGTCCGCCCGCCGCCCGCCGCCGTCGCATAGGCGGCAATGTCATTGGCATAAAAGCCGTCGAACTGCAGCAGCCCGACCATTTGCCCCGCGCCGGTCAGGGCTGTTCCCGGCACATAGGCGTTGCGAAAATCATCGCCGAAGTAGGACGACCCGTCCGGCGCGGAGCCGATTCGGGGCGCGGCCAACGTGGAGTTCATGACATGGGACTTCGGAAACGCCCGCGCAAAATCGCTCAAGCCCTGGATGTCAATCACCGGCAAGTTGGTCGGCACGGACGGCTCGGTGTCCGGCGCAAAAAAATCGCGCGCCTCCTTCGGATGATGATAGGTGCGCAAGGTGACGTGGAAAGCGCGCCCGACATTTGTCGCGCTGGCCTCCACATCCAGCAACAGACGGTTGCGGGGCGTGCCGGTGATGGCAAAGCCGTTCGTGCGGGCAAATTCTTTCACCAAATCATAGTCTGCCTCCGTCGGGCCGAACCGCGCGGTGAATTCTTCCGGCGTGAGAAATTTGTGAAAGCCGGGGCTGCCCGGATTGTAAAGCTCCTGCAGCAGCCGGTTCAGCGCGTCCTCATTTCTCAACGGCAGGCCGATTGCCAGATGCAGCCGGTTCGTCGCCGGCAGATCGCCTTGCGGCGTCAGGTGCGCCACCGCCGCCGGGACATGGCCGCGCAAAATCTGCCGCCCCGGTTCCGCGCCCAAAACGGCCGTGCCGGCGGCGCAAAAAATCAGCGCCAGCAGGCCGGCTTTTTTGGGGAATAACATGGGCTTACAAGCAACATTAGCCTGCGCCGGCCAAAACGGCGAGACGGATTTTTGCTTCAAGACGGACATGGCGGGCGTCGGACGTTTTTCAGGGGACAGGCTGGAGCCGGTAGAATTTCTGCGGATAATTGGCGATGTCCCGGTCCAGGAACTCGAGCGCGTTGGTCTCGGATGAAACCGGACTGCCCAGGTTGAGCCAGTCCGCCTGCGCCAGGTTGGTCTTGTATTGAATCTGGTAAAGCTCGCCCGGGCCGGCGTCGAAGGTGAAATGGAAGCCCGCCGGACTTTGGACAACCGCGCGGAGATGCGGCGCGGCCACCGGTTTCACGGTGATGTCGTCCAAGCCCAGATAATACGGGTCATCGCGGAAACCGAACTGGAGCAGCGAGCCGGCGGCGGACGCCGTGACGGTGAACTGCAGGTTGGTCCATTTTTGGAACGGCAGGTTGACGCGATCATAAATCGTCGCGCCCTCCCATTGCACCTGGAATTCGTTCGGCGTCGCACCGTTGGCATTGGTGGGGTTCGTGAGCCAGAGCGAGAGCAGATAGGTCTGCCCGGCGGCCGTCGGCAGCGTCTGCGAAAGCTGGCCCAGCGCGGAGGCCTGCCCCAGCTCGGCGCCGTATCTTCCGCTGTGAACCAGGCCGGCGCGGTTGCCGACCTGGGTGGTGCTCGTGTCCGCAGTGAGCGACCAGCCGTTGAAATTGCCGGTTTCAAAACCGCCGTTGGACACGATGTTCTGGCCGATGCTCAAGGCGAACGGCAGGGTCTGCAAAATTATATTCTTGCTGTTCCGCAGCGTCACGGTGGCCTTGTAAACGCCGGCCTTGAGCGTTTTCGCCGTCGCGGTCAGGCTGACGGTGAAACCGGCCTGGCTGACGGCCGCCACCGTGCCGCTGGCCGGGCTGACCTTGAACCACGAGCCGGTGCCGACGATTTTCCAGGCGGCGGCGACGCCCCCAAGATTGGCCACGGAAAAATTCTGCGTGGCACCGATGAACGGCCCGCCCGCCGGCCCGCTGGCCGTAAAACCGGCCGGCTGCACGGACAGCACCGGCAGCACCTGGAGCTGGAAGCTGACCGTTTGGACGGCCGGCGCGGTCGAGTTGGTGAAGTTGAAGCTGGCCGAATATTTTCCCAGCGCCAGGTTCGTGGTCGCCGCCGTGAATCTGATTGTCAGGTTCGTCACCGCCTGCGGGGCCAGCGTGCCGTTGGTGGGAGACACGTTCAGCCACGTCACCGTCTTCGGATTGGTCAGAGCCCACGTCAGCGGCGCGGAGCCGGAGTTGGTCAGCGTGATGACGGCGGTGGACGGAGTGAACGGTCCGCCCACGGCGCCGGCGGCGGCGAGCTGCGGGCTGGAAACAATTCCCAGAAAATTTGTTGTTGATGCGGTTGAGCCTCCCTGCCCGACCAGCGCGTCAATCAGGTTTTGTCCCGCCGGCGTGCCCCAGCCGGTGCAGAGGTCGTAGCCGCCCACGGCATAAAACTGCGACGGGCTGCCGCTCCAGGTGTTGTCGCCCTTGGTAATGTCATTGAAAGCCTGCGCATAGCCGGAGCCGGCGCCAATCGCATACACCGGCGCATTGATCAGGCCGACCGATGCCGCGCCGAGCGCGGCGGCCTGCTGGTTGGCCAGCGCCGTCAGGCCCGCCCACAACGGCGCCGCACAACTGGTCCCGCCAAAGGAACCGGACGAGCCGTTGTCCGCGATGGCATAAACATTGTCCGCCGTCAGCGCCACGTCGGGGATGTTGCGCTTGGTGGTTGAGCCCTGGTTGGCCGCCATGCTGACATTCGTCTGCCACGACGGAATCGCATAGTAGCTGCTGACGCCGCCGCTGCTGCCGACGCCGTCATAACTCGCACCAATCGAGTTGCCCCAGTTCCACACCGATTCCGACTGCCACGCGCCGCCCGGCCCGGTCGTCACCAAGGTCGTGCCGCCCACCTGCGTGATGTAGGGCGAGCTGGATGGCGCATTTTGGTTGTTGGGATTGTCCACGCCGTTGGCGGAACTGGCTCCGGTCGTGAACGCATCGCTGTCGCCGGAGGCGTTAAAAAACGACTGCCCCTGCGCCGCCATCTGCTGGAAAATCGCGTCCGTCGTCGCGTCCGGCCCGCCGCTCCAGCCCCAGCAGCAGCTCAAGTTTTTCACCGTGTTGCTCGCCGCCATCGCGTTCAGGATGTCGTTCTGCTGGCCGTTGGGGCCGCCGGAGAAACAGATTATTTTTGACAGCCCCGGCGCCATCGCCATCGCCATCTCGATGTCCAGAGCCACTTCACCGTTGCCGCTGTTCGGCCCCGTCGTCGGCCGGCCGCTGAAGCCGTCCAGCAGAACCGTCTGGATGGCGATGCCCGCCCGCCCGCCGCCCGCCGCCCGCGCATACGCCGCGATGTCGCCGGCATAAAACCCGTCGAACTCCAGCACGCCCACCGCCTGCCCCGCGCCGGTCAGCGTCGTGTCCGGCAGATACGCCGCGCGAAAATCATCGCCCAGATAATCGCCCGTCGGCGCGGAACCCGTCCGAGCCGCGACCCGGCCAGCCACGGCATTTTTTTTCACCAGCTTGGGATGCGGCAGTTCGTAGTTGTTCAGGCCGCTCACATCCGCCACCGGCAGGCTGACATCCACCGTCGGCTCCGCGTCCGGCGCAAAAAAATCGCGCGCCTCGGTCGGATGCCTGAATTTCCGCAGGTTCAGGTGAAACGCCCGCTGGATGTCCGCCACGTTCGCGCGCACGTCCAGCAGCAGCCGGTTGCCGTGCGTGCCGGTGATTTGAAAGCCGTTCGCCCGCGCAAAATTTTTCACCGCCGCATAATCCTGTTCCGTCGGGCCGAAGCGCGCGGTGAATTCTTCCGGCGCAAGATAATGCCGGAAGCTCGGGCTGGCCGGGTCATAAACAGCCGCCAGAAATTTCGCCAGCCCCGCCGGGTCGCGCAGCGGCAGGCCGATGGCCAGCGACAACTCGTTGGTCGCCGGCAAGGCGCCGAACGGCTGCAGCCGGCTGACGGCCGCCGGCACATGGCCGGGCAGACTTTTCAGGCCGCCACCAAAAACCGGACACACGCCGGCTGTCCAAACGAGACAGAGAACTGCCACAACCCTGAAACTGCTGGTTTTGCTAAACATTTTGATGATAACGCAACTTTTCAACAATAAAGCACTTTGCGTTCCGAAATCGCAAAATGCCTTTTGAAAAGGGTAGCCCATCCCGCCGACAAGTCAATTTGCGCAAATCAATTTACCGGACGCCCTTCTCCGGCTAAAATCTGCGCGTGTCCGTTCATTTCACCATCCTCGGCAGCGGCTCGTCCGGCAACTGCGCCTACGTCGAGACCGCCGAAGCGCGCATCCTCGTGGACGCCGGCTTCTCGCCGCTGCAAATCCGCAAGCGCCTCGCCAGCATCGGCAAGACGCCGGAAAATCTTTCGGCCATTTTAATCACGCACGAACACTCCGACCACATCGCCGGCATCCTTGGTCTCGCGGATAAATTTCATATTCCCGTTTTTTGCAATCGCGGCACGCAGGACGGAACCATTTGGGCGCTCAAAACCAAATGGGATTCCAAAAAGAAACCTGCCTTTGAAGGCGCAGACGGCACGGCACACTTGAAGGCGAAAATTGACTGGCACCTGTTTGACACCGGCGGCGGCTTTGAGATCGGCGATGTCGGTATCGAGACTTTTTCCATTCCGCACGACGCGCAGGATCCGGTCGGATTTATTTTACGCACCGCGTCCGGCAACATCGGTTTTGCCACCGACCTCGGCCACGTCACCAAGCTTGTGCTCGACCGCATCCGCGCCGCGAACGTCCTCGTCCTCGAATCCAACCATGATGTGAAGATGTTGCAGGATTGTCCGCGCCGCTCGTGGGCGTTGAAGCAGCGCATCCTCGGACGACACGGCCACATCTCCAACGCCACCGCCGCCGAGACCGTCGCGCAAGTCATGTCCGCCGGATTGAAGCAGCTTTACCTCGCGCACCTGAGCCGCGAATGCAACAAGCCCGAACTCGCGCAACACGTCATGGCCGAGCAGCTCCATCACATCGGCGCCACGCACGTCCAGATGCAAATCGCCGCGCAGGATGTGCCGTGTAAAACTTTGGAATTATGAAAAATAAAATTTCAACGGCCGCCGCATACATTTCTGCAACTCTTTTTATTGGATTTTTAATCACTTACCTATACGCCGAAATCGCTGATCCACATTCAGACATTGTAACGCAACCCAATTCATGCCCTCACGTTTCCTTTGGCAATGTTAAAATCACCACTGAAAAACAAGCTTTGGGTGGATATGTAATTTTCTTTAATCAAGAAATCCCAAATGGGAGAACCATGTTTGACCCACTCGACAAAGAAATATTTTGGGCTAATTATGGAATTTATTTCCGGTTAGTCAAAGACCCTGCTCTAACGAATAGCTGGTGGACGGTGATGATTAGCTTTTGGTATCCAATTATTATTTTCAGCATTTTGCCCCTGCATTTTCTTATCCAAAAATGGCGCATATTCAGGAAATAGTAATCTCGCAAAAAAAACCAAACATACCGTTTCCAGCGCCGTAGGCGCGGAATCTTTGTAGAAACGCCGTCACCAAAATTTTCCAAGCTCCGTAGGAGCGGCATCTTCCGCCGCCGATTTCGCTCCGACGGAGCTTGGTTCGTTTTTGAAATCGGGTTCTACAAATATGCCGCGCCTACGGCGCTCGGCAGCACGTTGCACCTTGCCCCAAAAATCAAACCGGCGTATCGTTGCTCCATGAGCAAAGAACGCGCTTACCATTCCGATCCGGAAATCCTCGGCGGCACGCTGGTCTTCAAAGGCACGCGCGTGCCGGTGCAAAGCCTGTTCGACCACCTCAAGGCCGGCGATTCGACGGGCGATTTTCTGGAAGGTTTCCCCAGCGTGAAGCGTTCGCAAGTCCTCGCCGTGCTCAAGGAAATGGAAACGGAAGTCCTCACCCACGCCTGACGTGAGAATCCTGCTGGACGAAAATCTGGACTGGCGGCTGGAAAATTTTCTGCCCGGCCACGAGGTGAAATCCGTCCCGCGCCTCGGCTGGGCGGGATTGAAAAACGGAAAACTTCTCGCCCGCGCCACACAGGAAAAATTCGACGTTCTCCTCACGATGGACGGCTCCATGGCGAGCCAGCAGAATCTCGCCAAACTCAAGCTGGCCATCGTCGCCCTGCGCGCGCCGTCAAACCGTCTGGCCGACACTCGCCCGCTCATGCCAAAAGTGATTGCGCTGTTGCCGACATTGAAACCGGGAAAAGTGGTTAAAGTTTCCGTATAATACGCCATGTCGCGCGTTGTATCTTGTCCAAAAAAATCAAACCGGCATATCGTTTTTTCATCATGGGCTACAAGGCTGAACTGGTTGCACCGCCGCAAATCGAACACGCGATTCTCTTGATTCGCGGCCAGCGCGTGATGCTCGACCGCGACCTCGCGGCGATATATGGCGTCACCACCGGCAACTTGAACAAGGCGGTTCAACGCAACCGGTCGCGCTTTCCCGCCGACTTCATGTTCCAACTCACGGCGGACGAGGCTTCAAGATTCCAGTTTGGAATCTTGAAGAAGGGCATGAATATCAAGTATTTGCCCCATGTTTTCACGCAGGAAGGCGTCGCCATGCTGTCCGGCGTGTTGCGCAGCCCGCGCGCCGAGCAGGTCAACATCGCCATCATGCGCGCGTTCGTGCGGCTGCGCGAAACGCTGTCGCTGCACAAGGAACTCGCGGGCAAACTTTCGGAGCTGGAGCGCAAGATTGAAAACCACGATGAAAACATCCGCACGCTGTTCGAGGCGATTCAGCAGTTGATGACACCGCCGGAAACACCGCACAAGGAAATCGGTTTTCACGTCAAGAAAACCAGCGCGCCCTACCGCGTGAAAGTGAAACGCAAATGAATCATTTGCGGATTCAAAAAATCTCCTCGCTCGATCTGCCCGAGCTTGCGCCGTATCGCACGCTCAAGCGTTCGGCGGCGCACGCGGAGCTGGGCATCTTCGTGGTGGAGGGCGACAAGGTTTTGGATCGGATGCTGGAAAGCGATTTCACCGTTGTCTCCGTGCTGCTCATTGAGGAGCGCCTCGCCGAATATGAGCCGCGCCTGCGCGCCCGGCCGGAAGCGGACATCGCGCTCTTCGTCTGCGAGCGGTCGGTGATGGCGGACATGGTGGGCTTTGAAATTTATCAGGGCGTGCTGGCCATCGGCAAAATCCCGCCGCCCATCACCTTGGAAAAAATTCTCGCGGACAGCGCGCGGCCGAGATTTTTTGTCGCCATGGATGAGCTGTCCAACTCGGAAAATGTCGGGGCGCTCATGCGCAACTGCGTGGCGTTCGGCGTGGGGGCGCTGATCTCCGGCGAGACGTGCTGCAGCCCGTTCCTGCGCCGCACCGTCCGCAACTCGATGGGCGCGCTGTTCAAGCTGCCGGTGCTGGAATCCCCAAACCTTGTGGAAACCTTGCGCGAACTGCGCGCGCACGGCGTCCGCTGTCTCGCGGCGCACCCGCACACGGACAAGAAAACTCTCTCGCAGGCCAATTTCACCGGCGATGTCTGCGTGGTTTTCGGCAGCGAAGGCCACGGCATTTCCAAAGCAGTTCTGGCCGCGTGCGATGAAGCCGTGGCGATTCCGATGTTGAACGACGTGGATTCGCTGAACGTGAGCGCGGCGGCGGCGGTGTTCTTTTACGAAGTAAACCGGCAGCGAGGAAAAAGCTGATCAGCCACAGAGACACAGAGGCGCAGAGAAAATTCAAAGAAGTCTTTACTCGGTGCCTCTGTGCCTCGGTGGCAAAAGATTTCCACAACATCAGCCGCGCCGGTCGCGGTGAATTTCCTCCAGCCGTTGCACGACGCGCACTGAAAATGGCCGCCAGTCCAGTTCAGTTTTTACCTTTTCGCTCGCGGCACCGCCCCAAGCGTGGCGATTCGTCGGTGATTCATCGAACCAACTCAAAACTTTTTCCGCGAAACTTTCCGGGTTCATTTCGGAAAACCGGATGATGGGATTATTTCCCCAGTAGCGCATCGTGCCGCGCAGCGGTGTGCAGACCATCGGCACGCCCATCGCCGCGTATTCCACCGTCTTGGCGACCATCGTGCACTGCGCGCCGGTCGAGGTCGCGTAAGGCACGATGCCAACGGTCGCGTCGTGAATCTTTTTTGCGACATCGGCGTAGGGCACAAAATCGGTGCATTCAATCGCCGCGTCGGGGATGCGGCCTTTCAGCATTTCCAGCGTGCGGCGCAGCGCGTCAGTGCGCTTGCCCACAAAACGAAATTTCGTGTCCGGCCGCTTCTGATAAACCTGCGCCAGCGCCGACGCGCCAAATTCGTTGATATGATGATGATCCAGCGAGCCGTGCATGACGACCAGCGGCGTCGGCGAGGTTTGAAACGTGGGTTGAAACAATGCCCCGTCGTAGCCGTAATAAATCGGCAGGGTCTTTTTCTCCGGATAACCGGCCTGCTGGAACAGGTCGGCGAGTTCGTCGGAAATGGTGAAGATGCCTTCGGCGTGATATTTGATGGGCAGCGACAGCTCAAACTTCTTCAACTGATTTACAATTGCCGGCGGCGCGAGATATTTCGGCCAGCTGTCAAAGTAGCCGGTGAGGTAATCGAGGAAATTCATCGCCACGGCGCAATCCAGCGGCTGGCGCAAAACACCGGCGGCGACGCAGGAAATCGCGTGTTGCGCGAGCAGCACGTCGAACTTCACGCCGCGCGCGGTTTTTTGGACGAGCCGTTTCAGAAAAAACGGATACGCGAGATATTTCAAATTGCGCAGCGAGGTGTTGCGCCCCATCTGCCACGTCATGAACGGATGGATCTTGATCTGAAACTTCGCCTCCAGCTCCGCGACGTTTTCGGACTGCGGCGCAAAGACGTGGACTTTGTGGCCGCGCCGAACCATTTCTTCGACGAGATAAATCGCCTGCGAGGAGCCGCCGCCGCTGGGCGGATAAAAAGGTTCGTGCGTGAGGATGCCGATGTTCATCAAGTTGAAGTGGCAATTTAAGAAATGCGCGGCGGCGGCACAAGCGCGCGGATGCAGCCGTTTCCAATTGAAATAAAATTTTGACTCCGTGGGGAGCGGATGTTTTCCTATTCGCCTATGCCGAAATCATTGGTTACCGGAGCCGCCGGATTCATCGGGTCGCACGTCTGCGATGAGCTCCTGAAAATGGGGCACACCGTGGTCGCGCTGGACGATCTCTCTGGCGGGTTTCCCGAAAATGTCCCCGCGCG
>Ga0316226_1002612_pt1 | contig 16520 bp, 8 predicted proteins | sample TBH18017metaG_FD_206009 | JGI IMG/M metagenome (GOLD analysis project Ga0316226, IMG submission 206009) | Freshwater microbial communities from Trout Bog Lake, Wisconsin, USA - TBH18017 | ecosystem: Environmental > Aquatic > Freshwater > Lake > Hypolimnion/Profundal zone | place: USA: Wisconsin... | reverse complement strand
CCAACCTGATAAGTTAACTGACTATTACATTTCCTCAGTTCTTCGATGATTCCGCTTCGTTGTTCGCGAAAGTCAATTCTCAGATCAACATTACCTTCATTTAGGAGGCGCATGGTATAAATTTAATTCACTTTTCAGATAAATATACGAAATCTGGTTGATAAAAACGAACAGTTTATAGTTCAAAGGGAAAAAAAATAAAGCCTACCGGTTAACCGCCATTTCTGATCTGGATCGTTTTGTTGAAGAACCGACAATTAAGAATCGCTTGGCCCAATCAATAAGTCAGGCTGATAGCGGTAATAATATTTCATTAAAAAAAGAAGATATTAATGGATTTCTTGGATTACAAATAATAATCTGCCATAAGTTTCATATTAGTGAAGCAGTTTCCCCTGGGGATCGGTCCTGTTGAGATGATAGCTTAGTTTTTCAGGATTCTTTTGGGCAAAGAGGTACAGGAAAGAATCAACAGCAGGATAAAAAATGTTTTGTTCATTGTTTGGAGTTTACCTTCAAAATAATTTAAATTTACTGTAATTTGATTTTTAAATGATTAGAATATCGATGAGTTTTAAATCGATATTGAATAATTAAAGATCGTCAATTAAGATTCACATTGTAATACTCAAAATCGACAAATGGTTTTAAAACCGGAATCGCAAATTTCAGGCCATTTACCTCAGAATGGGATATCCGGAGGTATATAGTTCATTGATAGGCGATTTTAAACCGTGGCTTTCTCGGACTTTTTAGGCACATTCCCCTTTCGGGTCTTACGGGCACGGGCGATTGCGACAATCTCAGTAATCATCTCATCTATTTTGTCGCTGACAGGACCATATTTCACAGGATCAAGTTCTGCATTGATATCGATGTAGCTAAGTAATGCCTTCAGGTATTTTGTAATCCGGTCTCTGGCATCTTTAATAAGCGGTAAATCTATAGCAGATTCAGTATCAATCTTGGAATTATAGACTCTTTCAAATTCTGCCTGACTGGTTTTTAATTGTTCAAACCATTCAGTGGCTCCGATACTTTCCATATCCTTGAGTGAAGCCGGAGTACTTAGATTCATTATCAGAGAGTTTAGTTTGGCGGTTTCCACGGAATACCCCATTGAATAGGCGCTATTGCCAGTGGTGTCAAAAATTCCGGTAAGATTTTTTCCGGCAGCAGCTTTTCCTTCGTCATTGCTGTGACTAAATGAACTCGCGAAATCGCGCAGACCAATAAATGCATTGTCTCTGGCCTGGTCCCGAAGAATTAGCAAAGGGGTAAAATCACTGTTTAACGATTTCCCTAATCCTTTTCCAAGATCACTGTTACCCATGTCAACCGATGAGCATAGCGTCGAAACAAATTCATTTCCGCTTAGGGATAGCTTGCAAGCTTCAACAATTCGGCAGGAAGTAGTGTAAAGCTCATTCGAACTCAGCATACTAAAGGGAAGATTTTTCATGAAAAATAATTTAAAAGGTAAATAAAAAATTAAACTTGAAATAAACTGAATAATCAATAATACGAAATATTCATGACTTTTTATTGATTTTTTTTGATTTTTGTCGCGAAATTCCTTAAATAAGTCTGATAAAATTGAATTTTTTCCATTTTTTCCTGAAAAAATAAATTTACATCTAAAACGGATGTGATTGAAATCCTGAAAAATTTCAGTTAGCCAAAGGATACATAACACACAGCCTAAAAAATTTCAAATCATCAAACGGCATCCTGTCCCCAGTCTAAATCTTTTTTAGGAATCAATTTGAATCTCACCGGCAGCCTAAAAAAATATAGGTTGCTAATTTGAATCTCACCGTCAGCCTGAAAAAATTTAGGTTACCAAATAGAATCCTGTTGGCTGTCTAAAAAATTCCAGTTTGCAAAAATGAATCCTGCGCGTAGGTTAAAAAGTTTCAGCTCAAAAAACTGAATCCTGTTGGCTGCCTAAAAAATTTCAGATCGCAAAACAGGATGTTGATGGCAGCCTAAAATATTTTTGATCGTGAAACTGGATAATGATTGCAGCCTAAAAAGTTTCAGATCACAAAAACAGGATGTTGATAGCAAGCTAACATATTTTTGACTACCACACAAAATCCTAATGGTTGATTTGCATAATCTAAAGGTTCTCTTTTCTGAAAAGCAGTGGAGGCTTTGGGCAGTTTTTGAAAGAATGAACCGAAAAATAAATCTTGAACAAGGAATTGCAAATTCCCTGTTATTTACCCTTGGATGCTAGCTATATCAGGGGGAGCAGTATGAAAAATTGAATTTTCAAAGCGATTTTATAAAGATATTGAGAATATCTCATTACAAAACACCAGGGACAAAGTAATCAAGACAATATAAAAAGATATTTACACAGTTTTCGATTTTTTACTTAACAGCTAACGATATAGTTTTAGTTTTTAATCCATCAGACGTTACAGTCAAATTAACAGGGCCCGGATAATTGTCTGATTTAATGATTACAAGACATTTCCCTTGCCAGGCTTTTCGTTCAGACAATTGAAAACTCTCGGTACTTGTTGGATTGGCATTCCCCACTCCAATAATTTTACCGTGTCCTTCCAGTTCAAATTTTACAAGATTCTCAGATTTTGGGTTTCTAACTCCTTTATCATCAGTCAGCTCTACAGTTATATAAGCTAAATCTTCACCATTCGCTCTTAGTCCTGTTCTGTCAACTGTCAACCTGAATTGAGTTGGTTCTTCTGCAGTACGCAATATCTTAATATTGACCTGTTTGTTTCCCCAATAACCGATAGCCTTGAGTTCTCCTGCCTCATAAGGAACCATCCAGCTTGCCTGATACCTGGTTGGTCGGTCAGTTTTCTTTTTACCATACGATTTGTTATCCAAAAATAATTCCACTTCCTCACAAGAAGAGTATGCAATAACCTCCAAAGGAGAATTTTTATAATGCTCCCAATTCCAATCAGCAACGACATCAAACCAGTGCCATTTGCTCCATATTTCCCGTTTGGGATTTGGCTCAAAGGAAGGTTTGGGTGATTTTACAAAGATTGAAAGCTGATTCGACATCCAAAGAGCATCCCGATAGTATGATTGGGGCCGTTTCCATCCGCATATATCAATATCCCCGCAATAAGCCAGATTCCAGGGGTAGAAATTTTTCTCCTGAGGATAACCTCTCCAGCCAATACTCGCCTCCCCGATGTAATCGAATGCTGTCCAAACAAAATCACCAATTACATAAGGGTAATCAGTCGCATTCATCCAGGCACCATAAGCCTCTAAAGGATATGATTCTGAACCATACATAACCCTGCGTGGAATTCTTTGATGATCTGGTTCGTAAATATTATTTTTAAGATTGTATCCTGCATGACCATAATTATACCCCGCAACATCGATTGTCGAGAAATAGGGATCTTTATCGGGTTTAAGGTCATTAACTGCCGAAGTTATAGGACGCGAAGGATCAATCAGTCGGATAAAGTCACCCAACATTCTGGCAAGGTTGACAACTTCAGGATTGTCTCTGTTTGGAATTTCATTCCCGATGCTCCACATAATTACAGAAGGATGATTTCGATCACGGAATACCATACTTTCTAAATCCTTTTGCCACCAATCGTCGAAATATAAATGGTAATCATTAGAATTCTTCTGATCTTTCCACATATCAAAAGCTTCGTCGATGACCAGCATTCCCATTCGATCGCATGCATCCAAAAAAGCAGGTGCAGGAGGATTGTGGGAGCAACGGATGGCATTAAAACCACTAGCCTTCAGCAATTCAATCCTCCGCTCCTCAGCCCGGTCATAGGACTTCGCACCTAAAGGTCCATTATCAATATGTAAGCAACCTCCTTTTAATTTAATCGGTTTGCCATTTAATAAAAATCCATTAACTGAATTAAATTTGATTATTCGGATTCCGAAATTGGTCTCTGTCCGGTCAACCAATTTATTGGCAACGTACACTTCATTTATTGCCTGATAGAGTGTTGGTTCCACTGTTGACCAAAGTTCAGGATTCCGGATAAGAATATTCTGATTAAATTCACAAATGCTATCCTTTTTTATAATTTGTTCATTTTGAACACTTTTCATTTCCTTCTGTTTTGAATTTATTATCCTCGTAACAACTTTAACTGTTAGCACTTTATCTGATTGATTGCTTACATTCGTTTTTACAAGTAATTCAGCTAACTCCTTTTTCAATACAATTGTGGTAATTCTAGTACCCCATTGCGCAATATGTACGGGTTCAAGTATTTTTAACCATACGTGGCGATTAATACCTGAGCCTGAATACCATCGGCTGTTGACACCTTCATTCCTTACCTTTACTGCAAGAATATTCGTTTTCCCATATTTCAATTTATCGGTAAGATCGAACCAAAATGAAGTGTATCCATAGGGGTGACTTCCTAGCGAAATCCCATTGATCCATATTTCCGGATTCATGTAAATACCATCAAATTGAACAACAATCCTTTTTCTCCGATCTTGCTCAGAAACGACAAATGATTTACGATACCATCCTGTTCCTCCAATGGTGAAACCGCCGCCAACCTGGCTAATAGCATCTGGGTTGAAAGGAGATTGTGTGCCAGGAATATTTTCTATGCTCCAATCGTGCGGAAGATCGAGCAGGCGCCATTGTGAATCATTAAATTCTGGCCTATTAGCGCCTATCGTATCACCCCGATGGAAATGCCACCCAGCATCAAGAAGAATTTCTAAACGACCTTTGTTCGAAAAATCAAGCTCATTCACTTTGTCGATCGCCTGTGGTTGGCATCCTAAACTAGAAATACTATCTAAAATTAAAAGTAAACCAATTGTCAAAATTTTATTGTTCATACTTTAGACTGCCTGATTAATTATTTATCAGTATTTATTAATAATTGTTTTTTATGAATTAATGCCTGATAAATAAGGCTATAAGACCCTGGGCAAACCAGCGTGCCATGTAATCATTGGGATGAAGAGGATTGACAATACAATCCTTTGCTTTTTTGCTTTTAAAAATATCATCACTAAGAGTTTTCATGTCCAGATTAATGATTCCTTTCATACACAGAGATTGGAGTACCCTATTGTATCCGGATAAATTTGATTCATACCATATTTTCTTTTCATTTTCGGAATAGATATAATCAGGATCAAAATTCATATTTGAGATGAGTACAAATTCTATATTCTTGTTATACGCCTTACACTTTCCAATAATGGTTTGCATGTAATTTTTGAATTGGATGGGTGTTAATGACCAAAAGTCGTTCATTCCAAAATCAAGTATTACAAGATCGGGATTGAAGGGAATAATATATTCCTCAGCATATTGTGCGGCCCATTCGATAGTTCCTCCCGGCAGTCCGGCGTTACTTAGGGTAACATTCTTATAACCGAATTTTTTTCTCAGCTGGTAAACAAAGAGATCTACATAGGATGGCATAAACGGAGGCAAATTGTGATATCCACTTACATCCATTCCCCTGGTAATGCTCATTCCAAAGGCAACAATTTTCAAAGGCGCCGATGATTTTAACTTCTTATAGGTTTCAGGCATCTCGTCACCTTTGAAAGTAGGAATCATTCCCTTCCATTGATCTTTATGAATATAGGTTACAACCACCCACTGAGATTGAAGATCGTACCATGACAGGTCTTTTTTTAAAAATGAGGTATCGGTTCGTGAAGGGATAGCCGAACCTTTCACTTTTGATATTACATTTCCGGCTATTGTATAATCGGTATTCCGAATATAAACTGACTGTAAATCAAAGCTTTTTACGCTAATAATCTCAGTTGGGCTAAACATTAGCTTCCCACTTGGGATACTCCCTTTCACAGAATAGAGTAAAACTGTTTCATTATAGGTGGTATCACACTCCCAGAATGGTCGTAGGTACTGGTCGAGATTTATGATGGGGGATTTTAACGAATCCTTTTTGTCAATATTTGCCTGGATAGCGATTTCATCAGCGTAGATGACACCTTCGTGCGAATTTTTATAAATTCCATAGGTGAGGTACTTCGATTTTGCCGGAGCCATAGTGTAATATCCGGTATAACTATATTCTGCCGACGAGAATGAATTGCCCTTATACTCCAAAATTAAATTGTCAGAATTATCGTAGAACCTGATAAAAGAGGCTCCTTGGATTCCTTCCGGAATCGATTTGCCATAAGCGGTTAGTTGAACCAGTGATAATGGATTGACATTGATCCGCTGAAATACTTCAGCACCAAGGGACACAAGTTTTATGCAGTGATCACCCTTATAAGCGCAATCACCTGTCTCCAAACTCGCCAAACCTTTCAAGCTCCAGCCATCAATTCCGGCTTCAAAACCTGAGTTTTTCTGAGCACTTACATTGTTAATGGGAATGGTGTGAATGATGAATAAAACAATTGACAGGCGAAAGATTTTTTTAGGCATGACTACTACATTTTTTGTATTATGGAATAATCCAATTTAGGTATAACACAACTGAATATTAAGTTATGAATTGAATAGATAGTCTTCTTGTAAGAACTTAAATTTTGCATTTCTAATTCCTCTGACTATCATATTTTCAAAAACATGCTCCTACACTGTTTTGTAAAATAGGGTTTCCATTGAAATTGAAAGACCCTGCATCTATTCCTAAAATTCTTCGTAAATTAAGACCTCCATTTTGCAAGGGGGAAGTTTCACTTATCTTATAGTGATTAAATTGTTTTAATTCCTGAGGATCAACAACTGTTGAATGTGAAGGATCGTAAAATAGCGGATCAATATTAAACCCGACAATTCCACCATTAATTAGTTCTTTCCCGCTTTTTATTGCCCAATAAACAAAGTCGCAGGTATCTTGCATATTAAAATGAGTTGAAATACTCCACCAATCATTTCCACCAAAGCAGTCATTTCCCATTTTACCAATTATTAAGCTGTCCTGTGCAACAAAAATATTATTATAGAATTTAAAGCTTCTTCGATCACTTTCGTTGGCATAGTGTATTGCAACCCCTTTAGTATTGTAAATGATATTATTGTGGAAAAGACAGTTTGCAAATTGAACGCTATCTTTCGAATTATTCCAAATATAAATTGCGGAATGGGCAGCAGAGATGGCTCCGTCATTCTCACTTATGTTGTAGCGGATTGTGTTATCACTCCAAGGACTAGCTCCATCGTACTGGAAAATTCCAAAAGCACTTCCCTGATTCTCATAGGAGAGACAATATTGGATAACGGAATGCTTTACGCCGCCATCGAGATCAAATCCTCCACCATCGTCGCTCCCGACAGATGTTTTATTACGATAAGATATGCAATGCTGTATAATAACGCTGTCGGCCTCATAACACCATATTCCGACCGGTCCGTTACCCTTTCGTGGCATGTCCCAGCCATTGTTGGTTGCCATGCAATATTCGATTAATACGTTTGAGCTATGACCCACTACAATTCCATTACCACTGTGATTGACCAGATTAATCGGATCTCCCGGATTATTTTCTGCTCTGCAATAAGCAATATGAATTTGAAAGGAATTGCGTGTGTTGTATGGGGCTTCAACCGAAATACCAGCAGCCCCATTTTCGTGTGAGAAGAGATGTGTAATCTCCATATATTGTGATCTATAAACAAATAGTCCGGATTTCTGAAATCCCGATATATCGATACTATCTAGATAAGTATATTTGCAATTATTAGCGATTAATCCACATTCATGATTTCCTGTTTTTCTCCCGTTTCCTTTAAGAATAAGTCGTTTAACAACAATATGACTGGTATTGGATAAAGCCAACGCCGAACCCTGACCTGCATCAATTGTTGCCCAGCCATTTTTAAAAGAAGAAATCAGTATTGGTTCTTTGACTGTCCCAAATTGAGTCGAATCGATTATTATTGATCCAAGAAAAGTCTTACCACCTTCAAATAAAATTGAATCTCCAGGTTTTATACGACTTGAATTGACTTTTTCAATTGTTCTCCAGGGCATGGTTTTGGTACCTTCATTCTTATCGTTACCCCCGGTTGATAAATAATATGCCCTTTGTCCCGAAAAACCATATGCATGCAATACAATCGATGAAAAAAGGATCAAAACTAATAAAAGTGAGACTTCTTTTATATTGAATCTAAATTGTGTTGAAATCATATTTTTGTAATAAATCAGGACTAATTAGGGCAACTTCCCCTTGATAATAAAACCATGAACCGGGATTTATGCCGGTCCATAGTAAGATAAGTTTAAATTAATATCCTGGATTTTGCTTCAAATTTGGGTTTAAATCAATTTCCAATTGAGGTATTGGGAAATATTCATTCTTATTCGTGGTGAAATTCACACCTGTTAAGTTGGCAGGCAATCTGGGCTGTTCAGCCGTTAGGTAATTCTTGAGGTAAGTTCCTGCAATATTCCATCGTACCAAATCAAAAAAACGATGTCCTTCCAGAGCTAATTCCAATCTTCTTTCAAGACGTACTGCACTTCGTGCATAGGATTGACTAGACCAAGAATCATTATAGAGTCCAATGTAATAGTTGGCAGATGGGTAGTAGTTGCCAATATAATCATAGGATACCTCCACTTGCCTACCTGTAAGTGCTCTGTCTCTAATAAAGTTCACAAAGCTTCTTGCCTTATTTAAATCTCCAATCTCCACTTCGCACTCGGCGGCCCAAAGTAGTACATCTGCAAACCGGATTATACTATAATTTACAGCGCTGCCCAACAAATATCCCTGAGCATAATTGTCACTAAAAATGCCTACCTGGCTTGCCCTATAATTGTTCTTGACAGGAGAATAAGGTCCCCCAAACAATCTGTTATTTATCCAGCCATAGTTCGGATCAGAGGTTGGATATGACGGATATGTCGTGGCGTATGCGCCCCAATAACTTGGAGATGCCCAATCTAAATATGGAACTCCCCTTCTGCCTACCGTCCAATCCAACCGGGGATCAATATTTCCCTGAAAAGTATTATACGTATAATCACTGGCACTAACATCCATATCATTTTTCATATTAGTGACGTTCGAAAGATCATTGCCAACTACATCTAATAAAGGTAAACCTTTTGCATCTGTTTGAAATGCATTCACCAAATTAAATGAAGGCTGTTTCCAGGTTGTATAAAAACTTGAGATTGGGTAAAAAGCAGGAGTATTGGCTGACTCGCCTATATTTTCATTACCTCCGTTCGAGCCATCATTTACTGAAAATTGAATCTGGAAAACTTGTTCTGCATTATTTTCAAATGCTGCGTTGAAATTGTCATCAAAATTGGCAGCCAATGCATAAGCTACGCCCTGGCTATTCACTCCATTTCCATTTCCGCCATACATTGATGGAATAATTGAATCTAATAATGCTTTTGCCTCGGTAAATTTCTTCTCAAACATATAACATTTTGCGATATAGCATGCAGCAGCCCATTTATTGGCCTGTCCTTTTAAAGGTTGTTTAGCTGGCAAATTTGTAAATGCAAATCGGAAGTCGGCTTCAATTTTAGGCCAAATATCAATCGCATTGGACACTTTAAAATCTGTCACTGTTTCATCAATATATGGAACATGATTAAAGATTTTTTTTGCATCGAAAAGAAAATGGCCTCTCAAAAATCTAGCTTCGGCAATTGCTTCCGTTTTTTCAGATATTGTCATATTTTTGGCCACATTAGCCGCTAAAATAACAGCATTACTGCGAGAAACACCATCATAATCGGAACGCCACTTATCTGCAATATAGCCTGTAGATGATTGTGTCTGAAAGTGTTCAATTATTACACCATCGGCACCATCACTTGTACCTCCTCTGTAAGCATCACCCGATGTTATATCACCATATATCCAGTTTGTACCAGAGGTGCTCCACCATCCGGAATGTACTGTTAATCCGGTAACATCATGATAGGCCCCCACCAATAATTGTTGAACTCCTACTTTATTGGCAAGAGCATCAACAGTAATTACATTGGGTGGTGCAACATTTAAAAAATCACTATTACAAGAACCAATAAACAAGCTAGTTATTAAACTAATCAGAGCTAAATATTTACCGGAAAAGTAATGTTGTTTGTTTTGAAAATATATTAGTTTCATATACAAGTATTTTAATAATTTAAGAGAATGTTTTTAAAATCCCAGGTTTATGCCAATCAATATTTTACGGGCAATCGGGTAATTACCTCCATAATCAATACCATTATTTATAGCACTTCCGGTGCTTATTTCCGGATCGATACCCTTGTACTTCGTTAATGTAAACAAGTTATAGCCTTGCACATAAATACGTAATTTGCTAAAGCCATTTATTGTTTTTAAGGTATATCCAAATTGTAAACTTTTCAACCGAAGGTATGAACCGTCTTCAACAAAAAAACTGGATGGGTTTTTATCGTCCGTTGCAACATTATTCCAGATTGGCAAAGTTGCTGAGGTATTAGTGGTACTCCAGGTATTATCCGAACCAGCGCCCAGAGCGCCTGGAAATACAGAATTGGTTCGCCAGTAGTTAAATAATTTATTGCCATTTAAACCCTGAATGAAAACCCCCAAATCAAAACCTTTATAATTTAAACCGATATTTATTCCATAGGTACATTTGGGATGCGGACTACCTATAAAAGTTCTGTCTTTATCATCAATCTTCCCATCCTTATTGATATCTTTAAATTTAAAATGACCAGCAGCATTGGCAGCGGTTAGTCCAGGTTCAGTCACTTTATATGTAGTATAATCCACTGAACTTTGAAATATTCCTTCTTCAACCAGACCGAAAAAGCTTCCAACTGGTCGGCCAACTACACTACGAGTTAGTGAAAAATGAGTTGGTGCATAAGCATCTCCGTCGAGATGAGCGTTTGGATCATTATCTATATAATCAACATTATTCTTATAGGTGGAAACATTAAAGTTTAGATCATAGCTTAATTCATTTATTTTATTTTTATATCCAAGTTCCAATTCGATCCCCTTATTTGAGAATTTCATAATATTTTCATAAGGAGCCAATGCGTCACCTACTAAACCTGAGACTGGTGGTACGCCCAACAAACCCTTTGTTTGACGGTTAAACCAGCTAAATGCAATATTCATTTGGTTGTCTAAAAGTGAAGCATCAAAACCTAAATTAGTAGTTTTGTTAGTTTCCCAATGTATATATGGATTCCCAATCTGATATAAACCGACTCCGGTTTTTGCTGAATTATTTAGACCTCCTAAATCATAACTGCTAACGTAAGTATTTGTATTATATTGATTCATATAAAGGCCAGAAGGTATAGCATCGTTCCCATTTGTACCTATTGCTGCTCTAAATTTCAGGTCATTAATCCAAGAAATATTTTCCATAAATTTCTCCTTGGAAACACGCCAGCCTAAGCTGTAAGAGGGGAAAGTTCCATACTTGCTTAAAGGACCAAATTTAGAGGAACCATCTCGTCTGATTACATAACTGAAAAGGTATTTATCGAGTAAAGAATAATTAATACTGCCAAATACTGAATTGTTTGTTGCTCCATCACTACCTCCATCAACCGTGTTATACGGACCTCCATTAAGATTTGGAGCCCCATTGCTTAGGTTTAAATATGATGGAATTGTGTAGGGCAAATTAGGTGTTGTACCACTATTATATCGGGAGATATATTGTCTGGCTTCATAAGCTGCAAAAGCGCTTATTTTATGAATCTGATGAATGGTAAAATCGTAAGAGACTTTATTTAACCACCTCCAATCGCTGCTCCATCCTCCACCTTCTGTAAATGAGTTGTATGGAGCTGTATAAACATTTTGAGGAATTGTATCATTAAAATAGCGGTAGCTGTAAGGATTAAATTGTATCCCAATTTTTGTTTCAAAAACCAATCCTTTCAATGGCTCAATATCTGCAAACACAGAACCCATGAGACCGGAGTTAAATCCTTTATTATTTGCAAGCGAACTGGTTTGACCATAAACCGGATTATTTCCTCCAGGATGTAATGCAAGGTTATCTGGTATTCCTTTAGGTCCGGAATAATTGCCTGCAATATCTCTAATTGGCAGAAGTGGGCTCCGTTGATATAAATCTGCTATTAATCCTTGAGGATTGTGATTGCCTCCGCTAACACTATTACCCTCTGAATAAGAGAATTGTAAGTTCTCTCCTATTTTCAGCCATTTGACAGGTTTAAATTCAGTATTGACCCTTAATGAATAACGTTTGAAATAGGTATCAAGCAGAATTCCCTTGTTATCAAGATAATTCAAGGAGAGGGCATAGCTACTTTTTTCAGTTGCCCCGCTCAGTGAGAGCTGATGATTTTGGGTTAAAGAAGTGCCTAACATGGCTCTCATCCAATCAGTTCCTGTTTTATTTGCCTTTAATATTCTATAGGAAGAGAGGTTGTATAGAGAGGGATTCGCAGCCGGATTTCCTGAAGCTACAACCAAAGGAACGCCAGCTTGTTTTTCGATGATATTGTCAGGGAGTGCTGGGGTATCAGCATTTCCATAATATAAATCGTTCATCGGTAATCCTGAGTTTTTAAGATACCCCCAATAAGAATTTGCATATTGTTGAGGGTTCATCATTTTAGGATACTTGATTGAACTTTCGAAGCTGGTATATGAATTAAATTCGAGTTTTGGAGTCCCCAATTTTCCGGATTTAGTTGTTATAACGATTACTCCATTGCCCCCTTCTGCCCCGTAAAGAGAAGTGATAGATGGATCCTTAAGAATAGTAATAGTCTCTATATCATTGGTATTGAATAAATTGCTTCCTCCTCTGATCTGGACTCCGTCAATAACATATAATACATCATTGTTGCCGTTAGTTCCGAATCCCCTGATACGTACATTGGAAATATTGCCCGGCCCACCTTGTTCATCCACACTTACACCAGCAACACGGCCTTGCAATATAGAGCCTATGTCGTTAACGGGTGTCTGAGATACCACTTCAGCCGATATCGTAGATATGGCCCCTGTAACATCTCTTTTGGATTGCTTGGAATACCCAGTAGCTATAACTTCAGACAAATTTGTCGTTTGCTCTATAAGAGTAACATTAAAGTTTGTATTTGTACCAATTGCCACTTCCTGTGCTTTCATCCCAACAAACGAAAATGTAAGTGTTTTGGCATCAACCGGGACTGCAATCCTGAACTTTCCATCTGTATCCGTAATGGTTCCAGTAGTAGTTCCATTTAAAACCACACTTACACCGGGGAGCGGTTGCCTTTTGCTGTCTTTTACCGAACCTGTGATCTCTTTCTTTTGAGGCTGTTGTTGAACCGTTGGCATGGGAATAGCCGTTTTCTCCTTCAGAATAATCTGTCGGTCTCTCACCTCGTAATCAACATTACACTGGTCGCAGATTGATTTAAGCACCTCCTCAAATTTCGCATCCTCAAAATCGATCGAAATTGCTGTCGCGTTACGGAAGATATCGTCCTTGTACATAAAAATGTAGTCGGTTTTCTTCTCGATACTCCCAAGCACATCCTGAATGTTGGCTTTGTTAAAATGCAGCGAGAGTGTCACCTGTGAAAAGCCGTTGCCAAATGAAGCAATGACCAAAAAGGTCAGCAGAACAGTCAGTTTCATCTTTCTGAATCTTAATCTCATCTCATCCCCGAACGGGAATAAGATTTCTCGTTTTTTTTTCATACTTTTGAAAAGTTAAATGATCGTTAATAAAAAGTTTAACACACACGAAACCGGGGGGTGCTGGAACACTCACCGGTTTTTTTATCTTAAAACCTCATAGAGATTATCTCCTTTTTTTACGATTTTTACGGATGCCGTCCGGGCAATACGATCACAAATCTCATCCTTGTCCTCCTTTAATTCCATCTTCCCGCTAATGCGCAGACCACCTAAAAGTGAGCTACTGTACTCAAAGCGGATATTATAGAACCGTTCCAACCGTTTGGTGATCCGGTTCAGATCAGTGCTTTCAAATTTAAGAATACCTGTAGTCCATAACGTGTAGTTCTCCGTATTCACTTTTCTTACGTTTGTCTCTTTAGTAATACGATCAAACGAGGCAAGCTGGTCAGGTACCATTTCTATGACTTTGTCGAATAATCCCGCATTATTTTTTTCCATACGCACTTTTCCTTCAGCTAATACAGTTTCAATCACGTTATCCGTTGGATATGCCGAAATATTAAACCGGGTTCCAAGTACTTTTATGCGTAAATCGCTCAACTGCACAATAAAGGGATGGTTTTGATCGTGTTTCACATCAAAAAAAGCTTCGCCTGCGAGGAAAACCTCACGTGTTTTGCCTGTAAAATTTTCGGGGTAGACTAACCGGCTGCCTGCATTCAAGAAAACCTTGGTCCCGTCAGCCAACATCACTTCTGAAGTTTTACCATAGGGGATAATCAACTGGTTCATTGCTATTTCAGTAGTTTTGCTAACTTTGTCAGAGCAGATAGTATCGTTATTAACCACCAGTTTACCGTCAGCCTGGTAATGAAGAATTGATTTGTTTTCCTTCAATAAAATATCCTGGCCGTTGGCACGGATCAGTTTGGCTACATTTTCAGGCGCCGGTTCTGCGAGCTTTTGAGTCAGAAATTGCGGATTGAACTGGTTTTGTTTGTAAAACAGCAATGCCCCAATGGAAAAGAACAACAAAGCCACTGCTGCGTATTTCAGCAATCCAAATACCAATCGCCTGGTTTTTCTGGTATATTGACTCTCTTCAACTTGTTGCAATACCCTGGAAAACAGGACAATTTTTTCATTTTCGGTCAGCGTTTTATTGGTAGTCCGGAACTTGAGCAGCACTTTTCTGGCCAGCTGAATATTTCGTTTCTCCTCAGGATGATTGTTTTCAAACTGGCTCCACCATAACTCCAGTTCCTCATTAGGTTCAAAAACCCAAAGGATAAAGTTTTTATCTTCAATGTATTTGCTGAGCTGTTCCATGTACCGTTAGTTGTTATACTGCTAAAGGCAACGAACAATTAAAACATGGACAGATTTTTTAATGTTTTTTTTTAAAATTACTATTCATATTATTTGGCCCCATTTGGGACCTGATATGGGTAGAAAGAAGATGAATGAAGGAGGTTTTGTCCCGTCCGGGACAAAATATTGGGTGCTAAATTTGATCTCTACCCATATTCTGTGCCTCTGGCACTATCAATAACAAAAATCACTTATGCTGCTATCTACTTTTTGAAAAGAGCGCAAACATAAAGACATGAGGCTCTTTACCAATAATTTCACGAACAGTTTTTAGGGCGCGGTGAACCTGTTTCCGCACCGACTCTACGGTTATTTCCAATATAGCGGCAATCTCAGGGTATTCAAGGGATTCATTAAAACGAAGATACAACGCTTCCTTCTGTTTAGCCGGTAACTGGTTAAGCGCACTTAATACTTTTTGATTGATCTCCCGGTCCCTTTCCTGTTCGATGATCTGAAATTCGATACTGTATAATGGCTCAAAATCAACAGTTTCATTGAATCCGTGGATAAGTTTTCTGCCCGACTGTAATTTTTTAACAAGACTTCTCTTTAATGCCAAGGTAAGGTATAACTTCAGATTTTCGGGAGATACTTTGATCTTGTCGCGCTTCAAAAAGAGCTCCAGAAACAACTCCTGCAAAGAATCTTTTACCGCATCCTCATCGTTACAAATTTTTGTACCATAACTATAAAGCTTATCGACATGTTGATTATACAAAATGGCAAATGCTTCCTGGTCACCAGTCTTGAACCGTGACCAGATACCCGCAAGGGAATCATCGTTAAACACTTGTCTCATTCTGCTTAGTCAGTTTTTATACGCACAGGCCTGTTCACGGCGTTATAGTTGGGAATAATGGTAACAATGATACACAAAAAATCGCTTATAAACTTTTCCTGTTAATCTTATCTTTATTTATCCTGATAAAATTGTATTAAAATTACACTTATATCAGGATAAAATTGTAATTTTACAACACAAATTACCATTTTTATTATGAAAAGGGACAAATTAAAGGAACTAATAAGCTGGAAACAGAGTAAGTTTAGAAAACCCTTAATCTTACGTGGCGCCCGACAAACGGGAAAAACATGGTTACTAAAGGAATTTGGAGAAAGTGCCTTCAAAAAAACGTTATATGTAAACTTCGAAGAATCTCCAAATCTTCAGTCGTTGTTTAAAAATGATTTTGATATTCACCGAATCATTACAACACTTCAAATTCATTCTCAGAAGCTAATAACTCCGGATGACACCCTGATCATTTTTGATGAGATTCAGTCAGCAGAGAAAGGTATTACGTCACTTAAATATTTCAATGAAAATGGTTCTCAATATTTCATTGTTGCAGCCGGCTCATTGCTTGGTATGGGATTGCACAGAAATATCTCTTTCCCTGTCGGAAAAGTAGATTTCCTTGATCTTCGCCCAATGTCGTTTACTGAATTTTTATGCGCAATTAAAGAAGATGGATTGGCTGAAACTATTAAAAAGGGAGAATGGGAAGTTATATCCATTTTTCATAACAAACTTACAGATTACCTTCGTTATTATTTCTATGTAGGAG
>Ga0316226_1002606_pt1 | contig 16558 bp, 16 predicted proteins | sample TBH18017metaG_FD_206009 | JGI IMG/M metagenome (GOLD analysis project Ga0316226, IMG submission 206009) | Freshwater microbial communities from Trout Bog Lake, Wisconsin, USA - TBH18017 | ecosystem: Environmental > Aquatic > Freshwater > Lake > Hypolimnion/Profundal zone | place: USA: Wisconsin... | reverse complement strand
ACAGCGCCGGAAATAACAGCAACAATGTGATCATCACCGATGCCGGATCGCTCTGGTCGATGTCCGGACTGCTAACCGTGGGCAATGCCGGCACGCGCGGCAACGGCCTCCTGATCGCACAGGGCGGTCAGATCCTCAGCGCGGGCGGGACGATTGGCTCGAGCGCAACCAATTGCTCCGCGTATGTCACCAACGGCGCATCCTGGAACGCTTCCGCTGGTGCGGTCAGCGTGGGCAACGGCGCAGGCGCCATCAGCAACGTGCTCTGGATCGATAGCGGCGTGGTCAGCGGCGTGAGCGTGAGTGTGGGCCTGAACACCGCCGGTGCGTGGGGCAACATGTTGATGGTCACCAATGGAGGCCAACTGCTCGTGACAAACAAGAGTTCCGTCGGCAGTTCGTCGCCCAGCAATTCGGCCTGGATCGCTGGCAGCGGTTCGGTGCTCGCCGGTCCGGGGCAGGACCTGACTCTGGGTTACAAGGCCGGCTTCAACGCGGTTTATGTCGATGGCGCCGCCGTCACCTTTGGCGCCCTCTATGCGGGGAGTGGCGGGCTCGCTTCCGGCAACGCGTTCACCATCACCAACGGCGCGCAAGCCGTCTTCACCAACCGCGCGGACGCCGGCTACGGCGCCAGCAACTCCTTCAACAACGTCCTGCTGGTGGCAGCCGGCGGCCTGCTGGAGGCTGGCAGCCTGAACGTGAACGCCGGCGTCACAGGTCCGGCGTCGGGCAATACGATCACCAATGCGGGCGGCATCTACCAGTTTCCAACCGCCGCGCCAGGCATCTCGCTGGCCTCCAACGGCATGGTCTACCTGACCAGCGGTACGATCTCCTTCCGCGCCGTGACCAACGCCGACGTCTTCTGCAACCAGAGCGGCAAGGCGCTCTTCACCAACAAGATGGCCTGGTCGGGCAACAACGCCTTCCGGCTCAACGCGGCCAGCAACACCGTGGCGGCCAACCAGACCTATCTCTTCGATAACATCGGCGCGGCCACGAACTTCTACAGGCTTGAGATGGTTAGCGGCACGACCCGCTATCGCGGCCTGTCGACGAACGCCCTGACGATCGGCGGCAACGGCCAGATGCTCTGCTCCAACACCGCGGCCTTCGTCGACCTGACCTTTACCAACAACGGCGCGCTGTCGATCGTCAACAGCACCCTGTCGTTCGGCGCGAACGCGATCATAAACGGCAGCGTGACGATCAATCTGGCCAGCCCCAGCCCGACCAGCGGGGTGCTCAATGCCGCGAACCTGACGCTCACCCCGAACGCCACCCTGAATCTGATCGGCGCCATCCCCACGAACACGACGCTGATGACATTCTCCGGCTCACGCACGGGCGACTTCGGCTCGCGCGTGACGGGTATACCAAGCGGTTATCGCCTGGTCTATGGCACGGGCGCGAACAGCGTCGTCTCGCTCCAGCCGATTCCGACCCGACGCTCGCTGCTGCTGGTCCTCTGAGGCACGCCCGGGGTCGAGGATGTCCGAGGCGAACACGCGTTTCGCGCGACCGTTCACCCTTGAAACCGCAGATGAACACCGATCAACGCGGATAGGAGCATCGCAATCAACACGTTGCTACGCAGAACCATGTTCACCGGATAGGTGAAAGCCATTTCTGTCTCGAGACCGCGCCAATCAGCGTCCATCAGCGTTGATCTGCGGTTCAACTGCTCTTTCTAGGTTCACAACCGCGCGGCCGTCGGGTGTGGCCGCGTGGACACCACCGGCAAACCAGACCAGCCACAAACCCGCCCCTACTCTGCCCCGGCCGCGTCGCCCTGCGGCCGCAGCCCCTCCCGCACCGTCTTGTGCGCAATCTCGCGCAGCAAGGCCGCATCCGCACGCGGCAGATCCTTCGGCACAAATACTTCGCCGTGGAGATCGCCGAAGAACACCTCGTACCACACGAGCGCCGCCAGATACTTACCAGCAGGCGTGCAGTGCTTCCCGTCAAAGCCAAGTGTCGGAGGCTGCCCCTTGGTGTCCCAGCGCCACCCCGCGCACAGCGCGTGAACCTGGCGCGGCAGTTCCGGGTACTTCAGCGCCTTGGGGTCGACATCCTTCTGGATGTCCGGCTTCCAGCGCGGATCGTCGCGTGCATTCTGGAAGGCCGTGCCCACCGGCATGATTCCCTCCGCATGGACTTCACCGGCGATCGTCGCATACGCGTCGTGCAGGCTCTGATACATCTGTTCCGGCGTCATCCTGCCCTTCTTCAGCAGCGGGTGATCGGAGCGGTAGGCCCACGTCTCGTGCACCCAGAGCTTGGACTGCGGCGCATGCTGGCGAATATACGCGCTCAACTGCCCGGCATAGGGCCGATAGGTGCCCAGATCGCGGCTGTCCCAGGACTGCTGCTGGATGGTCACGACATCCCAGGCTTGCGCCTGCAGCAACTCCTTCAGGCTCATCTTCCCGTCGTGCCCGTCCGCCCGCCGCCCGGTATAGGGCTTGCCCTCCGGATCATCGGGGTTGGCTTCGTGCTTCTGCGCCAGGTTCCAGTGCTTCTCCAGCGGACAGCCGCCAATGGCCGCCTGCCCGAGCACCAGGGTGTTGCCCTGTGATTCGACCACCTGCCGCAGGTACTCCGTGGCGTTTTGCGAGAAGCTGTTGCCGATCGCCAGCAGGCGCACGGTCTTGCGCGCAGTGGCATTCGTGCCGGCCGCGGGAGCGTTACCCGCCGGCGACGCGGCGGCAGCGAGCAACAAAAGTGCCGTCGTCAGAGCCGCCGAACCGGCGCGTGAACAAAATGGGCCGCGTATCATCGATGTTTCTCCCTTGCCGCGGGTCCGTGGACCGCGCGCGATCCGACTCTCTACTCCCCGACCACCGGATGGACGCGGCGCGCCCAGAACGTCAGCGTGACCGTCTTGCCTTGGGTGACGTGCAAATCCTGCCTCAACGCGCCAGCGTGGCGCCGCATGCGTGCGCCTGCGCGAGCACATCCGCCTGCTTCTCGACGTCATCCTTCTCGCGCGTGGCGACGGCGGCGAGGCAGCCCTTGGGCGTGAATCCGAGCAGGCCGAGGAAGCGGTTGGTCTCATCCATGTAGGCGCGGAAGGCATCGTCCTTGGAGTTGCCCTGCGTGAAGACGCACAGCAGCCCGGGCTTCCGCTTCAGACGCGAGATGAAGTTGGGGCCCAGCACGGGCATCAGGCGGTCGACGAAGAGCTTCAACTGCCCCGTCATCTGGCCCATGTAGATCGGCGATCCCAGGACCACGGCATCGGCCTCCAAGACCTCGGCCAGCAGCGGCGTCATGCCGTCCTTCAGCGCGCAGACGCCCGTCGTGCGACAGGCGTAGCAGGCGCGGCAGCCGTGGATGTCCAGGTCGGCCACGCGGTGGAACGCGGTTTCGGCGCCCGCTTCCTGCGCACCGGCCAACACCTGTCGCACCAGCCGGTCCGTATTGCCATTTGAACGCGGACTGCCCGAAAACCCAATGACCTTCTTCATCCCACGTGACTCCTCATGCTTCGGTGTTGCTCAACTTCCGGGACGCGCCTTCTTCCGGGCCGCATCCCAGGCGACCAGGCGCTTGCGGATGATCTCCTCGTAGCCCTGGGCGGTCGGCGCGTAGTAGCGGCGCTCCACGGGCTGGTAGTTCTGATCCACAAAGTGGCCGGCATAGTCGTGCGGGTAGACGTAGGCGTCGTCCGCACCCTCGCGGCCGACAGCCTGGACGTGGACGTTCTTGAGGTGCTCCGGCACGGCCTGCACCCGGCCGTTGCGCACGTCCTCCATGGCTTGGTCGATCGCCCGGCAGGCCGCGTTGCTCTTGGGCGCCGTGGCGAGGTAGGTCGTGGCCTGGGAGAGGATGATGCGCGCCTCGGGCAGTCCGACGATCTCCACCGCCTGGGCCGCGGCCACGGCCAGCGAAAGCCCGCGCGGATCGGCGTTGCCGATGTCCTCGCTGGCCAGGATCATCAGGCGTCGCGCGATGAAGCGCGGATCCTCGCCCGCCTCGACCATCTTGGCCAGCCAGTAGACGGCCGCGTGCGGATCGGAACCGCGCACACTCTTGATGAAGGCTGAGATCGTATCGTAATGGCCGTCCTCGTCGCGATCGTAGGCAACCATCTTGCGCTGGACGCAATCCTGCATGACGGCCGCGTCGATGTGCACCACGCCCGCGTCATCCGGGGGCGTGCTGCGCGCCGCCACCTCCAGCGCGGTCAGCGCGCGCCGGGCGTCGCCTTCGCACACCTGCGCCAGGAAGGCCAGCGCCTGGGGCGCGAGTTCCACCCGCTGCCGGCCCAGGCCGCGGTCGGGATCGGCCAGGGCGCGGTTGACCAGCGTCACGATGGCGGCCTCGTCCAGCGGATGGAGTTCGAAGACCAGCGAGCGGGAGGTCAGCGGCGTGTTGACGAAAACCTGCGGGTTGTGGGTCGTGGCGCCGACCAGCGTCAGGCTGCCGTCCTCGACGTACGGCAGCAGCACATCCTGCTGCGCCTTGTTGAAGCGGTGAATCTCGTCGATGAACAGGACCGTGGCCTGGTTGCAGCGCGTCAGCCGCGCCGTTTCGCACAACTGGCGCAGCGTGGCGACGTTGGAGGTGACGCCGCTGGTGCGCACGAAGCGGCGCTGCGTGACACGCGCGATGACCTCGGCCAGAGAGGTCTTGCCCGTGCCCGGCGGGCCGTAGAGGATCAGGTTGGTCAGGCGGTCCGCCTCGATCACCCGCCGCAGCAGCTTGCCCGGTCCCAGCACGTGCTCCTGACCGACAATCTCCTCCAGGGTGACCGGCCGCATGCGCGCCGCCAGCGGCGGCAGCACGGCCTCACCGCCAGACGCCTGCGCGTCGTCGCCACGGCCGGCATCGGCAAACAACTCTGTGCTCCCATCCATGCCGGACAGTCTATGCCAGCTCCCCTCGCCAAGTCACGGGCGTAGTCAGCGCCCCCCGCTTTCCCCTTTCACACGGCAGCCGCCACCGCTAACATGCGGGTATTCATCTCCGGAGTCTCTCAGGCATGGACCGTGTGCTCTTCATCGCTTCGAAGCCCTTCTTCCCCTGGCGCGGGCCCTGCATCCGCGCCAGCCACGATCTGCTGGCATTGGGTCAGCTGGGCTATGCGGTGGATTTTCTGACCGTGCCCATTGGCGCGCACCAACCCATCCCGGGTGTCTGCATCCTGAAGGTGCCAAACATCTTCCTGGCGCGCAGCCTGCCCGAAGGCCCCTCGCTGCGCAAATTCGGCTTCGACCTGCTCCTGCTGATCTGGGGCCTGGCGCTGGTCTGGAGCAACCGCTACACCGTCGTGCATGGTCTGGATGACGCTGGCGTGGTGGCCTGGATCGTGGGCCGCGCCGGCCGCGCGGCTGTGGTTTTCGAGAAGCAGGCCGATGCCAGCCGCTGGCATGGGGTCGCCTGGCGTCGCGCGTTGGGCCGAATGTACGCGCGCGTCGAGAATCTCATCATCGGCCGGGTGGATGCCGCCATCAGCGCCGGTCCCCAGTTTGCACCCGCCATGTCCGGTTGCGGCGGACGGGCCTGCCGCATTCCGGACATTCCTGCTTCCCTGGACCCTCCGCCTGAAGCGCATATTGCCGAATGCCGGCGTCGGATGTGTGGACACGTGGACGACATTCTGGTGACCTATGTGGGATCCTTTGCGACCTTTCAGGGATTGGATCTGCTGTATGACGCCATGGCGCAGGTCCACCGCGCCGACGAACGCACGCATCTGATCGTGGTCGGCGGCTCAGCCCGCGAGATCGCACGACAGGAGCGCGCGCTGGCCCGGCAAAAGCTGGGCGGGTTGGTGACCTTCCTGGGCCGCGTCACGCCGACCGATCTGGCGGCCGTGCTGACAGCGTCCGACATTCTGGCGGTGCCGCGCCTGGGCGGCGCCTACGCGCCCATGAAGGTGCTGGACTATCTGCAGTCCGGGACCGCCATCGTGGCCACGGACTGCACGGCCAATCGGGACATCCTGACATCCGATGTGGCCCTGCTCACCCTCCCCGCGGCGGGAGCCTTTGCCGCGGGCATCCTGACGCTCTGCCGCGATCCCGTCCGCCGCCATGCCCTCGGCCGGAGCGGCCGCGATCTGATTGCATCGGCCTATCGCTTTGACCAGTTTCAGGACGACCTGCGCCGCTGCTATACTTATGTGATCTCGACACGTGGCACGTAACGGAGATGGACCCATGAAGCATGAATGGATGTCGTTTTGCGCCGCCGCAGCCCTGACGGTCTGGACGAACGTGGCATGGGCCCAGGAACCAGCCGTGCCGCCAGTCAAACAGGAACCAGCCAAAGCGGAGCCGGCCAAGGCGGTGCCTGCCGAATGGCAGGGACTGATCCTCGTGCCGGCCACGAACGCGGCACCCGACGTGCTGGCCATGTTGTCCACGAGGGGCAAGGGCCGCAAAGTAAAAGTCTATGCGCTGGTCCTGTCGCCCAAGGCGGACATCACCGTGGCGGGCGAGATCAAGGATCTGGTGCTCAAGGGCGCCACCGTGAAGATCAAGGGCGAACTGGACGGGGATGGCGTGACCATCCTGGTGAAGACGGCGACTGAGATTGTGCCCAACAATGATCCCGATCATAAGAAGTCCTACGAAAAGACCGTCCGGCGCCGGCAGTGAGGCCATCGCACGCGATGGGCTGGACGGCAAGTGGCCTGCGGGAGTCCGACGCATGCTTGGCCGAATCCCGCCAAGTTGGTACGCTGGGGACATGTCCTCCGTCAGATGGGCTTCCCTGCTTGCCGTCTTGCTGTTGACGGCCGGCTGCACACGAACCGGCGCGCCGGCACCGGCGGACGTTGCAGGTGTGCGCGTGGTCTCGCTGGCCCCCAGCCTCACGGAGATCGTGGCAGCCGTGGGCGGCGCGGACCGGCTGGTCGGCCGCACCGATGTCTGCAACTATCCGCCCGCCGTCGTGAGGCACGTGCCGATCGTGGGCGCCTTTGGACGGCCTTTTCTGGAAGCGGTGGCCGCGCAGAAGCCGACCGTGCTGCTGGATGTGGGACTGGAGGACGAAACCCAGGCCGCGAGTCTCGCACGTCTGCGCATCGCCCGCCGTCACATCCCCTGCCAGCACCTGGACGACGTCCCCGCCGCCATTCGGACCGTGGGCGGGATCGTGACGCGACAGCACGCCGCCGACGCCCTGGCGCAGCAGATCGAGACCGTGATCCGGGAACGGCGCGCGACGCTGGCGCAGACAACGGCCGCCAAACGCCCGCTGGTCTTTGCCGTGATCTGGAGCGACCCGTTGATCGTCGCGGGCCGGAACTCGTTTGTCTCTGAACTGGTCACACTGGCCGGCGGCCGCAACCTCGGCGACGACCTGCCGCGCGACTATGCCGAAGTTTCGATGGAGTGGATTCTTCAACGGAATCCCGACATCGTGCTCTGCCTGTTTCACGACGCCAGCCAGCATGCGCGCCAGGCGGTGATGGCGCGCGCAGGCTGGCAAACCTTGCGCGCCGTGCAGAGCGGCCAGGTCTACGACGCCTTTGATCTCGACACCATCCTGCGCCCCGGTCCGCGGGTGCTCGATGGCCTGAACCAGATGCAACGGGCAATTGAGAAGGGGAGCAGGCTGTAGCGATAGGCTGTGGACTGTGGACTGTCAGGCTGTTAGGTGAGAAGATGTAGGATTGAACAGTGTTCAGTGTTCAGTGTTCAGTGTTCAGTGTTCAGTGTTCAGTGTTCAGTGTTCAGTGTTCAGTGTTCAGTGTTCACTACAGCCTACAGCCTACAGCCTTTAGCCTTCAGCCTAACCCATGCTTCGACCGCGCACATTCCTGCTGCTGCTCCTGACGCTCCTGCTGCCGGGGCTCTGCCTGCTGGTTGGCCCGTATGGCTTCGGCCTGCCCGACCTGGCAACGCCGATGGGGCGCGCCGTGCTCGGTTTGCGCCTGACCCGTATCGTGGCAGGGCTGATCGTTGGCGCCAGCCTGGCTGTATCGGGTGCCGTGCTGCAGGCCCTGCTGCGCAACCCGCTGGCCGAGCCCTACGTGCTGGGCGTCAGCGGCGGCGGCGCGCTCGGTGCCGCACTGGTGATTCTCTCGGGCCTCGCGTCCCTGCACCCGCTGCTGCTGCCGGCCGGCGCCTTTCTGGCGGCGCTGGCCACGCTGCTGCTGGTCTATGCGTTGGCCGCGCATCACGGCACGACCTCCGTCTATGGCCTGATCCTCGGCGGCGTCGTCGTCAGCGCCATGCTCTCAAGTCTGCTGATGCTGCTGATCTCCTGCGCCAACATGGAAGGGCTGCACTCCATCATCTGGTGGATGCTGGGCAGCTTGCAGCCGGCCTCGACCTCGCTGCTCTGGGCCTGTGGCGGCTGCGGTGTGCTGGCCTTTGTCGTGATGTGGGCGCTGGCGCGCGAGTTGAACGCCCTGACGCTGGGCCGCGACATGGCACACCATCTGGGCGTGCGCACGCGCCTGGCTGTCGGACTGGCGCTGGGCGCAGCCACGCTGGCGGCGGCTGGCGCCGTGGCGCTGGCAGGCCTGATCGGCTTTGTCGGCCTGATCGTGCCGCACGCCGTGCGGCAACTCGCCGGTGCCGACCACCGCCGCCTCCTGCCGGCATGCGCCCTGGCCGGCGGCGTCTTCCTGGTGGTGTGCGACACCGTGGCGCGCACCGTTTTTGCTCCGCTGGAGGTGCCGGTCGGCGTGATCACCGCGCTGACCGGCGGACCCTTCTTCCTGCTGCTGCTGCGGCGGCGCAAGAGTGCCTGGATGGAGTAAAGGCTGAAGGCTGAAGGTTTAGGGTTTAGGGCTTAGGCGAAAGGTTGTTTTCATGCAGAGAACCGATTGTTTCCGTGAATATTCGCCTTCGCTACCCTTAAGCCTTAAGCCCTAAGCCTCCTCTCTCACCATGATTCCTGCCATCGAAATCGAGAACGTATCAGCCGGCTATCCTGACCGGCCGGTCCTGCATGCCCTGACGCTGGTCATCGGCGCGGGCGAACGGGTGGCGCTGCTTGGTCCCAACGGCGCGGGCAAGTCCACATTGTTGCAGGCGCTCACCGGCCGCCTGGTCGTCACAGGCGGCACCGTGCGTCTCTTCGGCCATGACGTCCGCCGCCTGCCCGCCTCAGAGCGGGCGCGCCTGGTGGCGGTCGTGCCGCAACAGCTTGAAGTGCCGCTGGCTTTTACGGTCGGCGAAATGGTGATGATGGGTCGCACCGCCACGCTCAACCGCTGGCAGGCGCCATCGGCCGAGGACCGGCGCATCGTCGCCGAGGCCATGGCCACCACCGATGTCCTCGCCCTCCGCGACCGGGTCTTTCAGGAGATGAGCGGCGGCGAACGCCAGCGCGTGGTCATCGCGCTGGCGCTGGCGGCTGAGCCGCGCCTGATCCTGCTGGACGAGCCGACCTCGCATCTCGACATGAATCACCGGCTCGAGGTGCTGGAGTTGATTGCGCGCCTGAACCGCGAACATGGGGTCACCGTGCTGATGGTCGCGCACGACCTGAGCCTGGCGGCGGAGTTCTTCCCGCGGCTGCTGGTCATGCAGGATGGCCGCCTGGCGGCAGATGGCACACCCGACGCGGTCCTGCGGCCTGACGTTCTCGAACCCATCTACCGCTGCCGCGTCTCGATCCACCGCGATCCGGAGAGCGGTTCCCTGCGCGTCTTTCCCCGGCGCACGGGACAACGCTGACGTTTGACAGCGTCCCGGTCATCGTGCAGGATGCTGGCCATGTGTGTATCGGCTACCCGATCCGGCGTCGCCGTTGACGCGCCCTTTAAGGCGTGCAGCGCCTGTTCTGCCATCTGGCGGACGCGGGATGAGTTCCTGACTGACCCGGCGGTCATCTTGGTGGGTTACCAGCCGCACTTCGAAGAGCTGACGGCGGGGCTGATGCTCTTCACCCACGCGGCCTGCGGCACGACACTGGCGCTGGAGGTGGCGGACTTTCAGAGGCTGAACACCTCGCCGGTCTTCACCCAGCGGCTCACCGGCACGGCCGACTGCCCGGGACTCTGTCTGCATGCCAGCGCACTGCATCCCTGCCCGCTCGCCTGCGAATGTGCCTGGGTGCGGGACGTGCTGGCGCGTATCCAAGCCTGGCCCAAGCGCCGGCCCGGCGGCGCTTAGCCGCCTGTGTCTGGCGCAGCAGGCGCCCGTCGGTATCGCGCCGGACATCCGTCTACCGCATCGTCAAGCCAGCCACGGCGGCGCCGAGCAGCGGCGCCTCATCCACATGCAGCAGCGCGTAGTGAATGCCGCGCGGCTCGAGGATGGCGCGCAGGTGGCCCTGGACGCGCGAGGCAAATGACGCCACGACGGTCTTGTAGTAGGTGCTGCCGTCGATGTTGACGGCGGCTGGGTGGAGCGGGTCGCGACCTGCGCCGGTGCGCAGGACGGCGGCAGCGATATTGACCGCCGCCAGCAACGCGGCGCGCGTGAAGACCGGCGTGCAGAGCTCAATCGCCATGCGCCGGTCGTCGTCGGTCAGCGTCAGTCCATCGAAGGGTGCGGGTGGCTGGAAGGGGTTGACGCAGAGGGCATCGATCTCTTTGGTGGCCGGCACGGGCAGTTCGAGCAGCCCGGCCGCCGCGGCCGGCGAAAAGAGTCCGGCCTTGGCGGCCTCCTTCAGGATCGTGCCGCTCAGGCCGCCCAGATAGGCACCGGCGATCATCTTCTCGAAGGTGTATGCGCCGCAGTCGGCCGTCGTGGCGTCGAAGAGCCGGTCGAAGCGGCTTTGCGGCACTTGGGCGAAACTGCCGGACTCGACGTTGACGATCATGGAGCCGTGCGGATCGAGGTCGCGGCGCTTGTGGATGCGCGCGTTGCGCTCGACGTAGGCGGTGTTGGTTCCCGTGCCGAGGATGAGCCCGACGTAGCTGCCATAGCGGCGCGGCGCGCCGGCGCTGACGCCGGCCAGCAGCGTCGCCACGGTATCGTTGAGCACGACGACGCGGCGATCGCAGCCCCGCCGGGCCAGACGTTCGCGCAAGCTGGAGCCAACCATGGTGCCGACCACCCCGGGGGCGCGGACCTGCTTGGTCCAGCGCAGCAGCCGCGCGTCGCAATCGGTCGTCACCTCGGCCGGGTAGGAAAAGCAGAAGCCGACGGCACCGGCGCGTGCCGCCACGGGCGCCGCCAACTCGGCGAGGGCGTCGTAGAAAGCGTCGACACTGAGCTCACCCCGGGTGCCGGGCATGGGGTGGCGGGTGTAATCCTCGACGCGCGTGGCGCCGGCATCGTCGAACGAGACGAGGGCCACGCGCAAGTTCGTGCCGCCCGCATCGAGCACGGCAACTGGCGTGTTGGCGGGGACGGGGCGGTCGGTGGTGATGAAAGCCGGGATCATCGGCAGGGTGTCGACCGCACCATCCAGACCGCGCGTCATCTCCACGTCGAACCGCTTCAGCAGCGCATCCGCGTCAAGTGCAGCGGGTTGCAGGCCATTGTCCGCCAGGAATTCTTGCGCGTTCTTCATAAGCAGAGATCCGTTGGTAATCAAGAAATGAGCCTACACTGTAGCACACCCGCCGGGCTGGGCGCCATGAGATGCGTGGCCCGGCCCCCTTTGCGGCCGTTCGGGACCGTTGGTCTGGCCCGGTCGCCCGTGCTTAGTCCGCCGATTTCCGACCCGGGGCATCGACGGACGAGGCGCGCACGACGCGGTCGGAACCGAGCGTGCCGCGCAGGCGGTCCACGGTGCGGCAGAGGCGCTCGTCGCGGTCGCGGCGGGGAAGCGGGTCATCAAAGAGCGTCAGTTGCTGGCGCCGTTCGGCGGAGAGATCGGTGACGCCGAAGCCAACGAGCCGGACAGGCTGTGTGAGAGGTTCGGCTTCCAGGAGTTCCAGCGCCAGCCGCCGCAGGCTGAAGTCGTCGCAGGCCGGCGCGCCAAAGGAGCGCTGCCGCGTCAGAGTCTGAAAACTGGACCAGCGCAGCTTGAGCTTGCCCAGGCCGGCGAACTTGCCCGACGCGCGCAGCCGGCAGGCGACATCGTCGGCCAAATCCTTGAGCACCGTGCGCACCCGTTCGGCGTCGCGGCAGTCGACGGGAAAGGTATGCTCGCGCGAAATGCTTTTCTCCTCGCGGTCGGTCTCGACGATGCGGTCGTCCTCGCCAAAGGCCAGCCGCAGCAGATGTCCGGCGGTGTGGTGGCCGATGATGGCGGCCAGCGCGGGTTCGTCCGTATGCTGGAGGTCGCCGATGGTCCGGTAGCCGTGCTGCTGGAGCAGCGCGCAGAGCGCCCGGCCCACGCCCCACAGACGTCCGATCGGCAGGGGCGCAAGGAAAGTCAGAATCTGCGCGCGGTCACGTGGCACGACGGTCAGACCGTCCGGCTTGTGCAGGTCGCCGGCGAGCTTCGCCAGAAACTTGTTGCCGGCCACGCCCACGGAGGCCGTCAGGCCATGGGTCTCGGCCTGGATGGCGGCGCGGATCTGCGCGGCGATGGCGGGCGCGTCGCCGAAGAGGCCGCGCGAGCCGGTCACGTCAAGAAAGGCCTCGTCGACCGAAAGCGGCTCGACCAGCGGGGTGAAGCGTTCGAGGATGGCCATCACCTGCCTCGACACGGCGCCATAGCGGGCCATGTCCGGCGGCACGAAGATGCCCTGGGGACAGCGCTGAAAGGCCTCGCGCGAGGGCATGGCGGAATGGACGCCGAAGACGCGCGCCTCGTAGGAGCAGGTCGAGACCACGCCGCGCGCGTCCGGCGGCGCGCCCACGATCACCGGCAGACCGCGCCACGCCGGATGGTCACGCTGTTCGACCGCGGCGAAGAACGCGTCCATGTCGACGTGGAGGATGTCGCGCTCGGGTGGCATGTCGGGCTACCAGGCTGAAGGCAACAGGCTTAGGGTTTAGGGCTTAAGGCTCAAGGGTGGACAGCTAACAGGGCGGCGAATGAAACAACCCATTTCTGCCCCCTTGTTCAATCCGCCCTTACTCCTTAAACCCTATTCCTTAACCCGCCCCCCTCACCGTCCCATGCGCCGGCGCATCTGGCGGGTCATGGTCTCGCCGTCGGCCGGCGGCGCGCCGGGCGTGCCGGCCGCCACCGCGGCGCCGTTACGCCGGATCATGGCCAGCAATCCGCCGCGCTGCTGCGTGAAGAGTTGGAAGATGGCGAGCATCGTGCTGACCGTCCAGTAGAGCGAGAGGGCGGCCGGCATGCTGTAGAAGAAGAAGAGCATCATCAGCGGCATCATCCACGTCAGCATCTTCTGCTGCATCGGGTCGCCCATGGAGGGCGTCAGCTTGCTCTGCATGACGGTGGTGGCGGCCATCAGCAGCGGCAGGATGTTGATCGGAATGGGCAGGACGCCTGCCAGGAGGTTCTCGGGCTGGCTCAGGTCGCGCACCCAGAGGAAGGGCGCCTGGCGCAGGTCGACCGCACTGCGCAGGACGGTGTAGAGCGCGATGAAGATCGGGATCTGGACCAGCATCGGCAGGCAGCTCGACAGGGGGTTCACCTTGTTCTCGCGGTAGACGCGCCAGGTTTCCTGCTGCAACTTGTGGGGGTCATCCTTGAAGGACTCCTGGATGGCTTTGATCTTGGGCTGGATGTCGCGCATGCGTTTGGCGCTCTCGGTGCTCTTGTGGGTCAGCGGCCAGAAGACCACGCGCACGAGCAGCGTCAGCAGGATGATGGCCACGCCGTAGTTGGGAATCAGGTGGTAGAACCAGTTGAGCAGGGCGACCAGCGGCTTGCAGAACCAGGAGAAGAAGCCGAACTCCATGATCTCGTCCATGTGCACGTCCAGCGCGGAGAGGTAGGCCAGCTTCTTCGGGCCGATATAGAGCGTGTAGCGGCGCTTGATGCTGTCGCCGGCGTTCAGCAGGGTGCCGGGGAAGAGCACGCTGCCGGCGATGCGCGATACCGTGAGCGGCGCCTGGCTGGTGTCGCGTACGGCGTCGAGGCGAAAGCCGGCGTTGGTGGGTGCGGAGACGGTCTCGACAAAGAAGCGCGACTTGAGCGCCACCCACTCCTGCGCCCCTTCGACGGTGCGCGTGGCGGTCTCGGGAAGCGCCTGGCTGTTGCCGCCGCCATTGCAGCCGAAGCCGCCCCCCGCGCCGAACATCCTGGGCAATGCTTTGTTCCAGCGCTCGACCTTGGCGCCGGCCATGGCGGGCATGGAATCGGCCGAGATCTCGTCATTCTTCAAATCGCCGCGGTAGATCGTGCCCAGCGTGATCTCGTTCGTGCCGAGGCGCAGCGGCAGATCGGAGGCGTTGCCAATGCGGTCGGAGACCACGACCAGATGGCGCGGGCGGAGTTCGATGCGGCGTTCGACGGTCAGCCCCTGCGCCGTGCGGCAGGCCAGCGTGACCGCTTTGCCATCGGGATCGGCGGTCATGGCGTAATCGGCGTCCGGCGCCATGCCCGGCAACCCGGAGAGCGCAAGGGCCGGCTGCGGATGGAAATCGAGCACCACGGGCCCGCTGCCCTTCTCGGGCCGCGCGCGATAGGCGGGCAGCGTGGCGGCCGTCAGCGTGGCGCCGCGGGAGGAGATCAGCAGATTCATGTCCGCCGCGTGCAGCGTGGCGGTCTGTTCCGGGAGCAGGTGCACGGCGACCGGCTTTTCGACGGCAGGCGCCGGGGTCACGGCGGCCTGCAGGTTCGTGGCGCCGGGTACGGACTGCAAGGCCGCCGTGGCGGCGGCATTGGTCGCCAGGGCGGCAGCGGCCTGCTTCTGCTGGACCAGTTGTTGCTCGCGCATCTCCTTGGTCGTGCGGGCGGAATACCACAGCCAGCCCATCAGCAGGGCGAAGAGCAGGGCGACGATCAGCTTGTCGTTTCGGTTCATAGGTCAGAGGGGTTCGGGGTGAAGAGGGAACTGTTCTTCGTTCTTCGTTCTTGGTTCGTCGTGCTTCGTGCTTGGGAGAGAGGATCGTGTTCAGTGTTCAGTGTTCAGTGTTCAGTGTTCAGCCAGGAACAGGAAAGCCGTGCCGAGGTTCAGGCGCAACACCTATTCCTCGGATTTTCCGCATGCACCGAACCCTGAGGCCCTGAACCCTGGTTCCCGGGATCAAGGGTTTGAGTCCTGGCCCCGGGTGATTGCGGCGGCGGCACGGGGTCATGCCCGCAAGGTCCAAAGGGATGGCAGCGCAGGATGCGCCGGCCGGCCAGCCAGAGTCCGCGCCAGGGGCCGTGCACGCGCAGCGCCTCGATACAGTAGTTGGAACACGACGGTTCGAACCGGCAGCCGTTGCCCATCAGGGGCGACAGCACCATCTGGTAGGCGCGCACGCCGAGGATCAGCAAGCGGATCAGCATGGCTCCTCCCTCCAAATCCCGGCCTTGCGGCAGACTGCGCGGAAGTCGGCCTCCACCTCCTGCCGCCGCACCCGTTCGATCCGCCCACGCGCCAGCAGCAGGATGTCGACATCCGGCCGCAGGTGGCTGCGGTTCAGCCGAAACGCTTCGCGCATCAGGCGGCGCGCGCGGTTGCGCGACACAGCCGCCGGCAGCGTCCGCCGGCTCACGACCACGCCCAAGCGGCGCGCGGCATCCGGCGCGCTGCGCAACCAGAGCACAACCAGGCGACCAGGATAGGAACGCTCACGCGCGAAGGTGTCGCGATAGAGAGCCGGCTCCATGCGCGCCGTCCGAGGCAGCCCGTAATCGGCTCGCCCCGCCTCTGCCGACGGCGAAAGTCCGCCATGGCTCGCGCTGTTTGGCTCCCGGCTCATGACAACACCGCAACCTGAATCCGCCTGGGAGTCTGTCGGCAGCAGGTTCAGGATCAACCCCAACCCACACTCCGGCAGGCTGCTAGACCGTCAGCTTGGCGCGACCCTTTTGCCGGCGGCTGGCCAGAATCTTACGACCACCCTTGGTGGCCATGCGTGCGCGGAAGCCGAGCTTGCGCTGCCGCTTGATCTTGTGTGGCTGGTAAAGCTGCTTCATGAATCTCTCCTCAGACTCCATCCATACAGGGAATTGATAAGCATATCAGAATACCGATGAGAGTCAACGCCAACACACAACACTCTCGTAATGAGTCAGTTATGAATGAAATCCGGTCGCCGCAACCGCAGGCCGGATCAGAATCGGCACACCGCAGCGCACCTTTGTCGATGCGTGGCAGCTGGCCCGACTGTCTCGCAGACCAGCCCCCTTCGGACCCGATTACCGTTCCTTCGGGGTATGCTGCGGCATGTTCTCGATCACCTGCAGGCTCGTCTGGAGCGGATCGGTCTTCCCGCGCACCGCGATGGGCGGCGGATTGGTTGCGGCAGAGGGAGGATACTGGCGCAGCAGATTCCGGATGCGGTCGATGTCGGAAGCCGACACGCTGCAGGCGCGCAGATTCCTCTCCACATCGGCGAACGCTGCGGCGGTGCGCTCCTGATCATAGCCATGTTGCCGGAGCGGTTCGATTGCTCCACGCATCTCCGGTGCGGCGGCGGCCTGGCCACAACGCGCCCGCTCCTCCCGCGCGATCACATCCTGGTTGGTCCGCCAGCGTGCTTCGGCCGCCTGGATCAGCGCCTGCCGCTCGCGTTGCGCCTCCTGACGACGGGCATCCAGCGCGCGGCTCTCCTGCAAGAGCGTCGTGCCCCACTGCGTCAGCGCCACGATCTCCTCGCGCGTGGCCGGCCGGGGT
>Ga0316226_1002599_pt1 | contig 16576 bp, 15 predicted proteins | sample TBH18017metaG_FD_206009 | JGI IMG/M metagenome (GOLD analysis project Ga0316226, IMG submission 206009) | Freshwater microbial communities from Trout Bog Lake, Wisconsin, USA - TBH18017 | ecosystem: Environmental > Aquatic > Freshwater > Lake > Hypolimnion/Profundal zone | place: USA: Wisconsin... | reverse complement strand
TTAAAGGCCTCGCTGTTCATCTGGTCACGAAGCCATTGAGGGAAATCTGGATGGTCGTAGTCAGGAAGAGCTTGCGAAACAAAAGCTTCTGCACCAATGCCCTTGTCAGCTTGAGTAGCTTTGTGCTTAGGAATGATCGCGTAGTTAGGCTTGGGGAAAAGATCTTTGCCGAGGGGCGCAACTGGACGGGGCACCTTACCTTCTAACTGATGCTTCCGCTTAATTAAATCAGCGCGTCGAGCGGTTAGAGTTTGAAGAAGCTTATCGTTTTCAACGGGATCTTTAGGGCCGTATTTCATTACGGTCTTTGCTAACTCGTGTGGAGTGATTGCTTCAACCTTGCCAATAGAAGCAATCAGATCCTGGTCAGTCATCTTACCAAAAAGCTTGGAAGCTTGTGGGGCTTTAATTGGGTCGCGAAGAGTGTTAAACTCATGAACGATCTGCCCAAAGGGTTTTGTGCCGCCTTGAGCACGATACATCATTGACCCTCCTAGGTCAAGACGGAAAGCCGCCCCGTTAGAATCGGTATGGATGTTGTCCATGTTCATGCCAGCTACATCCCAATTGGATAACCAAGCATCAACAGCAAAGTTTTCCTTAACTCCGGGCGTGTTAGCTTTTGCCCCTGGCGTTATTCCGTGCTGAACAAGAGAAGCTACAGAAGACTTTCCGTTGTGCATTACCTCGTGAGTTCGGGCAACCGGAGTTCCAGCAAGGTCATACAAATGTCCGGCAAGCAGTTCATTGCTAGTATGGGCTTCTGATTGAGGAGTCTTGACGTAGTATTCTTGGCCAGCAGGTGTTGTGTAAAAACCACCGACGTTAGAACCTTTCTGAGCCCCCGTCTTAACCCAGTTGTCAGTATTCTTTTCGTTGAAAGCGGCTTTGGCAAGTTGGCGATCTTTAGCTATTAGCTTGTCCGATTGCGCGCTAAGATTTTTAATCTTTGTTTCAGCGATAAGCATTTTTCCGTAGTAGAAACGCGCAGTTTGAATCTTAGCTTCTCGCTCTGTTCCAAAAAGTTTCTTAGCCTCTTCCATAGCATTTTTATACTTGAAGAGGTTGCCAGTAATGTCTTTATGAATGTCACCGGCATTCAATTTAAAAGCTTGCGGCAAGCTTTTATAAACACTCATCGCATCGTTAGCAATCTTGTCAGCAACCTTTACATTGTCATTACCAATTGAGGTTGCGTAAGGCTTCCTGCCTTCCTCAGTCGAAGGCGTTGCGGTAGACAAGCTGCTTGGGGTTACAGTACCCTCAAGCGCAGCCCCGGCTATTGGAGCGGCGGCAACGGCTTGCAGCGCATTGACAATGGCCTCAACGTGAGGCTGGGCAGCTTGCGGAGTTGAGACGTTTACTTCCGAGATCACTCGCGAAGGTACGTCGATTGCAACTGGATGTGAGCCCTCAGCAAAGTCGTGCTCACCCGGTTGGGACATTGCGGGCTGAGCCCGCTCAGTCACTTCAGTCGGCAGGGGTCCTTCAGCTCCAACAGGAGGTGTTTCTTTCGCCGGAGAAACCGTTTCCGGTTTGGGAGGTACTTGTTTTTCGGAAGAAATCCGTGGAGCATCCGGCCGAGGTGCTTCAGGAGCTACGCCCTGCGTTCCGCGTCCGGCACCTGCTGGATGCTCAGGAGCGGGAAGCTCAACCAGAGGGTCGTAGGTGTAACGAGGCATCCGCTGGAAGCCGGTCAACTCTTTTTCCGGAATCATGCCGTGGACACCCTTGGCAAGCTTGGCGGCAGCGGGAACGGCAAAGTTAATTGCGCTGTTAATAAGATCCTCAGTATCCCCTTTGCCGATAAGACCTCCAGTAGCCTTCTCCATCCAGTCTCCTGTGCTGCCCGCCCAGCCGGAAAAGCCGGACATGACTTTTATCACTTGGGATTTATCGTAGCCTTCTTTGTAGCCGGCCTTTTCCATCATCTGATGGATGGGGTTTTCCAAACCAAACATAGAGGCGTGAAGGAATTCTTCTGTAGCATCCTTGCGAATCTTTTGAACCTCCTCATGCGACTTACCAGCAACCGCGGCTTCGAGGCCGCTCACGGCGCCAAGCATTGAAGAAACAACCGAAGCCGGAAATTGAATAGCCATGTCAGCAATTGCCGCCATGCTACCTAGCCGTTCGCTAGCTGTTTTGTTTTGCGAGAGTGTGCGATCCATTGCCCATTTCTGAAACTTGCTTTGATTTTTTTGTTCTTCTGGTTTTGCTTCAGCAGCAGGCTTTGGAGTTTCCAAGGGCTTCGCAGCCGTCACCGGCTTTGCCGCCTCCGAAGGCTTGGCAGCTTCCGACGGCTTTGCCGCTCCAACAATTGGATCATGCTCCCAAGGCTTTGCAGACGAAGCTGCGCTTCCCGATTCGACAATAGGGTCGGATGCCCAAGCAGGTGCGGTAGCCATTAGTCTTGCATCCTTTGACGGCGCTTGCCGGTTGGGTCAATAAAGTACTGCCCCTTCTTTACGGAGTCATAGTCGGCATCCGTTTTCATTTGAATAGGCTTTTCAAAAGTTCCAAGTCCGGTTTCCTTTGCGGCTGCCGGAGTAGGCTTTGCCGTTGGTGCGGGCGCTGCTGGTTTGCTTTCCGAAATACCAGCTGCTTTTGCTGGGTCAAAAGAAACTTTTCGCTTCTCCGGAGTGTCACCATAAAAGTGTGTTTCTTTTTGCTGTGTTATTGTAACTTCCATTGCAGGACCGGCCGCATCAAAAGCTATTTGCACGGCTTGCGCTCGGGTTAGTCCAGGGCGCTTACGAAGAAGTTCTTGGGCATTATCCGCAACAATATTTGCCATTGCCGCCGCCCCTCGATCTTTAATTTTCTTTTTGCTGTCCAAAACCTCTGGAAACTTATTTCCAATGAGGTCGGCGGCTAATTGGCGATCCTCAGGCGGGGCTCGCAAAACCTTATCCCCACCAACCTTCTTTTCTTTTTCTGTCTTAGCCCAAGCTTCAGCCGTCTGAGCTTTTACCAAATCAACGCGAGCTTTCTCCACCAAAATTTGTTGTTTCGATGTGTCCTCTTTTCTTATTTCATCGTTTTCTTTTAGCTTCTCTTCCCGTTCTTTAATTTGATTCTCAGAAAGATCTATCAAGCGTTGTTTAATTTCAGGAGTCCAGCTAGCGTTTTTAATTGCATCAGGAACTTTGACACCAGTGCCCTCAAGGATCTTAATGTTCTTTTCAAAGTCTTCTTGCGTGTTAGTGTTCTTAGCCACCCGCCCAAGTAACTCAAATTTCTTTGCCGCATCTTCTGCTTGCTTACCCTCAGCTTGCGCCAGATGATTACTTGTCTGTGCAAGTTGGTTAAGTGTTTGCGAAGCCTCTAAAGAGCTTTTAATAGATCCCATAAGGAAGCCGCCCTCAATTTGAGCCTTTGTCTGATCGGCTAAGGACTCTCCTTTATGCATCAAGGCAATTCGCTGCATCTGGACTTGTTGCATTTGCTGTGTTTCAGCTTGCTGCTTTTCAAGCGCAGCCTTTTGCATTTCTTGCTGAGCCAGGGCTTGGTAATGAGTAGTCTCAGCTTGCGTTTTTTGCATCGCAAGGTTGTTAAGGTTCTGTGCCTGCACATATCCAGCGGCTTGTGTAGGGCCGCTTTCGGCAAAGCTGTATGGATCTCCGGCCATATTACTTTCCCCACAGGAGAGAAGATCCTGCTGCTAAGGTGTTTAAAGCGGTCATCTGATTTGTGCCCGCTGTTTGTAAAGCAGTCCCCGCCGCAGCTGGGCTACCAACATTAGCTCCAGCAAGGCCACTCAAGGTTCCTACTTGTTGGTTATAGAAATTGCTGTTAAAGTTGGCAATGTCCGTAGCCGCCCTACCACCGCCGGCAAAACCCATAGCAGCATCAGCGCGTTCAGTTGCTTGCAGTCCGGATTGATACCCTGGCATTGTAGGCATTACCGCGTTGGGGTTAGCCATTAGCTGGCTTAGCTGTGCTTGGTACTGCGGCCGTTGAGAGGCAAATGGATCAGCCGCGCTTGCAGCTGTCTTTCCAGTTGAGCCGGCTTGCAGCATCCCCAAAGTCCCTGTGGCTAAATTACCAGCCCCTAGGATTTGATTAGCCGTCATGCCGGTCCCACCACCCGCCAAACTGCTCATAGCCCCTGCGGCAGCGGAGTCGGTTCCTATAAGTCCAGCCCCTCCTGCTGTCATTCCGGTATCAGCTGCTGCTGCTGCTGCCGCATCTGCCGCAGAGACTCCACCAGCTGCCGCAATATCCGCCGCCATAGCAGTGCCGGCAGCATCCGTCATAGCTCCCGCCGCTACGTCCGCACCTATAGTTGCTGCTACATCTGTAGCTGCTGTATCCGCAAAAGCTGTTGTCAAAACATCTACCGCCGCTGTCGCACCCATACTAGGCTCCTAAAATTTTTGACATCTTGGACTCTTCATAAGTATATCCAAAATGATCTAACAAGACTTCAAGTGTTGTTTCGGGCTTTACATGCCACACAACCTTGACCGGGCCGTTCTTACTTAATTCTTTCTCAGCATGACGAATCAACCTTATGCCAGTCATACCCAGACGGTGAGACTTCTTTAAGAATAATACATCGTTGGAAGCAAAGATATTGCTTTTATAGTGGAGGTGTGGGATAACAAAGAATACAACATACCCAATCAACTGCCCTTCTTCCCAAGCTCCCCAAGCCTGACATACGCCGGTCTTTTCAAGCATCTCATATTTTGCCCAATCAACATCCAGCTTAACAATTTCTTTGTGCTGAGTCAGCTCTTCATAATGCTCATCAAGAAGGACCTTGCCTTCAACCTGCATTTGCGCTACGCTTAAAGGTTTGATTATCATCCTACAATCCAAGTTGTACCATTATAGAACACGGGGATTATTACAGCCCCGCCACCAACTACAGCTGCTCCAAACGTTGGAGCTAACGCATTTGTAACAAAGGTCCGAGCACCAAGAACTCCGGTGGGAAGCGTTGCTACCGTCCATGAGATCGATGAGGCAAGCCAGACACTTGCTGTAATAGTGGTTCCGTTAATTGTGCTGGCAACGGTTCCTCCTATCGGCCCAGGAACATCAAAGGTATGTCCACTAATACTATAAGCACTTGCTGGGTTGTTTAAGTTAAAACTGTTGGTGCTTGCATTATAAACCAGCAACATCCGACAAAGACTTCCTGCAATGTCACCTGCAATTAGCGCTGCTCCATTTTGTTTTACAATAGTCTTAGCTCCCAAACCATTCACATTGATGGTAGGGTTTGTAAGGGTGTTGATTGCAAACGGGCCGACCTCCAATATCAAGCCATCAACAAGAGCTCCAATGGCCGGAGTGTAGTTAGCTACAAGAGCATCACCTGTTCCCGAAGCTGCAACATAAGGAATACTGGTAGCCGCAATTCGCTGAACCGCTGCGTAAAGAGTCGCTCCCAGATGATAGTAGTCAGTTTCGTCCCCACCTTCTTTTCCAACGGTTTGATTATGCACTACACCATTAGCATCGCCAGCGGCTGTTAAGAACTTTGTCAGATCAAGAAACCATTTAAGCCAAATAGGATTGAATCGAACGTTCCCAGTTGAATCTTCAATCGTAGGTTCGGCGTAGGTTGGTGGGGGATTAAATACAACAGTCATATGGTCCCCAGATCCATCTGAAGGTCAATTGCATTTAACCTTAAAGTTGTATTGCACTGGTGACGTATGTGGTAAGCTCTACGATTGAACGTACCATCATCTACAAGGAAAGGCCGTTCCTGATTCAAGTCAAGGCGTCTAAAGTTAGTCCACGTACTTGGCTCATAATCATTATCGTTATGGCGAATTTGAATAACACTTCCAGGTGTCTTGTCAGCAAGGACGCGAACCAGTTTTACAATCTTTCGGCGGTCAATGTTAGCGTCAAAGTTAGGTGTATACAGGTCAAAGGTTATTGGGCTACCTGCATCATCAGTGTTGCTCAAGGCCATGGAGTATATTTTGCCGCTGTCTTCGCCTTGGATAAGAGCTCCATAGGAGTCGGAGACTGCCATGTAGTTTCCATTGGCGTCTGTCCATTGACTCCAAAGATTTTCCTTTATGTCATAGGCAAGAGTAAGGTTAAGATCCTCAATCGTTAAGAGATAGAAGGAGTGTCCATCCCCCTTCCAAGTCCACGAGTAGACCTCGCTGAAGGCAGCCTTGGCCAGAAGACGCTCAACAGGTTTGGTGGAGACGGGAATCGCCTTCAGGTTTTTCATATAAATAACTTCATATGAAAGTTCTCGTGTCTGAGACAGCCACAGAAGATCACCATCAATCTCTTGAACAGTGTCAGCGGACGCACAGCCCCAATTGATCTTAGCACCTTGAACAGGGGATAGCGGACTGTTCACAGCATTACCTGCGTCATAAAACACTTCGGTTGACCATTGCTTAAGTGCAATCACATATACAAGGTGCTTAGCAAGAGCTACCCCAAAGTCAGGTTCGATCTGTGCTTTGATGTAGTTAGAAGATACCCAACTTGAAAGATCGTTCAAACCAGATCCCCAGATGTTAGCATTCACGTCCATCACATACATAGTGGCATCAAGGTAAGCAGAACCTCGCACCAAGTTAGTCATGCCAGCTGGAAAAGTAATAAGGGTTAAACCCGCTACTGTGTTGTAGTAATACGCAACCTTGTTGCCGCAGGTAATGAATAGGGAAGGGGTTCCGCCGAGCACTTGGTCAAAAGTGTTGATGCGGGTTGTCGTCATGGTCCCTAAGGAGACTCCGTTTTTATAAAGCGTTCCTCCGAAGTTTGCGTATGTATCCCCAATCCAAGTATATAAACCATAACCATGGGATGCCGCGACGCTATAGGAACTCAGAGCTAACCCTGGACGCTTATAAGCCAGATACCCGTCTTGGCCCTTTTCCATAAAGCCGTTAACAACCTTTGAGTCTTTGGCTGTTGTGTTGTCACGGTTCTCAGGCGTGACAGCAAGAGGCACCCTTGTGGGTATCTCTGGATTGGGGTAAGTGCCGGTAGCCATTATCGGAAGCTTGTTGCAGCTGTGGTTGCGCGAGAGTCGGGTTGCCAGAAGCTTGAAGCATCTTCAACATCCCAATCCTCAAGAGTTGTTCTGTAAACCATAGCCCTTTGTTGGCAGCGGTCCATGATGGCTTTGGATTGACCGCCGCATATGTCATCAGCCAGTCCCCAACGAATTGCCATGAACCACTCTTGAGGGAAGTTCATCTGATCGTTTAAGCCGGTAAAGTTAGTTACAGCTTGTTGAACAGTTAAGTAAGCGGTGTCAGTAGCCGCAACCGCATCTGGAACCATCCAGAAGTAAACACCTAAATATGTTTGCTGCTTGTCCACGAACACGCTATTAAGTGCGCCTTGGTTCGTAGTGTTAGAGAGTCGATTGTATTCAGCTCTCGAAATAATTATAAGTGGGCGACGAGTGCCGCTTGTATTGATGGTGAAAGAATCAAAGATTCGCATTGGCTTCGACATGACGACAGTGCCGGTCGGGCCAAGGGTGTACTTGCCTACGCCTTGCGTAAGCGTAACCGGCAGATCGTAGTTAAGCCACAGCTTTAACCCTTGGGTCTGCCAAAGGTTAATCAGGTCATTAAGACGGTTGCCGTACTCCGCGTATTGATCCCCATCAGGAAGATCTCCACGCGAGAGAAGCCCCGCATCCTTCATTGCGTATTCGATTGCTCGAGCGGGTGTATTGAATGATACAGGGCTTGTCATATTAACGCTTGTAGAGTTTTACAAGTTCCAGAACAATGGTATAGTTCATAATGGTACCTGGGGTGTAGTTCGCTGTCGAAAGAACAATTGAACCATCATAACCAGGCTTCGTGATGTCAGGAAGGAAGCCGCCATAGTTGTCTGACGCTATCCGACCACGACCCGAAAGAGGAAAGATCTGTTGTGGGCTTGCGCCGTTCCAAGACAGAACTACCTCTAACGGATTGCTTATCGACCACTCTATTAAATCAACTCGAAAACCATTAAGATAAAGATTTTGGTCATTAGTCTTAAAGTCTGAAAGTGATATGGCAGGTTGAAGCACGACGTTCGCAGTGTCGATGACTCCCGTAAGCTTTACCACAGCATTACGGTAGCCATCGCCTGTGATCTGCTTATCAAGGGAGTTAGCCATGATCGGCGATCGTTAGTGCTTACTGACCTTGAGGGCGCTCAGAGTAGCCAAGTTCAAATTCCCACGAAGGTGCGGCAGCATTGGAAGCGCCCCACATTTCGAGGGTGAAGAACCAACCCGGTGGGATGATGATCGGAGGCACAGGGAACGAACAACGCTTCACGTTAGCGGAAGTGACCGACGAGTCGATCGAAGCAAACGTTGCGCCGAAGTTAAAGAACCATTCATCATTGGCAACAGGGATAGCTTGAGCAACCATACCGTTGGCAACCAGACGCTGCTGAGGACTTGCCGTCGAATCAGTAGTGGTGATTGCGCCGAAGTTAATGTAAGCGCGGCTCAAGGTCGTGCTGTTACCGTTCGGATTCTGCGGTGTGATGATCGTGCCAGCGGTGGTTAGCTTCGTCGACAGAGGATCAAGACGCATGGCATAGCGCCAGCCGGTTGCCGAAGTCGGAACCTGTGTGATGAACATTTTCAGGTAGCGCAACTGGATGTTCATACCGGAAGCAACAGTGTTCTGATTCTGAATCAACAGAACAGGCTTTTGCTGCGCGTGGGTAGTCGCGCCAGTCGCATCGTCAACTACGGAAGTCGTAGTAGCGATAGCCGTACCGGGAGTTGGGTTGGTGGCAATGAAGTAAGAACCTTCATCGCACAGCCCGTATTCATCAACCAGCATACCAATGGTTTTGCCGGAAGTAGACAACGGGAATGAGGGGTTTGCTTGACCTTGGGACATAATAAGAACTCCAAAAAAGAATAAAACGAATTGCCTGGGTAACTAGACTTTAGGAATCGGCTGCCGGCAGAACAACACCTGGAGACTTGTCTGCGGTACGCGAGTGCCAGTTTTGTCCGAACACAAAGCCGCTGGATGCGGTTACTAACAACGAACTCAGGTAGGTTGTATTGGCAAGGCAGTGGTCAATGTTGTTGTGGATAAAGCCGGAGTTTGTCGAACCGTTGGTTGTGATGAGGTAACCAGTAGCGGTGCCTACGGCGTTCACCAGGTTAAACAAATTATCACGAACAACAAAGTTAGTCAGCACCTTACCAGTTGCAATCGGGAAGACCGCGCTGGCATTAGTTGTCTTAGCTGAGTAATAATTGCCGGCGATGTTCCAGCGATCATTGGTGCCTAATGGGTTAACGAAGGTTACAACACTTGTTGCTGCCGACGAGTAGATGTTGGAGCGGGTGATCGAAAGACCGTCTGCTGCATTACTAGTCGTGCTGGTAGTCACAACACTCAAGAAGTTCAGAGAAGCGCTGGTGTCACGAACTTCGCAGTTATCAAGAGAGAAGAACTGAGTCAGGTTAGTTACAGTGGTAGAAGCAACTGTTTGACTTGTATCCATCAGGTAGGTGCCAACACCGCCAAAGGTTCCGCTCAACTGCGTCACAACCATCGTACCCTTAGCCACACCAGTGCCAGTAACCGTGATGCCAGAATAGATACCAGCGGTACCTACGGCAGTAACAGTCATTGTGGTGCCGCTGAAGGATGCGGTTACACTTGCGGTTGTCAGAGTAAACAGCGAAGTAATGTTGGCAAAGTTAGCTACGAACTGGATGTTCTGGAAGCTGACGTTGTTGCCATACACCAAAGCCGTTGTAGTGACTGCTGTGTCAAAGGTGAACTGCGGGCGGTCACTACCAGAACCGAGACCAATGATAGCGATATCACTTGTGTCAATGGTCAAGCTGTTTACCGCACCGTAAGTCAAGGTCGAGATAGTCTCCGCATGACCAGAGCCAATCATGATGATATCACCACGACCGGGCACACACTGATTGATCGCAAAGTTCAGGGTAGCAAAGGGGTCGAGGAAAGTTCCGCGATTGCCGTCCGCACCAGCTCTTTGGTTCTGATTCAGGTTGGTTGAGTTGTTGAGCCAGAAGACCTGGCCAGGTTGAGCTTGCAGTAAAGGTACTCCGCGAACGGAAATACCATTAGCAAACCCTTGAGGGAAATTACTAAAGGGGCCGATAGTAGCCATTTGAAACTCCTAGAATGGACAGGGATGCGCCCCCTGCCAATGCGGATGTGAACACATCATTTTTATTTAATGTGAACACATCATCTACATTACCGGACCTCTCCGGTCAATCGTTGTATTAAGGTCCGTTAGAACCAAAGATACCACGTGGGTCCGTCGCCCCCACACTAAAGCGCATATACGACGCGGCTTTAGCATTTTTTGTGTCGAAGTCATTGTCTTGGTCAAACTCAGGCTTGTCGCGCCAGAACAACTGCATACCGTGAGGGCAATTGGTCCGGATGAAGAACGCATGTGCCGACGAGAAGTAATGGTTCAGCTTGATGCCTTCAGGGAATGCATTGGTAGCCTTCAACACGTTAATGTTGTTGTTAGAGGTGTTGGCTTGCAACACACTCTTCAGGATACGGTTTGCATTGTACCACTCTTGACGAGCGATGTGAAGGGAACGTGGCATGATGTTAATCAGCAAGCCGCGGTCGGTTTGAGCGCCCATGATCTGGATGGTCAAATCTTCCAAAGAAGATTCAGCCAAGTCAGCTGCAGGGGAAAGGGCGTTCGAGTAGTTACCACCAGTCACGTTAACGTGCTGAGTGGAGATCAGAGCTGCGCCATCACCGGTGGTGAAGTACGTTGTGCTGAAGGCGTTGTTGTAAAGAAACGCTGCAACGTTTTCAATCGTTTGAACCATGGAGAAGGCGTTGGCCTTCGCACGACGCTGAGAAACGACTTCATAAAGGTTGTCACGCAACTCTTCATAGGTCACGATATAACCCAGAGCATAAGCAATGTGCTGGTAACGAGTTACAGCGCCTTGCAGTTCCGAGTCAAACGTAATGGATGCGCCCTGGGCCTTGATAGGAGCCAGACCGAAGCCGGTGAGCTGAATGTCTTCTTCATACGCCTGACCAGACTCAAGAATGTCGTACAGGTCAGTGTACTCGGGAGCGTGCTCTGCCCACATCTGACCCCACGTAGCGTGTACGCCGGGCCAAAGTAGTTTCGGGTGGGAGCCTGTGTTGATTGTTCCGCCTGCCATAATTTATTCTCCTTAAACGCCAGCAGTGCCGCCGCTGAGTTCGTGGTTGTTGATACGAACAATAAACTTGCAGTAAGAACCGAAAGCATTGTCAGGGGTGCGCTGGATACCCATCAGCTTGAGCTGGCGAGTAGCAGCGGTAGAGGAAACAGCTGTGTCATCGACTACCCAACCAGAAATAAAGCCGTTGCTGGTACCAGCTTTCAGGTTGATGTTCTTGCCAATGTCAGCGGCCGTCAAGTTGGTGGAACCGGTACCAGAGTATTCTTGGCACAGGAACAACATATCAGAGTCGTCACAGACCATGACATAGTAGCCATAGGTTTTGGTGGCGGGAATAACGGAGAGACTCAAGTTGTTGGGGTCGCCATATTGAGAGCCTTCAATCAAACCGCCCATGCCCATAACGACACCGCGAACAGCATTGCCGTCGCCGGCAGTTGCCAAAGTTACTGCACTAACGCCATTGGCATCAGCAGCACCTGTAAGAGTTTTGACTGGGTCACCAATTGCATAAGCATTAGCGTCAGTCGAAGGAATGTAGTATACCCGACCTTGCCCTTCATAGGGATTGGCGTTCAGGTAGACATACGGCTGTAGCCCAGAAGGGCGATTCACGTTAGCCATAATTAAGATCTCCGAATAGTCCTAGGTTGAAACATGTTGCGATTCGTTTGAGCCCCAACATACCGATTTGATTGGTCGCCTGCGTTAGCCGCATCCGCACCAACATTACCTTGAAGCATAGCTTGGCGCAGCAGTTCGCTTTTGCCCTCTTGTGCTTTCATATCTTCCTCATGCCATTCCTGTTTGATCTTCATTAGGTAAAGACGGACTGGCTGGCCTTCGCCATCGAGTTCATCTCCTGCGCTAACGCTAACACGCGAACCTAAGTCTGTTCCGCCATCTTCTTTGGAGTCACCACCGATGGAGTGATTCGCCAGAAGGGTTTCTTTCTTATGCACAAACTCGTAGCCGGCTTGCAACGCTTGTTCCAAACGATCCGGTGTTCCCTTCATCCAGTGTAAGTGGTATCCTGGAATATCATCGACAGAAAGCTTCTGCCGAGGAACGGACATTGGAATGCGGCTGCGCTCTGTAATAGGAGCGGGACCATTAGCGGGACTGACTTGTGTTACCATGATTAGTTACCTTTGAAATACTGATCTGCGAAGTAGGTGTTCCACTCCTTCGACGTTTTGAAAGCCTTATTAGGGCCAACGAACTTGCCTGCATCTTTGTCGCATTGCGCCTTTGCGTCAGACGGAAGACCGGCATAACCGGTACCACCACGAGAATCAGCACCACGACCACCACCCTCAACCTTGGATTGAGGTTGTTGTGTTTCGCCTTCTCCTAAGCGTTCAGCAACCGTAATGGCTACTTGCTCAAGAAAGGCTCGGCCAACAAGAGTAGTACCCTGGGCCCGGAGCTTCTGGGCAACGCCCATTGCAAGGCCAGTACGCTCTTGATCAACACCGTACCAAGGGTTCTCAAGGTTCCATTGCTTAACCTCTGGGGATATTTCTTCTGCTTTGGCTGCCGGTGTTACAGAAGTCTTTGTTGCTTTTTGAGCAGCATCGAACTCCGATAACTTTGCGGTAGCCTCAATTTCAGCATCGACATCCCCATCGGTCTTTGCTTCCTTAAGTTCGGTCAGAAGATCTGCCCTTGCTTTTGCCACTTGAGCCTTGGTAGACTCTTCGTGGAATTTCATCAGGTCTTTCATAGCCCCTGAGGATTCGGAGAGCGACGCATTGAGTTGATTGACTTGCGTTTTAAGCCCTTCAATCTCTCCAACGAGTCGCTCATTGTTTTTGCGGAGGATAGGCATCAAGTGCTTACCGCGGTCCACAAATTCTTGGGCGTCCGTCCACTTGGAAGGATCACCACGAAATTGTTCTTTGGGTATCCAGCCCATCAATGCGGCTTCTGCTGCGGCGTCCATTATTTGGCTCCCGAAGAGATGCGAGCGAATACATCGCGATCATTGATAAGGCGATACTGTTTGTTGTCATCAGGGCCAACGGCCATGTAGCCAGCAAACTTGGTCATGAGAATACAATCACCAGCAACAGCACGTGGGCCAGGCTCGTCGTCCCAAGCACAAGCACCAACCGAGATAACGATTGCTCGTTGTTCCACCATCTGAGTTCGTGAGCGAACTGAGTCAGGCAGTTGGATAAGGCCTTGCTGAATTTCGGGTTCATAAGGGGCAACAAGGATTGCATGGCCGAGTGGGGTGATACCAGAAGTGTTTTGCATTATTCAACTCCTACGCCGCACAGGGCTTCTTCGTCAATGGATAACAGTTGCTTGATGGTAAGAACAGAACCAACAAACTGAGCTTGGACAAAACGGCTATCTGCATCATACAGATGAGCGCCCTCCTCTAAGCGGTCACGAAGTTCTTCTCTCCAGTTGGCGAGCATGTTAAGCATTACCTTGGTCACCGGATGCGCTAGCCATTCCTTGGCCTCCTCCGGCTTGCATGTTACGTTGTTCTGACTCATGTTTCATTTCCTCTAAGGTGGTCTTTCTTTGGCGATCTAAAGAATCGGAATGATCTTTCATCGCCCCCATGGTGGCTTCGAATGCTGCCAGTTGGATGCCTGCATGAGCAGCTCCAGCCTCTTCGATCTCCTTTGCCGCACGGGCGTGGAGTTCGACGATCTTTGCGTCGTTCATCTTCTTCTCTTCTTCGAGCTTTTGAACGAACTGCATTTGTTTGGCTTGAAGGTCCAGCTTCTTTCCCTCGAGCTTGGCCTGCTCGACTTGCATCTTGGGGTTGGGAAGTGGCGGAACCTTATCAGGGCCAGGATAGATTTGAGCTACGCCATCAATGTGCATAGCCTTGAGGAAGCGATGTTCAACAACTTGAAGATCGTAACCTGGGGTTGTGTGAGCAGCTTGCTTGAGCATCATGGCTTGATTCATGCGCTCGGACTCAGAAGATATGTGAGGATCAGCCACAGGCACAACGGTCGAAGGATCGCCCAGATAATCCTCACGCATAGCAAAAGCACCGGACTCTCCATAGGTAGTCTTTATGGGAAGGTAGATTGAATTCAGAACGTAAAGCTTCTTAAACTCTTCCCGCATCGAACGCCAGATGCGTTTAAAGATTGCGGAGTAAATCTTTGTGCCTTGCTCAACCATTGTTTGAGAAGTCTGAGCAGGGGTATTCTGTCCGGGATTCTCACCAGCCATCATGTCGGAAGATCCGGAGATGCGGTTCGTATAGTTAATGAGGAGGGACAGTAGCTGTAGCAACACGCCGCTGGGTTCGCGCACCTGGAGTGGCACGATGGACTTGTGAAGGTCATCTCCTGTTGAATCCACACGCTTCCACTCAAACGGCGCGAACGTATAAGCGCCACCTCTAATTTTTGCACCTCGACCCAGAAACCCTCCTCCACCGTTTGCCATCGTTCCAGCGTCGATAAGCTGGTTGACAAGAGAGTTGACTGATTCGTTAAGCGGTCCTGTAAGGATGCCAAAGCCAATGTCGTAGATACCTCCATCAGGGGAGGGTATAAAAGAATACTTTGTGAAGTACTCCATAGGGCGGATTGAAATGATAGTGCCTTTTCGCTTACCACTTTGAACCCGCTCAATATCCTCTTCACGATCAAAGCGCGTGACGATCCGAAGAACCTTTTTAGACTCAGAGTCAATTGTAATAATGTATGGCTCAGCATACCCATCCCCATCAAGATCGAGGTCGACGTGTTGCTCGAGGAGACGGAGCGGAGTCTTGTTATCCGTCTGAGGTTGTTGTATGCCTATCCGCTTGTCGATTTTAACTTGTCCCGGAGCCTGCGTGACAGTGCCGGTTTGATACCAGGAGTCATCTAGAACGTCTTTGAACGCCCCGCGAAGAACACGCGCGTGAACCTCATTGCGAGACATGATAATGACTTGGGTTTTGCGGGAAGCCGTTTCGACAGACTTGGCCCAGTAGTTAACCACAAGGTCGTTTGCAGTGACAAGCTCAGACGTATTGTGGCCCAGACGAGCATCCCAATAAGACTTAACAAAAGCACAGCCAACCACTGCAAGGTTAATAAGAAGGCGGTCGTGTTGCTCTTCCCAGGCAAGATCTTCTTCAAGCACCTGATAAGACATATGAGTGGATATGCGATCAGCGCGAATGCGAGCTTGGCCATCTTTGTCTTCTCCTATGACGCGGCACTTGACGATCTCATGTCCGCTGATAATAGCAGGATAGGCACGAGCGTGGAACTGCATCACAGCAATTGTGATGAGGGGGAAGGCGACGTTAGAGCAATTGGGCCAAGGGAAGTTCTTGTCCTTTTGGATTTGAAGGGCAAGGTCCATTGCAGCTTGAGAACGGGCTTTCCAAGAGGTGCGTGACTGCTCATCAGCTTCATAACCTTCAAAGACCTCAAAACCAATGCGATCGAGATCTTCGTCAGACCAATGAGAGCAAAGGTTGGGAGACTTCATAGTCTCAAGGTTAGTCGTGATGTGGTGATCGAGATGCATCTTAGTATCCGGTTATTGCGTTACGACCGGCTTGCTTGCGCGGGTTGTTGTCGCGGAGCCAATGCTCTTCTTCTTCCATAAAATCCTCTTCGTCGAGAAGGGCTAGATCTTCAAAGCCTAATGAGAGGAGGGAGGTAGAATCAAATTGGTCATCAAGGGTAGCTTGTGATGTACCAGTAAATTTTAGGAGCTCGTTCTTGTAGCCTTCGAACCAAGTGCCAGAGGTGTCGAAACGACAAGCGCCAGCACGCATACGCTTTTGAAGGGAGCGTCCACGAGTAGCTTTGTCCTTGACGGAAGGGCGAGGCTGGACGTTAATGAAGATGTTTCTGGCTTGCATTTCTTTATAGATGATAGGGGCAATGCCCTTCCAGATAACACCATCCTCAACCCAGAAGATATCTGGAGCCCAGCGTTTTTGGATTGCAAACATTTCATCAACCCACTCAAGAGTGTCCCAACGTCCGACACGCTCATCAAGAACGTAGAAGACATTATGTTGACACTTGCCACCTATGGTAAAGGAAGTGCGATTAGCTTTATCAGCTTTGGAAACGGCGAAGTCAGCAGCAGCCGCAATAATCATTGGCTTGTCGAAGTCACCATCACTCATCGCAATGAAGTCGTCGCCGCGGAGGTAAGCCTCCGACGAGTCCATTGGATCGTTTAGGAACTCTTGGGAGTATCCACCTGGATCTTGGTCTTCAATGAATTCAAGTTGCCGTTGGCGGAGCTTAGCTTCGGTCCATCGTTCAGGCCAAAGTATGTCTGAGAAATCATCGAACCCGGCGTGAGCTTTGTAAAACAAATGCTTCCAGGCTGAGTTCTTACGGAGCCGGGCAAGGAGGGAATCTTCGTGTAGAATGGTTCCATGGACGCGGATCTTTCCAGATTGGGAGAGTGCTT
>Ga0316226_1002595_pt1 | contig 16597 bp, 11 predicted proteins | sample TBH18017metaG_FD_206009 | JGI IMG/M metagenome (GOLD analysis project Ga0316226, IMG submission 206009) | Freshwater microbial communities from Trout Bog Lake, Wisconsin, USA - TBH18017 | ecosystem: Environmental > Aquatic > Freshwater > Lake > Hypolimnion/Profundal zone | place: USA: Wisconsin... | reverse complement strand
CTGCTGCATCTGCCTTCCGTTCAAACATCCATCAAGATATTCAGTAAACCTTGCCTGCATTGCGTTGCAGCCGTTCATCGCGCCTCCTCTCCCAGGGGCATCTCAAACTCCGAAAACTTCGCGGCGCTCTCGATTGGCTTCGGCGCCGTCAGCAGGGCCTTCAAACAGGCACGTCCACGAACCAGTCGCGACTTCACCGTTCCCAGATTCACGCCCTGTATCTCAGCCACTTCCTCGTAAACAAATCCCTCGATGTCACGCAAAATCAGCGTGGTTCTGAACGGCTCCGGCACCTGTTTCAGCGCTTCTTCCACCAGCACCCGGTTCTCAGCATGCACCGCAATCTCGTAGGGCGACTCTGAGGGGTCAACCAACTGATCTTTCAGCCGCATCGGCGTTCCAGACTCCCCATCGGTCATCTCCTGGTCAATGGGAACTTCCTGTTGCTTGTGCCTCATCCACCAGCGCCTTTGGTTTGAAGCCTCACGGAGCGCAATCCGATAAATCCATGTGCGCAGCGATGACTCGCCGTGGAAGCTGCCCACACCCCGGAAGATTTTTACAAACACTTCCTGCGTCAGATCGGCAGCGTCGGCACGGTCGTAAACAGTGCGTGCCAACAGGGAGTAAATAGGTTGGTGGAAGCGCGCGATCAGCCACGCAAATGCTTCCTCTGAGCCGGCTTGTAGTTCCGCGATCAGAGCCGCTTCGTCTGACTGTAGCGCCAGCGCGCTGGCAAGATTGCCCATGGTGAGGTCCGCCTGCAATTCAGTGTCCTCCCACCTATACCGCAATTCATGCACACTTGGCATCTGCTCTTTTCACGTCCATCCCACTACGTGATAGCCAGACTTTCCAAATGCAACTCGTCCAAAGACTTGCTGCGGTTACTCCCCCAAACGGCCCAAAAGCCGCCGGGAAACCGATGCTGCCACGGAGTGCGCGGGAGACGGAACAATGGTTGCAAAACCGAATGCCCCGCGCCCTCTATTGTCTTAGACACCGGAACACCCCTAAAGTGTTCCCGGTCACGTATGCGAAAGAGTTTCAAACCCGAAATCCACAAGAGAGCCAGTCCGCCGGGCAAAACAGCCGTTGAAGGCGGTTTTTCGCTGCCGGCGGTGAGCGCACTAAAATGATGGTAGAGGCATATCCGCTTATGTTTACCCCTCGCGCCATCGGATTTGTGCAGAGCCCGTACAAGGACACATCCGCAATTCCCCACGGTCCCGGCGCAAAACATGAAGCTGAGGGCGTATTGCAGATTCTGCGCGAGTTCGAGCCCGGCCTGACAGACATTGAGGGCTTCTCGCATTTGTTTGTGATCTGGGAGTTTGACCGCGTCGACGGCTACGACCTCTACTCCACGCCGCCTACCGACGACCGGCCTCATGGTGTCTTCGCTTCACGCTCACCGCGACGGCCAAACCCCATCGCCCTCACCGTGGTTGAATTGCTCAGCCGCGACGGAGCCTCGCTCCACGTGCGCGGTGTAGACATGCTGGATGGCACGCCTATCCTCGACATCAAGCCATATATGTCTGGAATTCCTGCTGAAAAGGTGCGGCGCGGCTGGCTTGAGAAAGCTGAAGCCCGCAAAGGCTGAGGCCACGCCGTGAAGCATCAGCGAGGATGCATCCAATCCCGCCGATTGCCCTTACCAGCTATGAAGCCACCCTTCATCCCTGCCAACCCTCACCGGAGCATTGAATAGGTCGCTCAGGTGGACCTCGGTCAGCAACTCTTCCCTTGGCCCGTCGCCCACAATCCGGCCGTCGCGCATCAGGATAATCCGCCCAATCTCCGGGAGAATGTCCCCAAGATGATGCGTCACAAGCACCAGCCCGGTTCCCTCTTGCGCCAGTCGCCGCAACGTCTCCCGCAGATCTCTCTGCGCCGCCAGGTCCAGGGCATTCGAGGGCTCGTCCAGGAGCAGTTGGCGCGGCCTATGCACCAGCGCCCGCGCGATGAGAATCCGCCGCTTCTCCCCGGCGGACATGGTTCCTACCAACTGCTTGCTCAGGTGAGTTGCTTCCATCCGCGCCAGCGCTTCCCTGGCGCGTTCCCGCATTCCACTTGTTACGTGCAGGTTTGGCCACAGGGTCGACGCTGAAAAGAACCCGGCGATGACCGCATCCAAACCCGTAGTTACCGCCGTCCGTTCTCCCGGCAGTTCCGCGCCCATCAAGCCAGCCCCAACCACGCCGAAGTGCTTTCGCAGTTGCGTCAGGTCCCAGCGCTCCTGGCCGAAGATGCGCACGCGCATCCCTGGCCGGACCATGGGATAAACCTGGCAGGTCATCGCCAGAATCAGCGTCGACTTCCCGCACCCATTCGGTCCCAGGATGGCAACGTGCTCCCCGGCTCTGATCGTCAGGTTCACGTCTTGCAGCACCACCCGGTCACCACGCGCCACGTTTACGGCGCGCAGTTCAAGAAACTGGGCTTCGTCTTCGATTGTCTTCGCCTGGTCTTGCTGATTCTTATCCATCATTCTGTCCGCAGTTCCCAGCTTATCGGAACAGAGGCGGCATTTCGACCTACTCCGTCGTCGCCCGGTTCCGTCCCGCGGCCTTGCTGCGGTACATCAGCGCATCCGCCCGGCGAATCAGGTCGTCCGCCGACTCGCCGACATAAGCCAGCGCTGCGCCTACTGAGATTGAAAGAGGAATCAATTGTTCATCATTGTTGCTGATAGCGGTTTTTCTGGCCAGAACGACACAACGCTGTGCCAGATCGTTCAGAATCTTGCCGTCGACGTTGCCTACTATCGCCAAAAACTCGTCGCCGCCCCAGCGCCCCACAATGTCTGTAGGCCGCAGAGCTCCTGTCAGCGTCTTTGATATTTCTTGTAGCGCGCGATCCCCGCAACTGTGGCCAAACTTGTCATTGATCGCTTTGAACCCGTCCAGATCAATCAACAGCACGCCAAACGGATCCTTGTGCACCCCAAATTCGCCAAGCGCCGTATGTACTGACATCTCCAGAAAACGGCGATTTGCCAACTGCGTCAGATGGTCAAGAAACGCCATCCGCTTCATTGCATCGGATTTGCGCTGCACTTCATAGTGGGATGAGGCGTCGCTGAAGATCTCTACTGCCCCAATCACCGTTCCGTCCTCGCTCCGCATCGGCTGGACACGCACATTCACCGGAACCCGCCGCCCCTGCTTGTGGCGCAGAAATACATACGCCTCGTGCGGATCGCCATCAACGATGCTGGCTGACAAAGGGCAACCGTCCTGGCAAAGTTGCTTCCCAGCGGTGTCAACGTGGCAGAGAATATCGTCTTCGCAATGCCGCCCCAGAATTTCTTCGCGTTTGTACCCTGTCAACTGCGCGGCCCCTTCATTCCAGTAGAGGATACGGCGGTCCCGGTCAACAAAGTACACGCCATCAGTCATCTGATCCAGCAGCTCTTTGTAAAAAGCCGGATCGATTGCTGCAAGTTGCTTCAGCGCCTCTTTGAATCTAGTTGGCATATAACCTCTCTGCAGATCTTTGATGCCTCCTGAAACACTTGCATTCGGAGCTTGGATAGGACTGACATTACACCAGCCAGCCCATTGCCCGCATTACCAAATTGACCAACTTGGAGGTTAAAAGCACTTCAAGATGCTGAAAACTCCGAATAGCGTAAAAACCAGCCCCTGCGCGTCGATTGGGCCCCCATCCACCTGCTAGATTAGATTGTTGACACCATGAGCGATCTCTCCAGATTCATTCTTCCTCGCGGCTTCCGTTTTGGCGCAACCAAAGCGGGCCTCAAAGCCAGCGGGCGTCCCGATTTTGCCCTCATCGTTGCCGATGAGCCGGCCAGCGCCGCCGCCTCCTTTACCTCGAATCGCGTCATTGCCGCGCCCCTTATCGTGGATAAGCTCCACCTCGGCGCCACCGCGGGCAAGGTGCGCGTTGTCGCCATCAATGCGGGCAACGCTAACTGCGCCGCCGGCAAGCCCGGCCTGGATGCCGCAATCGCCACCTGCGACGCCGCCGCGCACATCTTCGCCTGCACTCCGCAGCAAGTTTTCCCTTCCTCCACCGGCGTCATCGGCATTCCCTTGCCCGCTGAGAAGCTCATCGACGTCATGCCATCCCTAGCTGCGGCGCTAGGCTCGGAGTCCGACCACTTCCTTGAGGTCGCCCAAGCCATCCTCACGACGGACACCGTTGAGAAGACCGCTTTTGCGCGCATTGAAGTTGCTGACGCCTCGGGCGAACCCCAGGAGATACGCATCGCCGCACTCGGCAAGGGCTCTGGGATGATTCACCCCCAGCTTGTGCCCCATGCCACCATGCTGGTCTACATTCTTACGGACGCTGTTATCGAGCCCCCCGTGCTGCAGAGCTATCTGAATTCAGCGATTGAGGTCAGCTTCAATCGCATCTCTGTTGACGGCGACACCTCGACCAACGACACCGTGCTGCTGCTCGCCTCCGGCGCCAGCGGCGCTGTAATCGGCTCTGGCAACTCCGCGTTTGCCTCTGCTCTCAATCAAGTTTGCGCATCACTCGCCCACCAGGTGGTCGCAGATGGAGAGGGCATTACGCACGTTGTCGAACTCCACATTGGAGGCGCCGCCTCTGACGCCGATGCGCTCCGCGTGGCCAAGGCGATTGCCCACTCCCCGCTGGTGAAGACCGCGTGGGCCGGCTGCGATCCCAACTGGGGCCGCCTCGCCGCTGCAATCGGATACTCCGGCGCGCAGATTGACCCTGACTGCATCGACATCACCTTCGGCGAACTGCCCATCTGCCGCAACGGCGGCCGCGCCCCCGAGTTCGACGAAGTGGCTGCCCACGACTACATTGCTCAGCCTGAGTTCTCCATTTCCATCGAGCTTCATCAGGGCCCAGGCACATGCGTCTTCTGGACCACCGACCTCACCACCCAATACATCCACATCAACGCCGACTATTCTACTTAGCCGCCGCGCCTGCAACGCGCTAACCAGCTATCCCCGCTTGCGCGGGAGCAAGTTTGCCGCATCGCTGCCATTTACAATCGCAGCAATCCCCTTGAGGCCCTTCATCCGATGACGATCGCACGCCGCAAAATTGCCGCTCCCGCCGCAGCGCCGGCCCCGCACAACGGCTTCTCGCTCATCTCCAATCAGAAGCTGCTGCAGATTTACTCCGCCATGCTCCAGTGCCGCATGATTGAAGCGCGCATCCGCGCACTCATCAAGCAGAACCAGTTGGACAAGCACTACGACACCACCGGCCAGGAAGCAGCCTTTGTTGGCGCAGCCATTGACCTGCTGCCGGAAGATACCCTTGCGCCCTACCATCGCGCTCTCATTCCATGCTTCCTGAAGGGACTGCCCCTCTCCACTCTCTTTGCCCTGCTCGCCCCCGTGCCTACGCGCGCCCGGTTGCCGTTCACATGCCGCAACCTGATTTCGCCCGCGCTCTCCCCCGCCGTTCAACTCGACAGGGCCATTGACGCAGCCATTGCAAACAAGGCCGCCAAGAACAGCAAGATTGTTGTAGCCTTCTGCGGCGACTCTTCAGAACTGCTCTACCCGGCCTTTAGCCGCGCCGGCGCACAGGACCTCCCCATCCTCTTCGTCTGCCACACCGCCGCCAACGCCGAGCAGATAGCAGCCAGGGCGCAGGAGTATGGCTTCCCCGGCATCGCCGTCGATGCGCAGGACGCCGTGGCCGTCTACCGCGTGGCGACCGAGGCCATGGCTCACGCCCGCCGTGGCAGCGGCCCCACCCTCATCGAGTGCATCCCCTGGCCCCTGTCCGGCCCGCGCAAGGGCCAGCCCCGCAAATCAGAGGTCGCGCTCGTCAACATGGAGAACTATCTCGTCCGCAAGCGCCTGTTCACAGCCGAACTCAAGTCGCAGGCAACCTCAGCCTTTAAACGCGAACTCGCAGCCGCCCTTTAGTCCATTACTGCGCGTCGGCTACCCCTGCGCACGGCGCTCTGCGTTTCACTTAGATATAATTCGGTTTTCCAAACTTCAGGAGGAAAACCATGCTCTGGAATCGCAGGGACTTTCTTAGAATCGCCACAGCGGCGGCTGTAGCCGGTCGCGCCGTCTCGCTTCGCTCACTCGCCTTGCAGGCTGACCGACTCTCCCGGTTCCGTGAGACCAAGTTCGGCATGTTCATCCATTGGGGACCGTACTCGCTGGCCGGCGTGGAAGCCTCCTGGCCCATCCTCCGCCCCAACGGCGAAATCACCGAGGCCGAGTACCGCGCTTTGCCTGAGCGCTTCAATCCCGTCAAGTTTGACCCCCACGCCTGGATTCAGATCGCCAAGTCCGCCGGGCAGCGCTACATGGTCTTTACCACCAAACACCATGACGGCTTCTGCATGTTCGACTCAAAATACACGAGCTACAAGATCACCCGCACGCCCTACGGCAAAGACGTGGTGAAGATGCTGGCCGACGCCTGCCTGGCTGAGAAGATGCCGCTCGGCCTCTACTATTCCCCGCCAGATATGAACCATCCTGGATTCCGCGACACCAGCAAACTCTCCGCCACCAACTATCGCGGCGAGCCCGAGCGCGCCGAGTGGCCGCTCTATCTTGACTACATGGCCCTGCAACTCGACGAGTTGCTCACCAAATACGGCCCCATCGCGGAGATGTGGTTTGACTCCGTCGATATGAAAGTACAAGGCGAATATGATGGCCAGCGCTTCCTTGACCAGATACGGCGCCTGCAACCGGAGATGCTGGTCAACAACCGCCTTGGAGTTCCAGCGGACTTTATCACCCCGGAGCAGTTCACTCCCAAGGCGATTCCCACCAAAGGCGTCCGGATGGACAGCCCCGACCACAGCGCTGCTGACAAGATGGCTGTCGCGTTGCCTCGCCCAGAGGACTTTCAGCCCTGGGAAACCTGCATGACCATCAACAACACTTGGGCTTACCGCCCACAGGATCACAACTTCAAATCAACAGACACTCTGATCCGCACCCTGATTGAGGTAATCAGCCGCGGCGGCAACTTCCTGTTGGACGTTGGCCCGCAGCCCGACGGCCTGATCCAGCAGGAGTTCGTCGAGCGCCTGCAATCCATGGGCGAGTGGACCAAGCGCAACGGCGCAGCCATCTATGGCAGTACTTACGGCCCCGTGCAGGGCGAAGCGGCCTTCCGCACCACAGCGCACGGCGCCAGCACCTTTGTGTTTGTGATGGATCAGAACGCTGCGGAAGTTGTGGTGAGCCCGCATGGCAAACCCGCGCAAAGCGTAAAACTGCTGGCCACGGGAAAGCCATTGGCCTTCACCCCCAGCGGCAAAGGGATTCGCATTCCGCTGGACAAAGCTGTCTGGGAGCACGGGATTCCAGTACTGGAGTTGCGCTAAGGAAGCTAAGCCCTTGCTGGTGTGTTGAGGTAGTGCAGAAAACGACCCAAAGCAGCCTTTTTTGACCAGAATACCGGCCAAAATGAGCTGTTTTGGGCCGTTTTTGCAGGGTGAGGTGTTACCTTATAGTTAATAGTGCGTCCTATTAAGCCATTTATAAATAACAACTTACCGGACAATCAGAGCGTAAAAAACGGGGCTTTTGGGCCCAGGGGAGGGGGGTATGCGATTTTGGGCTCCCCAATGCCGCTTTCTGCGTCCTTTTTCCGAGAGCATCCCTTGAGATTATTGTGCGCCATTGCGTTGTAATGATCTGCAATCGCAGGGACAGGGAAACTTATCGTGAGCTGGCTTTGCTTTTATTCCAGGCGAGGAGACTGAGGCACGAGCCGCGTGCCTTCAGCGGAGGTACGCGGCATCGTAGGTGTATGTGTGGCCGTCAGGATTGGTGAGGGTCACGGTGTGAATTGCGCTGAGAGCGGGTGCGCCCGAGACAGCCAGGTGCTGCGCATCTGTATAGGCAACGGACTGCGGCGCGCCATCCACGGCGAGGGTTGTCCCAGGCAGAAAACCCACCCCTGCTACTGTCCAGTTGCTTCCAACGGCAGAGATGCTGCCGATCGCGAGCGGAAGCGAGTCCAGTTGGATTACAGTAAGCCCGCTCTGCGAGACCACAAAAATCTCTTTGCCGGTCTGGTCGACCAGAAGCGAGCCTGTGGTCATTTCTTCCAAGAGCGCCGGCAGGGCGATTCTTTCGCGGTATTCGCCGGTGTGTATGTCAAAGAGCGCAACCTCCTGGCCCCAGGGAACATACATGAGCGCTCCGGTATCGTCCGCGGCAATCCCGGTCAACAGGTCTTCACTTGGTCCGAGGAGATCGAGATACTGGTAGGAGTTGATGGCAGCGACGCTCAGGGTGCGCATGAACATGTCGCTGGCGATTGGCCTGCCATTCCGATTCTGCGTAGCGGAGACGGCTACGCCGCCGTTTACCGCACAGACATCCGCACCCTCGTTTTCTGAGATGGGCCCGACGACAGTTGTCGCGGAAGCCACGTTGAATAGAGTCATGGGCCCGTTATTGGGATTCGCGGAACAGATTTGAGAACCGTCTGAAGAGGCGGCCATGAAATATCCACCTGGCACAAATCCGCTTGATGCTACCGGGGTAGCGGCCATGGTTTGCAGATTCAGCAGCCAGGTATAGGGCCCGTTGAATGGGGCGCTCTGAGGCTTCGCCTGGCTCGATGCACCGCCATGAGAAGCAGGAGTCAAAACACGCGCATAGTTCTTCAATAGCTGGGGAACCGAGGCCAGCGAAATGTACGCCTGGCCGTTATTGGTGGGCGCAATCTGGAACGGCCCAACGGTGATTCCCGCTGCGTAGTTAGGTGGCGTACCCACGGCGATTGCGGTCGAGCTCTCGGGGTTGTCAGGATCGATGACGGCCACCGAACCGTCTGCCCAGTTGGCCACGAGCAGGCGCCTTCCGTCTGGCGTGAGAGCCATGCCCCCGAGTTGCTTCAGGTTGTTTACTGTTGGGATTTGAATGATGGAGACAAATGCATTTGCCGACAGCGAAAAGACATCAACGTGATCTGTCATCGCCACGTAGATGCGGTTTCGCCGCGCATCGTAGGCCATGGAATACGGCGTGCCATCGAACGCGTAGGAGTTGATGGAGACGGCATGATACGACGAAGGCAAGGTGGAGCTGCTTCCGCCATAGCTGGCAGTCATGTCCGTCTGGCCGACGGACATCTTCGGGGTTTGCACCTTCACATCCCACAGCGGGGGGATGTTATACGTGCTGGTGACTGAAGTTGTGGTGGCGGCGTGATCACCAAAGGAGACGGTTGTTGGACCGGCGGTGGAGCTTCCACCGATGGGCGGGTAGTAACCCAGGCCGTATCCGTAGATGTTGATGGCTGTGCTGGTGTCGTTGGATGCGGCGATGTCTGGCCCTTGAGACAGTACCGCTCCATAGGTATAGCCTTGCGGAACCCATACCTGGACACCTTGCGCAGTTACGACGCGAACATTGACCGGACCGGTCTGCGCGTATGCCGGCGCAGTGGCGGTGGGGTAGATGCCCGCTACGATGTTTGTGGCAGCCATGGGCCCAAACCAGATTGCCGGAGCGGTACCGAGATTACCGGATTCCAACATGACAGTCTGCTGCTGGCCCACCGGGCCATTGTTTGGGGCGACTATCGCCAAATCCGATGGAAAGGCCTCATTACCGGTGTAGTTGCGAAGATCGTTTGCATCGTCAATCGCCAGCCCGTTGACGATGCTGCCAAAGATGCGCCCGGTTTCATCTGCCGCGATGGGGGCCTCATAGTCAGTAGGCGGCGACTGGTTCTGAATGGTCACGGTAAAAGAAGGCGCCGAGCCCATCCATTGCTGCGTCGTGGGATTGAGCAGGGAGACCGCGGCGACTCTGCCGACTACGCCAACGACATAAAGCTTTGTGGCATCGAGGCTGTAAAGCAGCTTGCCGCCGCCGGGTACCGTCGCTACGGTATTGAGGTTGGCATCGAGGATGTAGATGTTCTGGTCATATCCCGAGGCCGCGGCTGCAAATTGTGTTCCATCGCGATTTGCGGCCACGGAATACGTAAACCCATCGATACTTCTGCTGGCCACAATGGTGTTTTGGTTGGTGTCAAAAAGCCAGACCGTGCTGGGGTAATTGCCATTGCTCACAATAACCCTGGAGTGGTCGCCACTATGGGCAACGACGAAGCCAACCGAATTGCTGAACGGTGAACTGTAGCTCAGATCGACGGGGGATGGGCTCATCACAGTAGTTGCCTGGCCAGATCTTGGATTCCATTTAACGATGCTTCCGTTGACGGAGATCAGCGCATTGCCATCTGGCGTGGCGATCGGGTTGTACGGAGACTGAGGATAATAAATCTCCGAAGCCCCGAAGGGCGGCCCGTCGTAGTGCGCAGTGACGGCCATGGTAGCTGTATCGAGCGCGTAAACCGTCTGTTGCCCGCTTCCGAGCTGGGAGCCGGTTCCGATAAAGACAGTGGAATCGTCCGGGCTGATGTCGATGCCTTGTGGAGACGGGAGGGGAATGCGGCGCAGAACCTGGTATGTAGTGGAAGAGATGACATCGACTGTTCCAGCCACGGGATTGGAGACATAAACGCGCTGGTGTTTCTGGTCGTAAGCTCCGCCACCGGGAGTTGCGCCGGTCTGCACAAAATCCGCGCGGCTGGGGAGCGGAGACGTGTTCAGGACATTGAGGGTTTCAGTTGCAGTGGCTGTGATTGACCCGGATGTGGCTGTGATTGTGAGCGGATAAGAACCGGAGCCGACAAGCGTGCTTGCAGAAACAGTAACAGTTTGCGGCGCGGCCGAAGTCAGCGAGAACGCAGCCACGGGCGTTGCCGTTACATTGCTCGGCAGCCCGGCGATCTGCACCTGCGCGATGCCGGTAAAACCGTATAACGGCTGCAGGCTCACTTGAAATTGAGCTTGGCCTGCAGCCGCCAGCGAAAGCGCGGCCGGGCTGACGCCCAGAGTGAACGATGGCAACACCACGGCGAGAGCCACGCTGCCAGAATGGCTGAGTGCGCCAGAGGCGGCGGTTAGCTGCAACGTGTATTTGCCCACGGGGACACTGGACGCACAATTTACCGTTACGGTTTGCGGCGTGGAGGCTGAAACCGAAATGGGAGCAGTTGGCGTTGTGGTGAGGCCCGAGGGCAGACCGGCAGCATTGACGGTCACAATGCCGGCAAAGCCATTCTGCGCTTGAATGCTCAATTGAAACGTTGTGGAGGAGCCTTGGAGAATATCCAGGCTCGAAGGAGATATGCTGACTGAAAAATCAGGCGCTGGTGTGACGCCGCCCCCTGAACCGGATGAGCCGCCTGACCCGCAACTCGTCAACAGTGCAGAAGCAAGCGACAAACAAAAGAGCGCTCCGCGTCGGCCCGATCTCTGCAAGAACCAAGGCATCGCCAATCGTGAGCTCAATCTTTCTGAGGAAGATTTCTTATTCGAAGGCTAGTTCGTTTCTGATGTCGTGTCAATTTGCCGCAGGGCTCGGCGTCTATCGCATCTTAGATGAAGGAAGCCGGGCCGCCTGCATCTGGACTTATCCAATGCGGGCGCCCGGCTTGCGCGAGTGCGAGCGAAGAGCCGTTAATGCGGCTGCGTCTCGGTGTCGAGCAGAAACTCAAACTGCTGCTGTGAAATGTCAGGGCCCGAGGTAATGGTACTGTCCAGGTGGATGAGTTGTTTCTGCTGATCGTAGCGAGGCCACTTGGGAAGCCCTTCTCCATTGGGGTTGCCGGTGCGGGCAAAGTTCGTCCAGTAGGTGACCACCTGATCGCTGAGCTTGCGGTCCTCAGGCCGCCAGGTAGATCCGCGGCGGGCATCTAAAGTTCCAAAGACGTATTCAAGTTCGTCGGAGTGAAAGGCGTATTTCCCTTCAGGATGCATTTCGCTGGGGGGCGCGGGCAGATCGAAACGGTAGCGATAAACCGGCGACTGGCCGGTGCCGGCCTGAGCCTCCGCCCACCTCCAGGCGCCAAAGGCAATGAACGCAGCGGTGGTGTAAGCGTCTGCCGAGCGCACTGCTTCTTCGTCAGAGTTGCCGGGAAACGCGGCCAGAAACTGCTCCGCATGTTTTCCGTACTGCGTGGCGGCAAAGGCCTTCCACTTCTCCGCGGTCAATCCCTTTGACAATGAGCCGGCTCTCTCGTCGCGGTTCCAGCCGATGATTGTTGGCACGTGAGCCTGGCGGCCCGCGGCATAGGTTGCTGGAATTGGCTCGGTGAGGAACTGCCCGTCCAGAACAGGCGAAAACCAGGTGACTGGCTGCTTGGACGCGGCGTCGATCAGCTTGTCCGCGGGCATGGCCCGCAGTTCAGCCAGATTCTTGACGCCCAGCGAATCGGTCCACGCCTGATCGCGCCGGGCCCGCTCCACCACGGGCGGCATGGCCATCACCTTGCCGAAGTACGCGCCGCTCTCACCGATGGCCTTTTGGAAAAGCCCGCGCGCCTCGGGAGCAGCCATGAGCGCGCTGACGGAAAATGATCCTGCGCTCTCACCGAAGATGGTCACGTTTGCGGGGTCGCCGCCGAATTTTGCGATGTTGGCCTTGACCCATCGCAAGGCTGCCGCCATGTCCATCAAGCCGTAATTGCCGGCGTGGCCTTGCCCCTCTTTCACCAGGTCTTGATTGGCCAGAAAGCCGAAGACGCCGAGCCTGTAATTGAGCGTGACGAGGACAACATTTTTGTCTACAAGCGCCGCGTTGTTGTAGCGGGGCTCAGAGCCTGCGCCGGCTGCAAAGCCGCCGCCATGAATCCACACCATCACCGGAAGCTTGCTCGCCTGCTTTGCAGCGGCGGGCGCATAGACGTTGAGGTAAAGACAATCTTCGCTGACGCCGGAGTCGAGAAAGAGATAGTCGTTCCAGATATGCCACTGCTCGCATCGCGCGCCGAAGTTTGTGGCATCGCGTGTTCCCTTCCACGCGGAGGGCGGCTGCGGCGCCTTGAAGCGCAACCCGCCGACCGGGGGCGCGGCATACGGAAGGCCGAGGAAGACTTTCTCTGTTTCACCTTTGATCCACTTGCCTGCCGCCTCGCCCTGCGCGGTCTTCACCGTGGGCTGCGGAGATGCAGCCATCATCATGCTGCCGTGAGCTAGCACACAACCAGCCAATGTACCCAGAAGCCAACCGCTTTGCTTTTTCACCTGGAGTCGCCCTCGCCACGCTAGATTCTTCATCGACACGATAGCATTGGACGCGGCAGGCTGTCTGATGCTTTCAGTGCAGGCACGCGGAGAATTCGCTTTGAGGGGATGCCCCTGGGGCTGGATTTTCAGACCGTAGAAACTCAGAATCCTGGCGGGAGGAACGAGAGTTTCAATCCACGGTCCCCAACTGCGAGGGACCGTGGGCACCCTCAACAATGTCCGGAATTGTCATTGAGATTGAGGGCACCTGTCTTTGGACTTGGAACCAATTCAAAAAGATCGCGAGTGGGGCCAAATGAGGGTATATTGGTTCGTAGCCGAAAAGCAAAACGAGAATTCCGGTTAAATTAAAACCATTGCTCGGCCAATGGCTGCCGTCCACGAATTCTCCCGATATATTTCCTACCGGAGTGAGTAAGGGCTGATGAAGGATCAGAATACCAACGTTAGTTCAATCATAGAATTCGATACGATGTTGGCGACACATCTCGCGAATATTGTTTCATCCTCGTCCGACGACATTGATGTCGAAATCATCGAAGCCCTGCGCGAACTTTGTAGATATTTTGACTCGGATCGCTCGGCGCTTTGGCAAGGTAGCGAGGATACTCCCGATCTGATGACATTAACGCATCTCTGCACGCTTGATGAAATACCACACGTGCCAGAAGCTGCCACGACCAACGAATTCTTTCCTTGGATAACTCAACAGCTTCTTAAGGGGCAGATGGTTGCCATTCCCGATGTCAACAAACTTCCCGCAGAGGCAAAGGTTGATCGCGATAGTCTCTTGTACTACGGAGACAAATCAACGCTGGCAATTCCGATTACCAAGAGAAATCGCGCCATTCATTGTGCGCTTTCATTCGCCGGGACCAGCCGCTTATTGCACTGGAGCGATGATCACATAAATAGAGGGCGGCTAGCTGCACAAACTTTGATAAACGTCATCGAACTGAAGCAGACTGAAGCCAATTTACAAGCAAACAACAAGAGACTCAGGCGGACTGTTAATGGAACTGTTATGGCGCTATCGGCAGTTATGGAAAGCCGAGATCCTTATACTGCCGGCCACCAACGGCGTGTAGCCGAAGTGGCAAGTGCTATCGCTACCGAAATGGGGCTGCCGCAAGAGCAGATCGAGGAAATCCGGGTAGCAGGTTATTTGCATGACATTGGAAAAATTTCCGTGCCAGCGGAATTGTTGTCGAAGCCGGGCAGGCTTAAGCCTTTGGAAATGCTTTTGATTCAAGTACACTGCCAGACTGGCTATGACATCTTGAAGAATTGCGAGTTTGACAGTCTGATAGCTGAGATAGCGTTTCAGCACCACGAGAGGTTTGATGGATCTGGCTACCCCAATCATTTAGTGGGCAAGGATATTTCCCCAGGAGCGCTCATCATAGCTGTCGCCGACGTTGTGGAGGCTATGTCATCTCATCGGCCTTATCGAGCAGCCCAAAGTATTGATAAGGTACTTGACGAAATAACTTCAGGGAGGGGCATTCGCTATGCACCAACTGTAGTGGATGCCTGCTTGCGATTGTTTCGCGAAAGAGGCTATGTACTTGTAGCGAGGTGAACTTAGTTCTCACGCTCGAATATGCAGGTAGCCCATCCAGGTCTTTCATTTCAAATCAGGTAATGGAGGGTGAAGCCTCACCAGCGGTGTCGGCTGGCGATGTGGCGTCACGCTGTGAATCTCAGATAAATCCGCCTAAAGCGCCGCAGGGTGCAGCGACGAGGTTGCGCCTGGCTTTTGGCAAGCTGGAAGTTACCTGCAGAAGCGGTTGTCAGCGTGTCTACCGCGCGCGGGGGTGGGTGCGGTCGTAGACCTGCGTCAACTGCGAGGTGGTGAGTTGCGTATAGCGCTGCGTAGTGGAGAGGCGCTCGTGGCCGAGCAGTTCCTGGATGGCGCGGAGGTCTGCGCCCTCCTCCAATAGATGAGTGCCGAAGGCATGGCGGAGGGTGTGCGGATGCACGTCAGACGACAAGCCGCGCAGGATGGCGATGCGCTTGACGATGCGGCCGACGCTGCGCGTTGTGAGCCGCGCCTCGCCGCCGCCCAGCTTGCCCAGGCCGCGCAGTTGCAGGTTGACGAAGAGCGCCGGGGTGGCAACGCCCTTGCCTGCCGCGGCCGCGGCCATGAGCGCGGCCCGCTCAGTGAGATAGCCGCGCAGAGCCTCGGCAGCAGCGTCGCCCAGGGGCACGAAGCGCTGCTTCTGGCCCTTGCCGCGCACCAGCACAGCCTCGTTGGCCCAGTGAATGTCGTCGATGTTCAGCCCGGTAAGCTCGGCGTTGCGGATGCCGCATCCATAGAGCATTTCGAGAATCGCCTTGTCGCGCGCCGGCCAACTGGCCGCATCCTCGCCTACTGTGTCTACCACGCGGTTCATCTGCTCGATGGAGGGGACGCGGGGCAGATGCTTGGGCAGCTTGGGGGTGGCCACCAGCGAGGCCGCATTCTGCTGAATGTGTCCCGTACGCGCCAGCCACTTGAACCAGCTTCGAATGGCCGCCAGCGCGCGCGCCGCCGATGCCTTTGAGAGGCCACGGTCATAGAGCGTGCCGAGGTAGGCGCGGATAAGGGTGTGCTCAATGGCCTCCACACTCTGCTCAGGGCCGCAGCACTCCGTTACCCAGGCGGCAAAGCCGTACAGCTCGCGCTGATAGGCGCGCAGCGTGTGGGTGGAGGAGCCTCGCTCATTGGTGAGCACCTGCAGATAGGCATGAACCAGTGCATCCAACTGGGAGGGAATGGCAGGCGCGGCTGTGGCGCTCATGCCGGCTCCTTGCGCGGAGCGCGCACCAGGAAGGGCCCAAGCGCGGGAAGATTTTCCGCAGGCCGCCGCAGCGCGCGGGGATGGTGCTCGCGATGCACAGCCTTGAGGCGTCCCAGCGCCAGGTGCGTATAAACCTGCGTGGTTGAAATGTCCGCATGGCCAAGAATCAGTTGCACGCTGCGCAGGTCTGCGCCGTGCTCCACCATGTGGGTGGCGCAACTGTGGCGCAGGCGATGCGGGCTGGCGTTTTTGTCAGCCGTCTTGACCAGGTGCCATATCCACTGCCGCGTAAGGGGCATGCCGCGCAGGGAGAGGAACAGGCGCGCGCGATCTTGCCGCGGTGAATCTTTGCGGGCCATTCTCGTTTTGCGCACGGAGCTGATGCGGTCAAGGTGCGGCCTGCCCTCGCGCAGATACGTTTCAAGCGCTTGAATCGCGGTACGGCCGAGCGGGACGATACGTTCCTTGTCGCCCTTGCCGCGCACCTGCACACGTCCCAGGTCGAGCGCCAGGTCTCCGGTTGAGAGCGCCGTGACCTCAGATACGCGCAGCCCGCCCGCGTAAAGCAGTTCAAGAATCGCGCGGTCGCGCAGCGCGATGGCCTGCGCCTGCGGATGCGAGGCAGCCATTTCAGCCCGCTCGAGCATCTGCATGACCTCAGGCTCGGCCAGCGATTTGGGCAGCACCTTCCACGCCTTCGGCGACTCGATATTTACAGTGGGATCGTGATGGATGCGGCGGTCAAGCAGCA
>Ga0316226_1002593_pt1 | contig 16605 bp, 13 predicted proteins | sample TBH18017metaG_FD_206009 | JGI IMG/M metagenome (GOLD analysis project Ga0316226, IMG submission 206009) | Freshwater microbial communities from Trout Bog Lake, Wisconsin, USA - TBH18017 | ecosystem: Environmental > Aquatic > Freshwater > Lake > Hypolimnion/Profundal zone | place: USA: Wisconsin... | reverse complement strand
CCTTCAATTAATCGGGCTACCCGGTTCATCCTCGCTCGAATGGTCTCATCACCAGCCAGAAATTTTTCCGCCTCCGCCATGGCCCCGGGCAATACTTCAATCGGTTGAGTTGGGGTATCTTTCCCGTCTCCGTAACCTTGCGTGTAGTGCTTCTCCATGCGGATGAGCACCTGTCGCAGGTTCGTGGCATAAGGACCAAAACTCTTCGCCTCAAACTTCAGTCGCAACGGCTGTCCTGCCTCCTGCAGGAAATACATCAACTTGTGAATCTCCAGCAGGCTGATAAACGGGTCGAGCAACCCTTTCAGATAGCGGTCCATCAGCGCGATCATCGCGGCCTGTCCCATCGTCATCTTGGGACGCTCTGTCCGAACCGGTATTTCGGCCGCTTCGGGCGCTCCACCGGGAGTGTAAACCAGTGCTTCCACTTCCGGCACTTCCGCCAACGCCGCCTCAATGCGTGTACAAACTTTGTTCCAATCCAGTCCGCCATTCCCGCACCCCAACGGTGGTATCGCAATGGAACGGATATGCAGCCTCCGGATCGCTGCCACCAAATCCTCCAACCCGGCCTCTATATCCGCCATGCGGCTGCCCTCCCGCCAGTGCCCCTTGGTCGGGAAATTGATAACCCAGCGCGGGCCGCCCGCCAGGCCGCCAAGGTCAAAGACCTGCACTTTGCCAAGCTTCAACTCGCCCGCCTTGCAGGCGCGCTCATAATCGCGGAACATGGCCGGATACGCCTGCTTGAATTGCAGCGCGATGCCGCGCCCCATGATGCCCACTGTGTTGACCGTGTTTACCAGCGCCTCGGCAGGCGCGGCCAGCAAATTGCCCTGGATCAGTTTCATCATGGTTCAATAATACCACCCCGGCTCGACGGTGACCACCGGGCGATGGTGCTGCGAGTTTACCAAATCCTCCACCTGTTTGGCCACACCGTTGTTGTGGCAGCCAATCGCGTGAATGCCCGTTCACGGGAAGAACTCCGCCACGAGGAACTCCGCCGACTTCTGGTGGGTCTTTCCCCGCCAGTCCGTCGCCCGAATCGCCGCCCAATCCAGTGTCTTGATGGCGTCCAGAGTCGAGCCGAACCAAGTGTGAAACGCCCCTGCATTGCCGTCGCTCACCGCCCATGCCTGGCCCAGCCCAATGCCGGTTTCCACGGAACTAACCATGTGGACAATCGTTCGCTGGCAGCCAGCCAGACGCCCCGTCTTCCCTTTGTTGATCGTGAACAGCATCGGCGAGCGCGGGCAAAAGTAAAACGGCACGAATTCGCCCACGAACCGCCCATTGCAGCAAGGCACCCGTATCTGTTTCATCCGCCGTTCCTTGATGTGCGTGTAGCCGGTGACTGTGGGATTCTTCTGCTCCATCGCCACGTCCGAGCGCAACCCATCCTCCGCCAGAATGCCGGGCAGATTCTCCACATCCGTTATGTGGTATATCCATATTTGCTCCGGATTTGCGCTCATCGCTATGGAACCCATAAATTATTATGTAAGACGGTGGGCTTCAACGTGTGCCTCGAAGATATCCAAGTCTTTGATTTCGTTCATTGCGGCTTTTGCTTCTCCGTCTGTGTAGTTAACGCCCGCCAGCATCGCCCTCTGGAATCGAATCGGTCAATCCAAATTCATCGCCCGCCTGACAACAAGCGCGGATCAGGCCAGGGCGCGGAATGATTCTTTGGCGGCAGCGGCGGTTTTCGCGATGTCTTCCATCGTGTGGGCGGTGGATATAAAACCAGCCTCGAATGGGGAGGGCGCAAGGTAAATCCCACGCTCCAACATGCCGTGAAAATACCTGGCGAAGCGCGCGCGGTCGCTCTTCATCGCGCCGGCAAGGTTATGCACCGGCTCGGCGGCGAAGTATCCGCAAAACATGGAACCGATGCGGTTGAATTGAAGGGCGATGCCCGCCGCTTTCGCCGCTTCCGTCATGCCGCTTTCCAGGGCGGCGCCCAGTTCCTCAAGTTTCGCGTAGGCCCGGCCATCGGACAATGCCTCCAGCACGGCGATGCCGGCGGCCATGGCCAGAGGGTTGCCGCTTAACGTTCCCGCCTGGTAAACCGGCCCCTGCGGCGCAAGACAGTCCATGATCTCCGCCCGCCCTCCAAACGCGCCCACGGGCAGCCCGCCGCCAATGATCTTCCCAAAGCAGGTCAGGTCCGGCCTCAGCCCAAACCGCTCCTGCGCGCCGCCGAAAGCCAGGCGGAATCCAGTCATCACTTCGTCGAAAATCAGCAGCGCGCCGTGTCGGGCCGTGATGTCACGAAGAAATTCCAGGTAGCCCGGCCTGGGCAGATACAAACCGGCGTTGCCGGGAACGGGTTCGACGATGATGCCGGCGATTTGCCCCGCGTTGGCCGCGAACGCCGCCCGCACAGGCTCAGTCTCGTTGAACGGCAGCGACAGCGTGTGCTGGGTGAACGCGGCCGGGACTCCGGCGCTGTCGGGATGCCCAAAGGTCAGCGCGCCGGAGCCGGCTTTCACCAAAAGCGAATCAGCGTGGCCGTGATAGCAGCCGTCGAACTTGATGATCTTGTCGCGTCCGGTGAACCCGCGCGCCAGCCGGATCGCCGACATGCAGGCTTCGGTGCCTGAATTGCACATCCGCACCTTCTGCACGCTCGGCGCCGCCCGGCAAACCAACCGCGCCATCTTGACTTCGAGCGGATTGGGAATGCCAAAGCTGGTTCCCCGCGCCGCCGCCTCCTGCACCGCCCGCACCACCGCGGGCGGCGCGTGGCCGAGAATGGCCGGACCCCAAGTGCCGACGTAATCCACGTACTCCCGGCCATCCACGTCAAAAACATGCGCGTCGCGGGCCTTGTGGACAAAAATCGGCTGTCCCCCCACGGCGCGAAAGGCGCGCACCGGCGAATTGACGCCGCCCGGAATATATTGCAAGGCCTCGGCGAAAAGCTGTTCGGATTTTGTTGTCATCTGAAAATCAAACCTCGCGGTATCGCTGCGCGATGGGGAAGCGGCGTCCAAGGCCGAAGGCTTTGCTGGTCACCTTCAAACCCGGCGCGGCCTGGCGGCGTTTGTACTCGTTGACGTCAATGAGACGAATGACCTGTTTCACCGTTTCCGGCGCGAAGCCCAGCTTCACGATTTCCACCGGGGAGCGGCCCTGGACGACGTAATGTTCGAGAATGGCGTCCAGCGTCTCGTAAGGCGGCAGGGAATCCTGGTCGGTCTGGTTCGGGCGCAATTCAGCCGAGGGCGGCTTGGAGATCGAGGCGGCGGGGATGATTTCAGCGTCGCGGTTGATCCATTGGGCGAGGCGGTAAACCATCGTTTTGGGCACGTCGCTGATGACCGCCAGCCCGCCGCACATGTCGCCGTAAAGGGTGCAATACCCGGTCGCAAGCTCGCTTTTATTGCCCGTGGTCAACAAGAGGGAGCCGAATTTGTTGGAGAGCGCCATCAGGATGACCCCGCGCAGCCGGGCCTGGACGTTCTCCTCCGTCGTGTCTTCGGGCCGCGCGCCGAAGAGCGGTTTGACTTGTTGTTTGACCGCTTCAAAACAAGGTTGGATCGAAATCACGTCGTGGCGCAGGCCCAATCGTTTGGCCAGCAGCCGGGCGTCATCCAGGCTGCCTTGCGAGGAAAACTGCGAAGGCAGGGAAACGCCCCGCACGTGGTCCGGCCCCAGGGCGGCCGCGGCCAGGCAGGCCGTCAGAGCCGAATCAATGCCGCCGCTCAAACCCAGCACGGCGGATTTGAAGCCGCACTTGTGAAAATAATCGCGCAAGCCCAAAACCAGCGCCCGATAGACGCATTCCTCCTCCGGCGGCGGGATGGGGAAAATGGGCGGGCTGCCGGCGGTGTCCACCACCACGAAATCCTCCTCGAAGTCTTTGCCTTTGGCGATCAATTCCCCGGCCCCGTTGAACACAAGGCTGCCGCCGTCGAACACCAATTCGTCATTGCCGCCGACCAGATTGCACAGGGCGACGGGGCGGCCGGACTTGCGAGCCAGGCTGGCCAGCATTCGGGCGCGCAGCTTTTCCTTGCCGACATTCCACGGCGAAGCAGAGATGTTGAAAAGTTGGCGCGCGCCGGCCGCGAGCAAATCGCCCGCGGGATTGGCGCGATAAAGGCGGTGCGGCCAGAAATCCTCATCGTTCCAGATGTCCTCGCATATCGTCACGCCGCAAGATTGATTGGCAATCGAGACGGGGGCATTGCTCCGCGCCGGTTCAAAGTAGCGGTCTTCATCGAACACGTCGTAAGTCGGCAAAAGAGTCTTGGCGCGAGCGGCTATAATCCGTCCGTTCTGGAGCAGGGCGGCTTCGTTGGTCACTCCGCGGCCCGGCGTGTTTTTGTTTTCGCCGACGAACCCCACGAGCATGGCGGCGGGGCCGCTGGCGGCGGCGAGACGCTGGAGCACGGCCAGATTGCCGGCGATGAAATCCTTGTTGAGCAACAAGTCCCTGGGCGGGTAGCCGGTGATGGTCAGTTCGGGGAAAAGAACCAAGTCCGCGCCCTCGGAGCCGGCGCGGTCGGCGGCGGCGAGAATTTTGGCCTCGTTCCCGGCGAGGTCGCCGACGGTCGTGTTGATTTGCGCCAGGGCGATCTTCACGGCTTTTACCGGAAGAAGGTTTCGCGCAAGGTTCCCCTTTCGGTGCGCACGATGGTGCCCGGCTCGATGTGATGGCGGGCGAACCAACCCTGGTTCATCTCCAGCACGAAGAGGATGTTCGGGGAATCAGCCACAATGGACGTCGCATCGTTGGCGCGCATGTCATGTATTTCCAAAATCTCCCCCTGCGGATTGATGTAGGCCGCCGTCAACGGCAACGGGCAGTTGGTCATCCAGAAGGACGCCCGTTGCGGGTAACGCAAGGGAAAGATCATTCCGGCGTTCTCATCCATGTTGGTGCGGAACATCATGCCGGTCTCCTGCTGGGCGCCCGTCAAAGCCATTTCCGCCAACACCTCGGACGCGCCTAGCCACAGCCGAATGCCCGGCAGCTTCGATTGGGCGCGAGTCGGCAAATGATGCGCAAGCATCCCGGAAGACGGCGGAGCCGCCGGTTTCGGCCCGCAACCCGCCAACGCCAGCACACCCGCCAACCCGATCATCACGAAGCATTTCATAACGCCAAGATGCGCGGAGCGCCCGGCAATTTCAATCCCCCTCTTGCGCCGGGCGGAGATTGTGCCATCTTGGCTTCGAAAGAGTCATTGCATCATATCTACCGTTATGCCACTTCCTCCCGTCCAGAATAAAATTGCACTGGCTTGTTGCTTCGCAGGCTTGATTTTGGGATGCCTGCCCCTGCCTTGTTGGGCGGATGACTTGGATACGATGGGCGTCACTCTTTTTCGCGCCACTCAACCCACCCTCACCGGCGCGGGCATTAATGTCGCGCAACCGGAGGCGATGATCTCCGACATCTACCCGGCGTTCGAGGTCAATAACGCGGCCCTGGACGAGCCGGAAAGCCTGTTCACGTGGATTTCCACCAACGGCGCGACCAACGTCTTTCCCAACGATCTGGGCACTGAATCGTCCCATGCGGATATGGTGGGAAATTGCTTTTACGGCCCTTATGCTGGCGTGGCCCCCGGCGTCGCCCACGTGGATAATTACGAGGCGGACTATTTCTGGCAGTATATCGTTGCCGATGGCGGCCCCATGAGCGACCAGGTCGTCAATCAAAGTTTCGCGTTCTTTGTGGACACCACCAACCAGGAACAAATTGACTCGGCTTACGACGATTACATCGCCACCAACGGCGCCGTGTTCTGCGGCTCCGTCAACGGCCTGGACAATGGCGTCGGCCCACCGGGCACGGCCTACAATGGCATCGGCGTCGGCGCTTACGACAACGGCGCGGTCATCACCGACGGGCCGACGTTCGACAACGGCAGGTCCAAGCCCGACATCGTGGCGCCCGGCTATGAAACCAGTTTCACGACGCCCTATGTCGCGGGAGCCGCCGCCGTGCTCTTGCAGGCGGCGGCGGCGGGCGACGGGGGAACCAACGCGGCGGCGGCGGGCGACGTGAGGACAATCAAAGCCCTGCTGCTCAACGGGGCGCTCAAGCCGTTCGATTGGACCCATGCGACCAACGCGCCGCTGGACACCCGTTACGGCGCGGGTGTGTTGAACCTGTATTATTCCTACCAACAATTGGCCGGCGGGCAGCAGAGTTACACCAGCGAAAACTCCGTTGCATCGGGAAGCGCGCATCCGTCCGTTTCCAGCGGCCCGGCTGTCGGCTCGATGGAGGGTTGGGACTATGAGACCGTCAACATCATTCCTTCGCAAGACACCGTGGATCATTATTTGTTCAACGTTTGCGGCGATTCAACCCTGACGGCGACGCTCGTCTGGGAAAGGCAGGAGGGAATGACCAACATCAACAATCTGGCGCTCTTTCTCTACAACGCCACCAACGCCGCTTCGCTCTCCTGCAGCGTCAGCATGGTGGACAACGTGCAGCATCTTTACCTGCCTCATCTGCCGCCGGGCGATTACGATTTGGAAGTCGTCACCTATGACACCAACTCCGTCAGCGCCTCCGAAACTTACGCGCTGGCCTTTGATTTCTTCGCCATGACTCCGCCGAATCTCTCCGTCAGCGTCAGCGGTGGCAGCGCCATCATCACCTGGCCCTGGTCGCCGACCGTCTACACGTTGCAAGAAACCTCCGCCCTGGATGCCTCCGCCGCCTGGACCAACGCCCCCGCCGCGGAATGGATCACGAACGACACCGTCTGGACCAGCGTCAACACCGCCGGAAGCGCGGCTTATTTCCGTCTGGTGAGGTGAACGGAGACAATGATTGTGTTTGGCACTCGCGGGAGCGTGGGGTATGTTGTGCCGCATGAGAATGAGAAGGTTTTCCAAATGCCGGGCTGTTGGCGTTGGGATCGCGTTGATGCTCGCCGCCGCCGCCGCGTTTGCCGCCGATTCGCTGGATTGGCGCGCCAGGGAGCAAAAAGTTGACGCCAATATTCAATCGTGGGATTTGAGCACGTTGCTCAAAAAAATCGCCCGCCAAACCGGCTGGAAAGTCTACGTCGAAAAAGGCGCCGCCGCCACCGTCTCCGTTAAATTCAAGAATCAGACCGAAGACGAGGCCCTGCGCCGCCTGCTGGGCAAGCTCAATTACTCCAAAGACCAAACCAACGGCGTCACCCGCCTCTTCGTTTTCAACACCGCCGTCAAGGCCGCCACCCAAGCCGTGCCGCCGGAGAAGAAGAATTACCGCATCGCCAACGAGGACCTCGTCAAACTCAAGCGCGGCGCGACCAATTCCATGGACCAACTGGCCAAAAAACTCGGCGCCAAAATCATTGGGCGTGACGACCGCATTGGCCTGTACCGCCTGCAATTCGACAACGCCGCCGATGCCGACGCCGGGTTGCTGGCGCTGGCTTCAGACCCCTCCGTCGCGGCGGCGGACGGCAACTACTTGGTGGACCGGCCCACGCCAACGCAAGTGACGCAAACTCCAAATCCGTCCGGGCAGTTCAACTTGAACGCGACACCTTCGGCCAACGGCCCGATGATCGGTTTGGTGGACACCTCCGTGGATCCCCCGTCCCAATTTTCGCCCTACATGCTCTCCCCCATCAACGTGACCGGCCAACAGGACACTCCAGGCGACCAGCCAACACATGGCACCATGGTGTTGGAAACCTTGGTGGATGCGATGGGAAACAATCCGAGCAAGATTTTGCCGGTGGATGTCTATGGCAGTGGGGACAGCACGACGACCTACGAATTGATGGAAGGTGTCCTGGCCGCCATCAATGCCGGGGCCAATCCCATCAACATCAGCAGCGGCGGCACGGGCGACAGCGCCATGTTGGGAAATTTGATTCAGCAAGCCGAACAGAAAGGAATTGTCTTTGTCGCCGCCTCGGGAAATACGCCGGGAGAAGTTGATTATCCCGCCTCGTATCCGGGGGTGGTTTCGGTGACCGCCTCCACGCAAACCGTCAACGGTCCGATCACCGGTACCACCGTCACCGGCGGAAGCGTGGAATTGGCCCCTTACGCGAACGATCCCCCAGGCACGCAAGTCATCGCGCCCGGCACAACTTTGGTGCAGTGGAATGGGCAGACTTGGGTGGCGCAGGGAACGTCATTCGCCGCGCCCGACACGACCGGCACCATTGTGGATTTGATGAACCAGAACCACATTTCCCTCAATCAAGCCGTCAACATGGTGACCAAAGCGTGTCCCGCGCCGAGGAATTAACGGGTCTTTTCCGCGCAAACGGATTTGATTGGAAAATGCTCCCGGTGGCAACGTCGCAAAAAAACCGTGGAAAAGGACTTTACAGGTGCGGGAATTGAATTTAAACTGGCGTTTCAAAGAATATTGATCGAATAGAATATGGAAAAAGGAAAGACGATAGCAGGGTTCCGACTGCACGAGCGCGACACAGGGTCCGCTGACGTGCAAGTCGCTCTTTTGACCGAGCGCATCAATCATCTCACCGAGCATTTGCAAAAAAATGTGAAGGACCACAGTTCCCGCCGGGGACTCCTGGTCATGGTTGGGCAGCGCCGCCGCTTGCTGGATTATCTCCATCATGCCGACATGACGCGGTATCAGACGGTCACCAAGAAGCTCAAGCTGCGGCACTGATCCCTTTTTTCTCTTCAGGGAAGTTCCATGTCCGAATCCGGATGTGTCCCCGATCAATCCCATTGGCCCGGAAACGCGAACAGGCCGATACGAGGCAAATTATCGCGGAAACAAAGCTTCGCTGACTTGGGGTGATTTCAATCAGAACCCGAACGACACGGCGCGCCGCCATGCGGGTGTTGATTGAAGTTCCTTCAAGTCAGCGGGTAAATATAGAATACATTTATGGCAGAAAAAGTCACAGCCCTCGTGGGGGGCAATCAAATTATCATCGAAACCGGAAAATTGGCCAAACAAGCGGACGGATCCGTCACGGTCCAACTGGGCGAAACCATCGTCATGGTCGCGGCCGTCGCCGCCAGCAAGGCCAAAGCCGGACAGGAATTTTTCCCATTGACAGTGGATTACCGCGAAAAGGCCGCGGCGGCCGGTAAGTTCCCCGGCGGCTATTTCAAGCGGGAAGGACGCCCGACGGAAAAGGAAATTCTCACCAGCCGTTTGACCGACCGGCCCATCCGCCCGCTTTTCCCCAAAGGCTGGTTCAATGAAGTCCAAGTGCAGAGCATCCTTTTGAGCGCCGACGGCGAAAATGATTCCGACATCCTGACCATTATCGGCGCGTCGGCTTCCCTCAGCGTGAGCGACATCCCCTGGGATGGCCCCCTGGGCGCCTTGCGCATCGGACGCGTCAACGGCCAATTCGTCGCCAACCCGACCCACACCCAGATGAAGGACAGCGACCTGGACCTGATCTACGTCGGAAACACGGCGGACGTGGTGATGTTCGAAGGATCGGCCAAGGAAATTTCAGAGGCGGACTTTGTGGCGGCGCTTCAATTCGGCCACGAATGCTGCCAGCCGCTCATCCAGGCGCAAAAGGATTTGGCCGCCCGAGGCGGCAAAAAAAAGCGCGACATCACCGTCAGCGTCGTCCCGGAGGACATCCTTGCCGAAGCCAAGCAACTCGCCGGGGAACGCATGGTTCCCGCGCTGTTGACCCAGAAAAAGCTCGAACGCGAGGCCGCCGTCAAAACCCTCACCGATGAGATCGGGGCCAAACTGGTCGAAAAATTCGGCGCGGAGAAAGTGACCGAAAACGTCCTCAAGGAAGCCTTTTACTACATCCAAAAGGAAACCGTCCGCGGGCTGGTCATGAAGGAAAACAAGCGCCTGGACGGCCGCGGATTCGAGGACATCCGCCCCATCGTCGGCGAAGTCGGCTTGCTGCCGCGCGCGCACGGTTCAGCCTTGTTCTGCCGCGGCGAAACCCAGGCCGTGACCCTCGTCACGCTGGGAACAACCGAGGATGCCCAGGAGTTCGATTCTTACACGGGCGGCGACACGCAAAAAAAATTCATTCTCCACTACAGCTTCCCCAATTATTCGGTCGGCGAAACCGGACGCATCAGCGGGCCGGGCCGGCGGGAGATTGGGCACGGCGCGCTCGCGGAACGTTCCATCGAGCCGATGCTGCCACTGGAGACTTATCCTTACGCGGTCCGCGTGACCAGCGAGATCATGGAATCCAACGGCTCCTCCTCCATGGCGACGGTGTGCGGCGGCACGCTGGCGCTGCTGGATGCAGGTGTTCCGATGAAGCGTTCCGTCGCCGGCATCAGCATCGGCCTCTGCACCGAGCACGATGAATCGGACAAAATCACCGCCTACAAACTGCTGACCGACATCATCGGATGGGAAGACGCTTTTTGCGACATGGATTGCAAAATCGCCGGGACGGAGAAGGGGATCACCGGATTTCAACTGGACCTCAAGTTGCGCGGACTCCCGCACAGCGTCATGAGCGAAGCCCTGGAAAAGGCGCGCGTGGCGCGGCTTTCCATCCTGCAAACCATGGCCGGCATCCTGGCCGAGCCGCGCAAGGAAATGAGCAAATACGCCCCGCGCATCGTCCAGGTGAAAATCAACCCGGAGAAAATCGGCGCCCTCATCGGCCCCGGCGGCAAGAACATCAAACGCCTGGTCGAGGAATCCGGCTGCGAAATCAACATTGACGACGATGGAACGGTGAACATTTACTCCGTTTCAGCGGACGGCATGAAGATCGCGCGCGACGCCATCGAAGGCATGACGGCCGAAGCGGAAATCGGGAAGATTTATCGCGGCAAGGTCGTCACCATCAAGGAATTCGGCGCGTTTGTGGAATTCCTGCCGGGCAGGGACGGCTTGGTTCACATCAGCGAGCTGGCCAATTTCAGAGTCAAACAAACCGAGGACATCGTCAAGATGGGCGATGAAATCTGGGTCAAATGCCTGGGCGTGGATGAAAAAGGCCGCGTCCGCCTCTCGCGCAAGGCAGCCATGGAAGATCGTGAGAAAGAGATGGGCGCGAAGGCATAAAAGCCAGGCAGCGCCATTTTTAGGAAGTATCCGAAAATATTTTTTCAGTCGCAACCCTTTCAATGAAAGGGTTTTAGATATAAACATAATTTACCCTATTGACATAATGGGGATTTCGGCTAAAGTTCGGGCGTTATTTGAAAACAAATAAAACAGATGCCATGAATACGATTGTTGAAAAAATATTGCCGGTTTCGAGCGTCAAACCCGCTTTCGAGCGTCCAGCGCTGGAAAAAATCCTCTCCCCGCTGGAGGATTTCGCCGGGCGCTCCGAGCACTTGTTTCCAACCTCCGTCAGGAACGGCGCCTCCCCGCCGCCAATGCCGCGTTACTTCTATCTTGGAGAGCGCGGCGGGGGCGATGTGTTCCGGCTGGGGATATTCGCGGCCATTCATGGCGACGAACCGGAAGGGGCGCTGGCGTTGAACCGGTTTGTGACGCTGCTGGAGCGCGACCCCGAGATCGCGCGCGGTTTCGCGCTTTTTCTCTATCCGGTTTGCAATCCCACTGGCTTTGAAGACGGCACCCGCCATGCGCGCGGAGGCAAAGACCTCAACCGCGAGTTTTGGAAGCAGTCCAGCCAGCCGGAGGTGCGCTTTCTGGAATCCGAGATTTACCTGCACGCTTTCGACGGCCTGGTGATGCTGCATTCCGACAACACCAGCGAAGGCGTCTACGGCTACGTCAACGGCTCCGTATTGTCCGAAAGCCTTCTCGAGCCGGCGTTGCGCGCGGCGGAAAAATTTCTCCCGCGCGACCGGCGGCCCGTCATTGACGGCTTTCCGGCCAGGGACGGCATCATTTCCCGGTCGTTTGAAGGCGTATTGCGATCATTGCCGGGGCTGGAACGGCCTCCCTTTGAATTGACATTGGAGACGCCGCAAGGGGCGCCGTTGCACCTGCAAGTCGAGGCCGCGGCCGCCGCGTTGCAAACCATACTCCAGGAATACCGCCCGTTGCGCTCCTTCGCCCAGAATATCTAATTCCATGGGCGTCAGGCGGCCGGGCCGTCCCGATGCGCGTCCGGCCTGTGAATCGTCATGAAATGCTCCGGGTGCGTCAGGGGCTGGAACCCGAATTGCGCGTACAATCCGCGCGCGTCCTGTGTCGCCAATAAAAACCGACGCAATTGCTGCAACTCCGGATGCTCCAGAATGGCCCGCATGAGCAATTTCGACACCCCTCGTCCGCGATGCTCCGGCACGACAAACACGTCCGCAATATAAGCCAGCGCGGCAAAATCCGTGATCACTCTGGCGAAGCCCGCCTGCCGCCCGCCGAGATACGCCCCGAAGCACAGCGAGTGCTCGATGGACCTTTCGACAACCGCCCGCGAAATGCCCCGCGCCCAGTACGACGACCGCAGAAAATCATGAATCAGCGCCACGTCCAGACGACCGCGCTCGGTGGAAATTTCATACTGGCCGGAAGTTTGCATAAACGCGCATGGCCGCCGCCAAACGCCCCAAGGTAGAGCCATGCCGGGTCAAAACGCAAGCCCCCCGCCGCGAAACGCCACAGCAGACGCATCTAAATGGACCGCATCCCCGCTTCCGGGGAGCACACGCGCCCTCGCGTGTCGCGGTCGGCGCCCCCGCCGACCGCATCAGGAACGTCCGAAAATTTAAATGCGTCTGCCCAGCGCGAAACGCGAAACCCATCTCACCCGCTTCGCCTCGATCCCCCTTCACCCCCGCGAGAGAAGGTGCCGCAAGCGGATGAGGGGCCAGGCGAGGGCGGATAAAAACATGGTAACGGAGAAACCCAAATCATGAGGCGATAGCCTTTCCCGGATAAATCGGCGTTTGAAAATCCTCGCGCAAAGTGCTAAAACTTCTTTATGAAGCTGGAGTTCAATCGCCAAAAGCTTGGCCAATTCTGTCAGGAACACGGCATTGCACGGCTCGAATTATTCGGCTCTGCGCTGCGGGAAGATTTTCGCAGCGACAGCGACGTTGATTTGTTGGCTACCTTGCGGGCCGATGCCCGTCCGACACTGCTCGATTGGGCGGATATGCAGGAGAAGCTGGCTGAAGTCTTTGGCCGTCCTGTGGATTTGGTGAGTCGCCGGGCGATTGAACGCAGTCGAAATCGCTACCGCAAACAATCCATCCTCTCCACCGCCATGCCGATTTATGCCGAAGGATAACGCATATCTGGAGGATATTCTCCAAGCCGCGAAAGCCATCCAGAGATTCCTCGCGGGGATTTCTCTTGAGGACCGCCCCCAGAAGATTGAATTCCCTGTCCATTCTTTTCCGAAACCATGATGATGCCCTGATTCCAAAACCGGGGGGATGGAATGGTGAGGACACCTGCGCCACTTAAATCATAAGCATTTGCAAGTCAGTCGCTTGCGACTCGAATCAGCCGAAACCATGGTTTGACCTCTCAGATGGACCGCACCTCCGCTTCCGGGGAGCACACGCGCCCTCGCGTGTTGCGGTCGGCGCCCTCGCCGACCGCGTCAGGAACGTCCGAAAATTTAGATGCGTCTGCCCAGCGCGAAACGCGAACCCCATGTCACCCGCCCTGCCTTGATTCCCCCTTCTCCCCCGCGAGAGAACGTGCCGCAGGCGGATGAGGGGCTATCAATGATCCTTGGCCTTCACCTGGCCAGTGCGGACTTTATGTGGAATTCGCAATTCACGTTTTAGTCGGCAGGTTTTGTCCCGGCAACGCGGGGGTGCGTTGGCGTCTCGGGCGTGGAGTCGTGGCGGCGGTTTGTGATCGCCGTCCGCGCGTCTTGGGCGTGACCGGCAACAGCGGGGCGGTGAGCTTTTCGTAGAGCGAGAAAAGGAATTCAACGCGCTCCCGGTCGGAGTGGAACGGCTCGGAACGGTAGCATTTCTCCACGGCGTGATCCAGTTCAGCGTGCGCGCGGAGCAATTCGGGCGGCATGGTGAGCGGATCGTAAAGATCGGCCAGTGTACCCATGCCCCGCGGCGGCAGATGCGGTTCGCGCGCGGCGAGAACAGCCCGCGCTTTTTCTTCCACGCGCTCCCGCTGCTCATCAGTGGGGCTCGGCCATGGGAAATTGTTGTAAACAATCTTTGCTGAATAGCTGTAATCCGATTTCATTCGCCCCGTGACTTGGCGCATCCACGCCATATGCATGGCAGAAGATAGGACACCAAAATGATAAATACTGGAAGACGGAACGAGGTAAATCTTGTTGCTAACAATGATCTGCGACGAAAGGAATCCGATCGGGATATACCGCCGGGTTTCAGACGATACTTCAGGAATGGCGATAAATTTTTCCCCGGGTTGTGAGATGTAGAAAAACAACGTCGGGGTTTTGGCGGATTTTCTGGTTGGGTCAGCCGTGCTTTTCTCACGAAAATCTTTCACCCGTTGGACTCGTTCCATCACTTTCGGCAACTCGCGAAGCTCGGCGGGGTTTGCGTCCACAAGCCAGAGACACCAGCGCATGTTGCCGTTAATGAATTCTTCCGAACCTGTGAACCGGCGCAAAAACTTGGATGCTCCCGGCTCGGTTTTGAGAAGTTCCGCCTTCTCCGCATCGTTCATGATGAAATTGCCGTCGTCTGTTGGTTTGTTTCCACAGAGCATTTCCGGCACGTTGCAAAGCGGTTTGCTCCGCTTGGTGACAAACACGTCAGAGCCTGGTGTCAGGTAGGGGCTGATATTATTTGCGGCGATGACGGTAACCGGATCGGTTTCATAATCGAAAATGCGTTTGCTTTCAACGTCGAACGCGCCAAAACCGATGATGACGACGTGAACATGCGCCTTGCCGCGTGCCTCGCTCTCCCAGGCAAATGTTCTGTGGGCAAAATGGATCTTCATTTTGAAGCGATCAAATAACAGCCCCCAAACAAGCGGGGCCTGCTCGCCTTGGGTGATGGAGTTTGTCGAGACGAAGCCAACTTCGATTCTTGTGCCTTGGATGTATCCGGCCGCCCGATAGAACCACGAAACGACATAATCAATGTCTCCGATGTTTTTGAAATCTTGGAAGACATGAACCATGTCTGCTTTTTGTTCCTTGTTTTGATAATGCTTTCCAACAAACGGCGGATTGCCGAGGACGTAGCTGCATTTTTCCGGCGGCAGTATGGTCCGCCAGTCCAGCCGGAGCGCGTTGCCGCAGTGAATATGCGGCGATTTCTTGAGCGGCAGACGCTGGTAAAGCTGCCCAAACGCTTCGGACACTTTCAGGTTCATCTGGTGGTCCATCAGCCAGAGCGCAACCTCGGCAATCCGCGCCGGCCATTCGCCAATTTCTATCCCGTAAAACTGGTCCACGTCCACTTGCGAAAGCTTGTTGATTTCAGCCAGGGTGAGTTCCGTCTGTCTGCCGAAAATTTCCCTGAGCGTCTCAAGTTCCAGTTGGCGCAGTTCGCGGTAGCTGATGACGAGGAAGTTCCCGCAGCCGCAGGCGGGATCGAAGAATCGAAGCCGGCACAGTTTGTCGTGAAACTCCTCCAGCCGCGCCCGGCGTCCGGTGGAGCGGTCAGCCTTGCGATTTTCAAATTCGGCGCGGAGTTCGTCCAGAAACAGCGAACGGATGACCTTGAGAATGTCGCGTTCGCTCGTGTAGTGCGCCCCAATCTGGCGGCGCTTCCTGTCGTCCATGATGGATTGAAAAAGCGAGCCGAAAATGGCGGGCGAAATGCGCGACCAATCCTTGCGTGTGCAGGCCAGCAGGGCGTTGCGCATGTCCCGGTTGAAATCGGCAAAGCCCAGATGTTCGTTGAACAGATCGCCGTTGACGTAGGGAAAGGCGGCCAGCGTTTCGTCCAGATGCACCTGGCGTTTCTCCGTCGGCGTGTTGAGGATTTCAAAGAGCCTCGCGAGTTTTTCGCCCAGGTCCGACCCGTCCGGCGAGGTGCGGTTTTCGATGAAAAGATGAAAGGATTCCCGCTCGAATATGCCGGTGTCTTCCGCGAACAGGCAGAACAGGATGCGGACCAGAAACCGTTCGAGATCGTGGCCGGTGTAGCCGCCAAATTCAAGCGCATCATGCAGCGCGCCCATGATTTTGACGGCTTCGATGTTGACCGGGTCTTCTTCCTGAAACGTGTGCTGCTTGTAACCGGGAATGAATGCGAAGTGCTGGACATGCCGGTGGAACTCGGTGAGCGGGAATTGATAGGTGACGCCGCGCCTTTTGTCGAACAGCGGCAGGTCGCGCTGTTCCTCCGGCTCAAGGTCGTGCAGCGCAATTTGCGCGAAATCGGAAACAAGGATGTAGCGCGGAATTTCATCCAGCCGCTGTTCATTCGCAAGCTGCCGGACATACTCAAAGGCTTGCGACTCCGCCTTGTGAAGGTTTTGGCCGAATGATTTATGCTCGACGAGCAGCACACCCGGCCAGAACAGGTCAATCGAGCCGTAGGCCCCGGAGATTTTCTTTACCGGCTCCTCAAAGCTGGCCACCACGCGCCGTTTGATGCCGAAAACCTGGAAAAACTCGTTCCAGAAGGTTTGTTTCTCGGCCCTCTCGCTCGTGACGCCGGCCCAATCGCGCGAAAACTTGATCGCGTTGTGCCGGATTTCGTTCCAACTGATCGGCATGTCCGGGGAAGTGTGCGCCGATGGATTATCAGCGTCAATCCCCGGAAAAAGCCCCGAAAATAGCCTCCAAACCATGG
>Ga0316226_1002587_pt1 | contig 16645 bp, 3 predicted proteins | sample TBH18017metaG_FD_206009 | JGI IMG/M metagenome (GOLD analysis project Ga0316226, IMG submission 206009) | Freshwater microbial communities from Trout Bog Lake, Wisconsin, USA - TBH18017 | ecosystem: Environmental > Aquatic > Freshwater > Lake > Hypolimnion/Profundal zone | place: USA: Wisconsin... | reverse complement strand
GACGAACCGATGGGCGCAGGAAACGCTTTGGGTAATTCCTGAGACCCAACCGCTTCGAAAGCGGTGGAGACTCCTTTCCATTCCCCACAAGTTTGCAAATCGGGCGCAGGAGTGAGAACGGAGCCCCGAACGTTGTCATCCTGAGCCTGCGAAGGATCTCACGAGGCGATCGCGACGTTCGTTTCAGTCGGCACGTAGTCGGAACTGACGGCTCGCCGGGCGGCGCTGTCAGCTTCGAGAACGGTGAATAGTGACATAACGCCAACTGGCCTGCCGTGAGATCCTTCGCAAGCTCAGGATGACCAAATAATATGGGCCGCTCCGGTTTTTGTGCTCGGTTTCGGTTTTGTGGTTAATGGAAAGACAGGACTGCCGCTCCAGGACGCTGGCGCGACCTCCGAAACCCCATTCGCCTTCGAGTCCGCTGCTTATCCGAACAGTATTGGGCGGGACGCCAGCGCCAGCACGCGAGGGCGCGTGTTCTCCCCGGATGCGGCTTGGTGTACCCGCGGATTTCACGGATTGGCACGGATGAAACCTATCCGTGTTCATTCGTGTAATCCGTGGTTACTCGGTTAAACGCGAGCTTCTTGAGAAAATGCCTTTGGCGGGGCGCCAAAGGCCGCACGCGAGGGCGCGTGCGCTCCCCGGAGCCCGGTCTCCGACGTTCTCGCAAGAATCGGCGGGCCAAATAATAGAAGAAATTTGTCATGGGCTCAACTCCGGGACGGCCCGAAAATGGATGTGTCTGAACACGCCGGCAACCCTTATTAATCTGCGGAAATCTGCGTAATCTGCGGACCCTTCTGTTTCCCCTCTTTCTTGGCGCGATCACGACGCGCCATAAGGATGACTGAGATTTCTTGCAGTCGCAGCTGCGGTTTCAAACGGATTTGGATAAACGATGCACAAAACCAGATGCTAAATGCACGAAATCGGATGGCGGAGGTGGTTGGAGTCGAGTATTTTATATGACGCGAACCGTAGTTCGTGCATTCCTTAACGATCCTCAAAATAACCCGCAACCCTTGGTTTCCTATGAAAACACTCAAGACAAATCCTGAATTCTCCAAAGCCGCCCACCACCTTCTGCCGTCTAAAAAGCCCGCCAAAGCCCTGGTTTCCGCGGCGACGGCCTGCTCACCGGAACTGAATTTGCACCGAAACCTGGGAATCGCGCTCCTGACGATGGGGGCGGCCATGGCTTCTTCCTCGCCGGCTCAGGCCGCCACCCAGACGTGGACCTCCGGGAACGGGGTCAACGTCAGTGGCACCGCCAACTGGAGCAACGTCGCAAACTGGACCACTGCGGTCCCGGCCTCCGGTGATTCAGTGACCTTTGGCGCCACTACCGGGACCACGGCGCTGAACTATGATCTGGCTCTCAGCGGTTTGGGCACCGTCACGTTCAATGCCGATGCCCCTGCCTACACGATTAGCGGCAACGCCATCGTTGGCAACGCCAGTTATGCTGGGATCGTTGGGTTCGTCGTCAATAGCGCCAGCAGTGTCACACAGACGATCAACCTCAACTTCACCGCGTATAACAACGCGATCCCCGTGACTGGCTCGGGCAATCTTACATTAACGGGGGCAATCAACAAAGGCGGCACTTATAACCCTTATTTGGAAATGGATGGCACCGGGGTGCTGACCCTGGGCGGTTCCACCACAATGAATAGTGCCGGCGGCACTAACCCTCTCCAGGCTAACTCCGGCACGGTGATCCTGGCCAAGACGGTCGCTGGGGCCTTCAATCTCGGGCTGACCATCAACGGCGGAACCGTCAAATTGGGGGCGGCTGAGCAGCTCAGAGGGGGACAGGCTCCCACCTTGAATGCCGGCACCTTGGATTTGAATGGGTATGATTCCGCTCTGGGTGGTGGCGGAACTGGAGTATACAATGTGACGTACGGTATTGGTGAGCTCACCGGTTTGGGGGGGCGTGTCACAAATAATGCGGCGGGCAGCGCTATGGTGGCACGATTACCGATGGGACTTCCGCCAAGGTGGGGCTGAGCGTGATGGCGAATTACAATCAAAGCGCCTTCCATGCTTTTTCGGGCATCAACAACTACTCCGGTGGCACGTTCATTCAGAATCTCTATACTGGCTCGGGCGGCAGAGCGGAAATCTTGAGTATTTCCAATGTTGCAAGCATCGGATCGACGGGCAATCGCACGCTTACTTTTAAGAGTGGCGCCAGCTCTGCTGACACCTCCCTTCAGCTCACAGGGACGGCGGTCATCAACTCCACTCAGTTCGATGCCATCACCTTCACGCCTGGGCTGGGGGCTGCCTTCGATATTGCCGACCCAAACAACACCTTCACCTTCGGGAATAATGCGTCGGGCGCGAGTGTCTCTTCGACTGGACTCGCGGTTTTTGAGAAATTAGGGGCGGGTACCATGGTTGTTACCGGTTCGCTTGGTTACACAAACGCCACCTATTTAGGGGGCGGCACCCTGAAGATTGACGCGCAAAACGGGGGTATTCTCCCGAGTGCCAGCGCTCCTTTGTTTGCCGGGGGCAGTCTTTACCTCCTCGGGAAAACCTCGGGTTCCACCACGCAGACCTTGGGCAACGTCAGCATGTCAGCGCTTAGTAGCTATGGGGCTAATTCTGGCGGTGCCAGTACGATCACGGTGGACGCGAATGGCGGCGCGGGGACGACGCTGACCTTGGGGACCTGGAATAACTCCACCAGCGCGGGCTACACCTTGAATGTCAAGACCTTGACTTCGGGAACGGTCACGACCACCACGACCTCGGTCACCAACGGGCTGCTCGGCAACGGGCGCGTCACTTTCACGGACGCCAGCGGCAATGTTAATTTCGCGGGACTCGGTACCGCCGTAGGCGCTAACTACCCTATCCAGGCCGCGACCTACACCGCAAACTTGCCGGGAACGTTCACAGTCGCTACGGGAACAACGAACTACTCTCAGGCGAATAACGCCTCTATCACCACCAGTGGCACGGTCAACGCCCTCAAGCTGACGACCAGCACCACGGGCCAGGCTCTCACCATCTCCGGCGGCCAGACGCTCACGCTCACCACCGGCGGCCTGCTCTTCGCCGGCGGGACCGACTACTCCATCACAGGCGGCGCCTTGGCAAGCAACACCGCCACCAACTCCGACCTGATCATCCATCAATATGGCGCTGGCACGTTGACGATCGGCTCGGTGATCGCCAACGGTGTCGGTGCTTCGACGCTGACCAAGGCCGGCCCCGGCTCCCTCGTACTGAACGGGGCCAACACCTACACGGGGCAGACTTATGTCACCAGCGGCACCTTGAGCATCTCCTCCGAAAGCAACATCGGCGGTTACAACGGCACGTTCCTGGCTCTGACTAGCACAACCAACGGTCCTACGGTGACTTCCACGGCGGCCTCGCTTCCCACCGGTTTCGGCGTGGGTTCCACGATGTTGGGCAGGACGGTGAACTCCTACACTCTAGCGTCAGGCACCTACACCATCACCCTGAGCGGCAATGCAAACACTGCGCTTACCGGCGGCACGGCTTCCTGGGTTAGTGCCGTTCCCAACCTCGGTCTTTACAGCGGCGGCGTCCTGCAAGCCAACGGCACCTTCTCGCTCGCGGAGTCCAACACAAACGGCGGGGCCGGAACAACGACGGTCAACAGAAATGTCACCATCGGCAACAGCGGCGGCGGGTTCGATGTCACGACCGGAAACACGCTGACCGTGCCCGGAACCATTTCTGCAGCCGGGATGATGACCAAGAGCGGGGCGGGAACGTTGGTGCTTGGGGCAGGAAATTACCTTACGGGCGGCTTAACCATTAATGACGGCACCGTTAATCAAAATGCCACGAACGCGCTGACCAATAACAATTCTTCGACAGCCACATCAAACCTGATTTTCGGCAACGGTAGCGCCCCAAAACTCCAACTGAATGCCTTTAACGCCGCCGTCACGAGCCTTGTCAGCAGCAATGCAAACGCGATCGTTGAAAACGGGGGTGGCACGGCAGCAACGCTGACAGTCTCCAACGGCGCGGACAATATCTTCGCCGGCAAACTGCAGAACGGCAGCACCGGAACGCTGGCCCTTGCCAAGTCGGGCGGTGGCAAACTCACGCTCAACAACGCGGGCAACACCTTTACCGGTGGGATCACGATCTACAACGGCATCCTCGAAGGCACGCAGACCGGCGCTCTTGGCACCGGCACCATCACGCTGGCCAACGGCACTCTGAAGGCCTCCGGCAGTTTCGGCAACGCCATCGCCTCTTTGGCAGCCTACTCCGGTGCCGCGACTGCGGCGGTGAGCTACTTCAACAACACTATCGACACCAGCGGGCTGAATACGACCCTATCCGGCGTCCTTAGCGGCACGGGCGCGTTGAACAAGACGGGCACTTGCACTCTCACCCTGACCAACGCGGCCAACACGTATGCCGGCGCGGCCACGGTCTCCGCGGGCACCCTGGCTTTGGGCGCGGGGGCCGCCCTTGGCAATACCGCCATCACCGCCGGCAGCGGCGCGGTCTTTGCCACCGGCACCGGGGCCAAAGCCGGTTCCACCGGTGCGGGCACGCTCGGCGCGACCTTGACGCTCACCAATGGAACCCTCGATCTTTCCTCCGACAGTGTCGCGGGAACCTTCAACCTGAACCAGCAGGCCAGCTTCGCCGGCAACGCGCTGACGCTCAACAACAGCACGCTGAAATTGAACATCGTGGGCTCCGGAGTCGATCTCCTGGCGGTAACGGGCACGGCGGCCGTCGTCGGAGTCAACACCGTCACAGTCGTTCCCGTGGGCGCGCCAACCAGCGGCACCTACAACGTGATTACCGCGGCGGCGGGGCTTAACAGCGGCGGCAGTTTCGTTCTTTCCAGTGCCAGCGTCGGGTTCTCAAACTTCACCTTGAATTCGACCGCCGCGGCGGAACAACTCATTGTCGCCGCAAACCCGACTCCGTCCGCGGCTTACTGGAGCGGCGCCACCGGACTCAACACCTGGACTGCGGGCAGCATCGCCACGGGCACCAGCAACTGGGTGAGCGCGGCCAGCGGCGGCAGCGACACCTTGCAGATCCCGGCGGCAACCACCGATGTCTTCCTCACCGGCAACGGTATCTCGACGCCGGTGAGCACCACGCTCGGTACCGATTTCCCCATCAAGAGTCTCACCGCGACGGCGGCTGCAACCGGGCTTGTGACCGTGGGCGGGGCCAACACTCTCACCATCGGCTCGGGCGGCATTACGCTGGCAAACGGCTCCGGCGGGCTCGCCATTACCACGGGCAACCTGGTTTTGAATGGCGCTCAGACTTGGACGAACAACTCCAGCGCTGCCCTGACGGTCAGTTCACCGGTGGTGGTATCCAACACGCTTTCCGTCGCGGGCGCCGGCCCGATCGCGGCCAATTTCACGCTGAACACCGGCGCGGTGCTTGCGAGCGCTCCGGACGGCGGCGGCAACGCGTTTGGGGTTGTCAGCAGCGGCCTAATTTCCGGGACCGTCACCGCGGGGTCCGGCGCGCACACCATCGCCCCTGGTGGAGTTGGGGTCGCGGGGCATCTGGGCATCGGCTCGCTCACGACCAATTCCAACACCACTCTGAACTTCGACCTGACCGCTCCCCAGGCCGCTGGGGACGACGAACTCATCATTACCGGCGCGGGAGCGACCAATATCGGCGCCAGCACAGCAATCACTTTCGGCACGTCCACGGGTTCGGGAACCTACCGGCTGATTAACTACAGCGGCGCAACGCCATCTTTTGGCAATCTGACCCTGCCGAGCGCTCCCGCCGGTCGCTCCTACACGCTGACTGTCGGCCAGGACGTAAACTGGATCGATCTGCGGGTGAATACCAGCGGCACCGCCAACTCCGGCGTGTCCGGCAACTGGTCGAATTCCGCCATCTGGGCCAACACCGCCATTCCGAACGCGAATGCGGACACCGCGCTGTACAACTCGACGACGGCTTCAGGCACGACCACGTTGGATATGAACGCCACGCTGGGCCAGTTGATGGTCAGCGGCACAGTCTACAAATTTGCGGTTGCCTCAGATGGGGCTCATTCGCTGACGTTCTCGCGCCTCAGCGGCGCCGGTGGCAACGCTATCGGCACTCTTCATCCTGCGATCACCTCCAATGGCGTCGGCGCCGGAAACCAGAACACGATCCGGGTGGATCCAAATATCACCATCGGCCCTGGGGAAACACTCGATCTTGGGGATTACAATTCCTGGACCTCGGGGACAACGGTCGCCACCACCGGAACGATTACCGGAATCAACGCCAACGTGGCCATTAATGCGTCGAACGGGAATGGCATCGTGGCCGGCGGCGTGCTCAACAACACGGGAGCGGTGAAAGTCGGCCTGTCCAACGCAGCGTCCATTGCCAGCATCGGGGGCAACGTCACCAGCCTGACTTCCTCGGTGGGTCTCTATTTGGCGATCAACGCCGACAGCGGCGGCTGGAGCGGTCCCACCACCGTGGCCAACGGCGATGTGATCCTCAACGGCGCCGGGGTCACTCTCGGGAAATCCGATGTCACGGTCGGCGGGTATGGAACCTCGCGGGCGTCCTTGGTGGCCAACCGAGCCGGGGCGGCTTTTCCGCAAACCTCGACGCTGGCCAATAGCGTGACGCTTCAGGGAAGTCCTTACTACAATTGGGATAACGCGTTATCGACTTATAACGGTGGCGGTTTGAGCATCTTTGGCAGCACCACCAATAAGACCACGGACAATATCACCAATGCCCTGACGATCGGGGCTGGATTCAACAACGTCTTCCTTTTCAACAACAACGTCGTTCTCAACGCCGGCAGCCTGGCGCGCAGCGGCCGGGGCACTGTGGACTTTTTGGGGAACAATCTCGGGACGGCGGTTGCCGATTCGAGTCACGATAACGTTACCTTCACCGCTTCGCCCGCCTCGCAACTGGTGGGCGGCGGCGGCGCCTGGAACAGCCAGACCGCGAGCATCCTGCCGTGGGCCAACGTGAACGGCGATCTGGCCACCTACGGCCCGAATGGGATGGTGGCGGCGAACACTTACTACACCGGCCCGATTGCCTCCGCCACCACCACCGCCAACTGCTCGGTGAGCGTTGGCAGTGTGCTGGGAAGCAATCAAACGATCAATGCCCTCAAGCTAAACAACGGCGCTGTGGTTTACGGTTTCGCCGGGGCTCGCAGCCTGACCATCACCAGCGGCGCGATTCTCGCCACGGGAAGCGCCACCCTTCAGGACGGGCCGCTCATCTTCGGTTCCGCCGAAGGCGTGGTGCAGATGGGAGGAGCCGCAACCAACCTGACGATTGACGACAATATCGTCGGGAGCAACGGCCTGACGGTTTCATTCGGAGGAACTTACCTGGGTGCAGCCGCTTCGAACGCGGTCTTGACGCTCAGCGCGGCCAACAACAACAGCGCCGCCAACAGCAACCTGACCGGGCCGATCACCGTCAACTTCGCGACCTTAAATCTGGGTGTGGACGGTGCGCTCAAGGGGGTGAACGCTTCCGCGGGCAATCTGGCGCTTTATGGCGGCGTGCTCTCCATGGGGACCCATTCGGATACGGTGGGCGGCGTGACCCTCGATCAAGGCAGCATCATCACCGGTTCCAACGGCGCAACGCTGACCAGCACCGGCGGATACACGATGCTCAGCGGCTCGGTGGCCGCCAATCTCGCGGGCTCGGTCGGGCTGAACAAGAGTGGCCCCGGCACGGTCTGGTTGAGCGGCACCAATACTTACACGGGCACAACCACCATCAGCGGCGGCGAACTCTCGCTGATGTCCGGCGCGGGCGCGACCCTCGGCACCAATCTGACCTTTGCGGGCAGCGGCGCCTTCAACCTGGACAACAGCAACTCCACCGGGGCGGTCTCGGGCAGTCTTGGCACATTGACCTTCACCGGCGGGGACAGCACGGTGCAGACCACCCGCTACGCCACTCAAAACGTGGCCCTGACGCTCGGTTCCCTTGCGGCACGCTCCGCGGGCGCCACCGGGCGGTTCATCCTTGGCCGATGGTTTACGGGAGATGCCAACGGCTGGAACGCTGCGTCGGTCGGCACCACTGGAACCAATTCCAAAATATCGATTACCGGACAGGCGACGGGCTTCATCGATCCCGGCATTTACTTTGCCACGAACAACAATCAGGCGAATTGGCTTTCGTCTGCCAGCAGCTCCGATTTCGCCTGGTACGATGCTAACGGCTACGTGCGGGGGATCAACTATGGGGTCGATGCGAACACGGCAAACTTCGGCGCGGGCACCGCGATTACGGGTTTTACTAATTGGTACATAAATTTGAGCGGAAACATGGTCGCGCAGACCAGCGGAACGTTTAACACCCTCCGGTTTGGCGGCGCTTACAGCCTGAACCTGGCGCAAAACGCCACGCTCACCCTTGCCAAAGGCGGTCTCCTGGTGGCGGGCAATAACGGGTACGCCACCATCGCGGGCGGCGCCGGCATTCAAGCGGGCAGTAACACTGAATTGATCATCCGCACCGATGCCACCACGGACGGGTTGCGTCTGGATACGCCGATTCTCGCCAATGGCTCCAACGCGCTCACCAAGAGCGGCGCGGGCATACTCATCCTGAACGCGGCCAACACGTTCACGGGCGACACCGTCGTCAACGACGGCACGGTGATTATTTCCAACCCCCTGGCGCTGCAATACAGCACCCTCAATTACAACAACCAGGGGTTCAATACCCTGGGAGCCGTTTCCAACCAGGCTGCAACGACCCAGCTTGGCGCCTACAACCAGCCGGGCCTGGTGACCTTCACCGGAAACAGCGCAACCTTTGGCGGATTGAAGGGCGGGCAGAATTTACAGTTTGCCGGCGTGGCGCTCACCGTGGGCGGCAACGGGCAGAGCACGACCTACTCCGGGGTGCTCAGCGGCGCGGGCGGCTCGCTGACCAAGACGGGGACGGGAACCTTGATCCTCGGCGCGGCGAATACTTATACCGGCGCCACCACCGTGACCGGAGGGGCGCTGTCGATGGGCGGCGTTCAGGGAACCAGCGGTGTTACGCTGGCGGCCGGAACGAGTCTCATTGAATCGAGCCCACTCACGCTGAATGCGTTGACGCTCGGTTCGACTTCCGGCGATGTCCTCACCCTCAAGTTGAATTCCGTGACGGGCGCCGCCCCCATCACGGTGACGAGCCCCAACGCCTTGCTGGCCACCGGGACCACGACCTTCGACCTGTCCGGGGCGAGCTTTTCCGTTGGAACTGTCACGCTGCTCAAGTACGCGGGAACGGCGCTCTCCAGCCTCTCGAACTTCGCTTACACCGGGGTGCAGGGCCATGTATTAGGCTCTCTCGTGAACGACACCGCAAACACCTCCATCGATCTGCAACTGACTCAGGATCCGGTGAAGTGGACCGGCAATACCAGCGCCACTTGGGACATCAATAACACCCAGAACTGGAAACTGGCCTCCAGCAGTGCGGCAGCGGTTTATCTGCAAAGCGGCTTGCCCGACATGGCAGTCTTCGACGACAGCGCGGCCGGTAATTTCAATGTCACTGTCTCGACGACCGTTCAGCCGGCGTCGCTTACGGTCAACAATTCGGCTATCAACTATACCTTCAGCGGCGGCGGCAAGATCAGCGGGACCACCGGGTTGGCCAAGTCCGGCACTGGAACGCTGACGCTCACAACCGCGGGGAACGATTACACCGGCGGCACCACGGTCACAGGCGGCGCACTGGTGCTCGGCGCCTCCGGCGCACTGCCCACGGGGGGCGCTTTGACGGTCAACAGCGCTTCGGTCGATCTTGGCGGGAACAGCACGTCGGTGGGAGCGTTCAGCGGAAGTTCCGCCACGATCACCACTAATGTCGCACCGGCGACCTTTACCGCCACCAGCGGCGCCGCCGCCATCTTCAACGGTTCGTTGCAAGACGGAACGGGCGGCGGAGTCCTCACGTTCGTCAAGAGCGGGACGGGCACGCTGACCCTCACCGGCAGCAGCAATTACAGCGGCGGCACCACGGTCACTGGCGGCACGCTGCAACTCGGCGACGGCGCAACCACAAACGGCTCGATCACCGGCAATATCACGGACAGCGCCTCGGTGGCGTTCGCGAATCCTGCGGCCCTGGCCTATTCCGGAGCCATCTCCGGCACGGGGTCGGTGGTCAAATCGGGCGCGGGCACGCTGACGCTGACCGGCACCAGCAACTACAGCGGCGGCACCACGATCTCCGCGGGCACGTTGCAACTCGGGGACGGCACATCGAACGGCTCGCTCACCGGCAACATCGTGAACAATGGGGCGCTGACGTTTGCGGGGCTCGCCACCAGCGGAACCTTTGCGGGTCTCATTTCCGGCAGCGGCTCGTTCACCAAGGGAGCGGGCTATACGAACCTGACGCTCTCCGCCACCAACACCTTCAATGGCCTGACGGTAAATTCCGGCACGTTGAGTTTCGCGGCCGCCAGCGGCAACGTCGTCAACGGGACGACCACTCTGAACAACGGCGTTCTTAACTTTACCGGCGCCGCACTGACACTGAATGCCCTGGCGGTTAACACCAGCGGCACGCTGTCTGTGCCCAGCGGGGTGGCAACGGTGCCGACTCTCACCGGGTCGGGAGCGTTAAGTGTAACCGGCGCCAGTGCGTACTTCCAGGGCTTGACCCTGACAGGGACCACCGATGCCGGATTCAGCGGAACCATTAACGTGGCGAACTCGGCTTACCTCTCCCTTGCCAACGAAGTTGCCCTGGGCTCGAACGCTAACGCGCTCACCATCAACGGCAATCTCTATACCCCGGGCGGAACGCTTACCCTTGCAAACCACCGAGTCACCACGTCCACCGGATTTACCGCTGGCGGTACCATCACCTTCACAGGAGGGATCACGGGTGCCGGAGGGCCTATAATTCGGGGGAACATCGTCATCGGCGGATCGAACAACGATTACGCGGGAGCGACGAGTCTCTATACCGATGGTGGAACCTGGACGTATCTGACGTTGGGTTCGGATAATGCGCTCCCGTACGGTCCCGGCAAAGGCAACCTTAATTTCACGATCTGGAATGTGGCCTCGGGGAGGCTCGATCTCGCCGGACACAACCTCACCGTGAATGGGCTGACCAGCGACATTCACAGCACGGGCGGGGCATTCATCGACAACGTCTCCGCAGGCGGAACGCCAACGCTGACGGTTGGCTCGAATAACGCCAACGGCACTTACACCGGCGTCATCCTGAACACCTCCGGCACGATCAGCTTGATCAAGACCGGTACCGGCACGCAGACCCTCAGCGGCAGCAACAGCTACACAGGGAGCACCACCATCAGCGCGGGCACGCTGCAGATCGGCGCCGGGACCGATGCGGGCTCGGTGAATTCAACGAGCGCGATCATCGATAACGGTGCGCTGGTTTATAACGTCGGCAGCGGCAACCGCACGCTCGGCGTAGTGGTCAGCGGTTCCGGATCGCTCACTCAACAGGGCACCGGCACCGTGACGCTCAGCGGCAGCAACGGCTACTCAGGAAGGACCACGATCAACGCAGGCACCCTGCTATCTTCCGCTCCCGCCAGCCTGCTCTCCTCCAGCGCGATCTCGGTGAACAACGCAGGCTCGACGCTGGCGGTCAACTTCGGTGGCCCTTCGGATTATGCGATGAGCGACGTAAACGCGCTGCTTGCGAAAACGACCTTCGGCTCGACCTCCGCGGCGTTGGGGCTCAACCTCACCGTCAGCAGCACCTACAGTGGGGTGCTCTCGATGCCGGCCGGTCTCACCCTGCTGGGCGGCAACAGCCTGAGGATCACTGGCTCCAATAGCTACACCGGACCGACCAACGTGAACGGGACCTTCTTAATCGCAGCCAGTTCCGGCACCGCCAACGTGCTGGCCGCGTTCGGCACGGGCCCGCTCATCCTCGCCAACAGTAGCATTCAATTGAAAGCCGACGGCAGCGGCAGTGGCCAGACCATCGCGATGGGCAACAACGTCACCGTCAGCGGCAACACCAGCATCGACGTGAACGACCTGACCGCCAACAGCAACAACACTTACGCGATGGGCACGCTCGCCATCGGCGCGGGGCAGCTTAACGTCTCCGGCAACAGCGGCTACGCGCTCTCGTTCGGGGCGACCACGCTCTCCGGGACAGTCACCTTCAATGACAGCGCGAACCTGATCCTCGGGGCCGTTGGCCAAAGCGGCTCCTCCTCCCTCATCAAGACCGGCGCGGGCACCCTCACCTTCACGGGCGGCAACACCTACAGCGGCGCGACCACCATCAGCGGAGGCGTGCTGCAACTCGGCAACGGAACCACCAGCAACGGCACCGTCGCGGGCAACATCACCAACAACGCCAGCCTGGTCTTCGCGGGCCCCGCCACCACCGGCACCTACGCCGGAGTGATCTCCGGCACGGGCACGGTGACCAAGAACGCCGCCTACACCAGCCTCACGCTCACCGGCGCCAACAGCTTCAGCGGTCTTACGGTCAATTCCGGCACGTTGAACCTCAGTGGCGTTAGCGGCAATGCCATCAGCGGGACGACCACCTTGAACAGCGCCAACCTCTATTACACGGGTGGCTCGGTTACTCTCGGGGCGCTGGCGGTGAATGCCAGCGGCACCTTGACCGTGCCAAGCGCGAGGGTGACCACGGGAGCCCTCATGGGGTCGGGCGCGTTGACGGTGTCCGGCAGTAGCTGGGCGACGGGCCTGACCTTGACCGGGACCACCAACGCCGGCTTCAGCGGGACCCTGACCATCGGGCCGTCCCTGGGCAATTACAGCTTCTTGGATCTAACCAATGAAGCCGCGCTCGGTTCCAATGTCGATGCCCTGACCCTCAACGGGGTTACATTCAACACTGCCGGCTCTGCGCCGCTCACCATCGCCAGTCACCGCATCCACCTCGCCTCGGGCGGAGGGATCTTTTATCCAGACGGCGGTGACCTGACGCTCTCCGGCGGGATCACCGGGCCGGGCGCGCCCTGGATCCGGACGTCCGGCTCGGGAGCTGTTGTGATCGGCGGCACCAACAACGATTACACGGGCAACACGAACATCTGGGCTGACGGATCTGCCAACGCGACGCTGCGGCTGGGCGCCAACAACGCACTGCCTTACGGTCCCGGGAAAGGTATTCCTGCATTCAACGCGACGTCGAGCGGCACCGCGCAGATTGACCTGGGCGGCTACAATCTGACGGTTAACGCACTGAACTACTGGGTCTCTTCCCAGGCGGTGATCGACAACATCTCCGCGGGTGGAACGCCGACGCTGACCGTCGGTGCGGGCGACGCGACCGGCTACACGTTTGGAGGCCTCATCCTGAACACCTCCGGCACGGTTGCTTTGGTCAAGATCGGCACCGGCATTCAGACGCTCAGCGGCAGCAACTCCTACAGCGGCGGCACCACCATCAGCAGCGGCACGCTGAGGCTTGGCAATGCCAATGCGCTTGGCACCGGCGCGCTGACCATGAACGGCGGCACGCTGGACCTGGCCGGAATCTCCATCAACGCGGCCGGCTTCAGTGGGAGCGGCACCGTTCGCAGCACGGTCAGTGGAACCAGCACGCTGACTGCCACCATCGCCGCCGGCGCCTCGACCTACTCCGGCAGCATCGTCAGCGGAGTCGGCGCCGTGGCGCTCACCAAAACAGGCGCGGGCGCGCTGATCCTGAGCGGGAGCAGCACTTTCACCGGACCAACCGCCATCAACGCGGGCACGTTGCAACTCGGCGACGGCGGAACGGGCGGGTCGCTCTCGGCCTCCAGCGCCATCGCCAACAACGCCGCTTTGGTGTTCAATCGCTCCAACACCCTCACCCAGGGAACTGACTTCGGAACGATTTCCGGATCGGGCGCGGTAACGCAAGCGGGAGCCGGAACCACAGTGCTTTCCGCCTCGAACAGCTACAGCGGCGGAACGATTGTGAGCGGCGGCACCTTGCAAGTGGGCAATGCGAATGCGCTGGGCACGGGCGACCTGGCCGCCAACGGCGGCACGCTGGATTTGCACGGAAACAGCCTCGCCGTCGGCGTACTGAGCGGCTCCGCCGGCGCGTTGATCACCAACACCGTCAGCGGGACGAGCTCCTTGACCACCGCGGCGGCCGGCACCTCAACCTACAGTGGCGACATCGTCAACGGAGCGGGAGCGGTGGTTCTCACCAACTCCGGAGCCGGAACTCTCATTCTGGGCGGTTCTTTGACGATGGCCGGGCTGAACGCCCAAGCCGGAGGCACCCAACTGACCCAGTCCGCGACCATCGACGCCGTGAACGTCGCAGCGGGAGCAACGCTTTCCATGGCGGCGCACAGCGGCAGCACCTACAATGTGCTTAACACCTCGGCGCTGACGATCTCCGGGTTTTCCTCGGCGCTTGGGATGGGGCGGAATGCCGTGATCGAAGACGTGAGTTATGCGTCCGTGGACGCTGCCAGCCAGAGCCCGAACGCCGGAGTGCTGACGGCGAAGGGGACCGCGCTGGCTCAGCAGACCACTGCTGCGACCGGCGATGTGGCGACGGCCTCGTCGCCCGAGGCGGTTCCGGAGCCCGGCGTGTGGGGTTTGATGATGGGTGCTTCCGCCCTGCTCGGCTTCCGCCGCAGCCGGAAGAACCGGTCGTAATTCAAAAGATTTGGAGCCATGGGGCATCCAGAGGTTGCGTTAAAATCAGGTGGGGGCCTGATGGGGGGCGCAACTTAGACGCCTTCCCGGTTTAGGGGCCGGGAAGGCGTCGCTTTTCCAAACATTATTCTCTGAACCTTGGCGCGAGTTCTTCTGAAATTTCAAATCTTTGGCTAGAATTTAATCATGTTGAAACGCTCTAACCTCGTCACCAACTCATGCTGCCTGTTCTGGCTGGCAACAACCGCAGCGCTCTTGCTGGGCTCCCTCCCCGCCAGGGCGGAGGTTCGCCTCGCCAAAATCTTTGGCCCGGGGATGGTCCTTCAGCAGAGGAAGCCGGTTCCAATCTGGGGCTGGGCTGATCCGGGAGAAAACGTGACAGTGAAAATCGCCGCGCAGACCGCGAGCGCCAAGGCCGATGCAAGCGGAAGCTGGAAGGTCACTCTGGCACCGCTCCCGGCCGGCGGTCCGCTGGAGCTTTCGGTGAAGGGACAGAATTCTCTCACCGTCCCCGACGTCCTGGTCGGCGAGGTGTGGCTCTGCTCCGGACAGTCGAACATGGAGACGACGATGCGCGAATCGGGCCACTTTCTGGAACCGGAAATCGCGCTGCCGCCCAATCCGAACTTGCGAATAGTTCGCGTGGCTAATTGCAATTCGGAAAAACCGGAAAACGACATCCGTGCAGGCTCATGGCAGAGCGCGTCTTCGCGGACGATCCCGGGCTTTTGCGCGACGGCCTACTTCTTCGGCAAGAACCTGCAAAAGGAGCTTAACGTCCCCGTAGGTCTGATCGCGAGCACTATCGGCGGCACAAGGGCGCAGGCTTGGATCAGCCGGACAAAACTGGCATCGGACCCGGAAACCGACGCAATTGCGACGGAGGAAATCAAGGAAACGCAGCAGGGTATTGAAGCCAACAAGCTGCTGGAGAAGGGTGACAAAAAGCGGATGCCCGACTGGCGTATTCAGACCACCGCGAGCTATTTGTTCAACGCAATGATTCATCCGTTGATTTCGTATGGGATTGCCGGTTTTGCCTGGTACCAAGGAGAGGGCAACGAAACGAACCCCGCGCCGTATCACAAGCTATTTCCACAACTGATCACCGATTGGCGGGAACGCTGGGGCGAGCCAAGCCTGCCGTTCCTGTTCTGTCAGTTGCCGGGCACCCGCCTGGGGCCGGGGAATATCGGCAAGCGGCCATTTCTGCGGGAGGCCCAGGCATCGGCGCTCAAGCTCCCAAATACAGGAATGGCAGTGTTGATCGATACAGGCGAGGAATTAAGCAACCATCCGCGCGACAAGGCTCCCGTGGGGGAACGACTGGCGCGAATCGCCCTCGCAAAAACGTACGGAAGAGCGGTCGAGTTTTTGGGCCCGATCTATAGCGGGGCCGAGTTCGTTGGCGGCAAGGCGATTGTTCATTTCCAAAGTCCGACCGGCGGACTGGCCGCGAAAGTGTTGCCCACCGAATACCAGCCTGACACCCTCAAGCCCGAGAAGAAGCCGCTCGTAAGAAACAGCCCGAACAGCCAGGTGGAAGGGTTCGCCGTTGCTGGCAGCGATCGGAAATGGGTTTGGGCAGATGCGAAAATTGAAGGAGATACCATCATCGTATCGGTGCCAAGTGTTTCCAACCCGGTGGCGGTTCGATACGCCTGGTCGGACTTCCCGATCTGCAATCTCTACAACAAGGCGGGCCTGCCTGCCGCGCCATTCCGCAGCGATGCCTGGCAATGGGAGCCAAGATGAGCCTCAGACCTCCTAACCTCTTCTGGAAAGAACGGCCGAATTGAAGAATGAAAATGAGCCCAACTCCGGCACGGTCCGAAATGGATGACCCCAAAACGGCAGAGGAGGCTCGTGGACTGCGGTGAAGTGCCCTTTCCATTACCCACAAAACAGAAGCCGAGCACGGAAACCGGAGCGGCCCATATTATTTGTCATCCTGGTGCGCCCGTGAAGCGGGCGTCAACGTGGGTGAGAGTCCCACCGGTGCAGTT
>Ga0316226_1002579_pt1 | contig 16698 bp, 13 predicted proteins | sample TBH18017metaG_FD_206009 | JGI IMG/M metagenome (GOLD analysis project Ga0316226, IMG submission 206009) | Freshwater microbial communities from Trout Bog Lake, Wisconsin, USA - TBH18017 | ecosystem: Environmental > Aquatic > Freshwater > Lake > Hypolimnion/Profundal zone | place: USA: Wisconsin... | reverse complement strand
TCACCTCCGCGTTTTGCCAGTCGGCGGGAATCGGCGGCGGCGGGCTTTGGGTTTCACAGGCGGTAATGGAAGCCTGCCACCATTCCACCCATTGTCCCAAGCGCTTGAGCGTGAACATGCTGAACGTGCCCGTGGATTCCAGCGTGGCACTCACCCATCGGCGCGCCTCTTTTACGGCAGGCCCCAGCGGCCCGGTTGACGCCTCGCCGCCCGCCATCTCCTCAATTTGCCCAAGCAGACTGTTGATCGGCAGCAACCCAAGATCCTTGCCTGGCTCGGTGAAGACGAGTTCAGTCGCGATTTTATCCCCAAGCTTTTTCAGTTCGATGATCAGTTCCGGTTTCATGGGTCGTCAAAACCTGAATTGAACATCAAGCGAAACCTCCTGGCTGTTGAAATCCCGATTCTGCGGGTTGGCGATGTTATCCAGGGCGTTGCGCCCCAAGTTGGCCAGATAACCAAGTTCCGCCGCAATATTGGCGCTGAAGGCATAATGCAAACCCGCCGAAAGGATATAATCAAGATCGTCGCGTCTGCACGTGGACAAATTTCCCATCGTATAGTCCGCCTCCAGGAGTCGCGTCCCAAGATCCAGGCTGAGGCGGTCCGTGATTTTGCGGCCATAACTCAGCCCATAACTGCTGTCAAAATACGGCACCTTCCCCAGACAGGAAACAAACTGGAACTGTTTGTATTTGAATGTCAGCGTGTCTTTTGGCGTCACTGTCGCGGCAAGCGTGGCTTCCCCGTAGTACGTCACCCGATGAAGGTTGTTGAGCGGGGAAATGTGCGTGGCCGAGTCCGCTTCATAACTGCGGAAATCCGGCCCGCCAAGAACTTGCATGTTCAGCCAATCAAACGGCTTGCCTTCCACGCCCAGCAGCGCGCGCTGGTAGTCGCTGGGCGAACTGTACGAGGTAAAGCTGTATTGCTCCTGGCCTTGATGCCCATACCGATAGCCCGCCGTCGCCGCCATGTTCGTGCAGAATTTGTAGCCGATATCCGCCCCCCCGTTGACGTCGTAGCGGGTGCAATAATTTTGGTAGCCTTCCGCGTCTTTGATCTCCGTCATCATTCCATAATAGGCCGATGTCGCGCAGGGACGAATAAACCACGGGTCCAAGTCATATTGAAGCGTGAGCTTGGAGCGGTCATTCAACTGCTCCCGGCGCTGAAAAGCGAAAATGGTCGCCCAGGCGTTCAACAATCCATCGGGATAGGTCGGCGCCACTCTGCTTGCGTCAACATAAAGCAACGTGTTGTCCAGGCTGTACGAGAAAGCGTCCGCCTTGCCCTTGACCGCCAGAATCATCCGGTGGGCGTCGTAGTCTTCCGACGGCAGCGCGTGATATACTGCAAAGTCCGGCGCGTAGGTGATGGACAGCGTCTCAAGGCTCCCTCCCGCGTCCAGTGAATGGGCAAAGTTGCATCCCACCTTCGGCGACACCGTGGTGACGGCGGAAGATCGGTCCTTCAGCGTCGTGGCGCCGGCCGGCATAAAAGATTGGTTGACGCCCGACATGAAAACATTGTCGTCGTAACTCTCTTTAACCGTCAGGCTGGCGTCCGTGAGCCAGGCTGGCTTCCAGGATGAGTCGGGAGTCAGCGAAGAACCGCTTCCCGCGACGGCGCTCTGGGCCGTGGCGCATGTTGCGCAAAGAAGCCCGCAAAACGCGGCGGCCATCCACGGGTAATGATGCCCGACCGCGGAGCGAACATGTGCCATGACATTCATAATATCCTTGGTCATTGATATGAAACGCGTCCTTCGGGCTTAGAACGAGGTGAAGTCGCCTTCCATCGGCAGTTCGGATTTCTTGCGAGTGTCCGATGCCGCCATGGAGATGACCGCGGAGGGCGACTTCCGCCCGTTGCCGTTTTGGGACGCCTTTTCAGCCGGAGCGACCGCGGGCTTCCTGGGGGCGCTGGCTACCGCTTGCTTTGAAGGGGGGGGCGCGACGCCAACGGATTTCATTTCATTCGTGCCTCCAACCAGCTTGAGCAAATCACCGACAATCCCGCGCAGCACATGCGTCTGCGCGTTCAATTCCTGCGCGGCGCTCGCGCTTTCCTCGGCGCTGGCCGCGTTGCTTTGGGTGACTTTGTCCATCTGGGTGACGGCGGTGTTCACCTGGGTGATCCCGTCGTTTTGCTCCTTGGATGCGGTGGCGATCTCAGCCACTAATTCGTCCACTTTCCGCACGTTCGTCACGATCTCCGCCAGGCTTTGCGCAACCTTTTCGCTCATCTGCACGCCTTGCGCCGTCTTCGCGATTGCGGTCTCGATCTTGGCCGCGGTTTCCTTTGCCGCTTGGGCGCTGCGTTGCGCCAAATTTCTCACTTCGTCCGACACCACGGCGAAGCCCATCCCGGCCTCCCCGGCCCGCGCGGCCTCGACCGCCGCGTTCAGGGCGAGGATGTTCGTTTGAAACGCGATTTCATCAATCGTCTTGATGATCTTGCTGATGTCATCGCTGGAGGATTTGATGTCTTGCATGGCCAGGCTCATCTTCTGCATGTCGCTCGCCCCGGAATCGGCGGCGGACCGGGCTAGATTGGCCAGACCCTTGGTCGTCTGCGCGTTGTCCGCGTTCCTCTTTGTCATGCTGGAGATTTCCTCCAGCGACGCGCTGGTTTCTTCCAGCGAGGCCGCTTGTTCGCTCGCCCCTTCCGCCAGCATCTGGCTCGCCGAGGAGACCTGCCCCGAAGCGGCGGCCGTTTGCTCGGCTCCCGCCGCCAGCTTCTCGGCCGCGCGATGCAGTATTCCAGAAATGCTCCGGGTCGTCACCGTTCCGATAACCACGCTCAACACGACCGTCACGAGGACAAACAGCAGCACCGCCATCTTCGACGCGGCAATCAGATGCACGACATCCCGGCCGTTCGCTTCCACGCGATGCGCGCTCAATCCGCGCAAATCTTCGACTACCTTGACAAATTCATTGCCCGCCACGCCTGCCGATGCCAGAAACTTTTCCGTCTCCTCGGTTTTGTTCGCACGGCTGGCTTCGCGAAGCTTGCGGGTTTCGCCTTTGTACGTCTGCAGAAGAGGCTCCATTTGCAAATACAGGGTGCGTTGTTCGGGTGTCTTGACATACGGTTCGTATGTCCGGATCCAATCCGTGAGCTGCTGCTCCTCCGTCTCGACCTCCTTGTCCAGGGCTTCTCTCTTGGCGGAATCATTGTACATGACGTATTTTAAATTCGTCACGCGCATGAGCACGACCTGAAAGCGAATGTCCCCCGCCAGGGAGAGTTCAGGAAGGCTTTGGTTGACAATCTCCGACACATTGTTGGAGATTTGTTCCGTTTTAAGCCAGGAGAAGAGTCCCAGCAGAATCATGCTCAGCGTCACGAGAGTCAGCGTGGCAGCCAGTCTTTTTGCGATGGTCCAGTTTTTCATAGTTGTTTTGTTTCGATTTTGATTTGTTTTGAGATCCCGGGGAGTCCTCCGCTATGCGGCGGCCATTTCGTTCAGCTTTTCCAGCGAAGCCTTGCCGACCGCCTGGTCTATATCCAGCAAAGCGACAACTTTGTCTTTGACATTGGCCATCCCGGACAGGTACTCGGTGGACAGTTTCATGCCAAAATCGGGTGTCTTTTCAATGTCCCCTTCGGCCAGATTGAGAACTTCCTCCACTCCGTCCACGATAAAACCCATGTGGATGGCCGCGCCGGATGCGGATTTCACCTGGGCGACAACGATGCATGTGCTTTCGGTGAATTCCCGGGCCGCAAGTTCGAATCTCACCCGCAAATCCATCACGGGAATGAGTTTCCCGCGCAGGTTGATCACGCCCTTGACGCACGGGGGCATGTGCGGAACAGGCGTGATGTCCACCATCCGGATGATCTCGCGCACTTTGAGCACGGGCAGTCCGTAGAACTCGTGTCCCAGTAAAAAGGTGAGATACTTGCCCGGCTTTGCCAAAAGGCTCGATGAACTCGCTTCCGGTGTCGTTGTCATAATAGTCGTTATATTTCAAGTCGTCTGCCGACAGTGGCCCGCAATGTTATTTGCGAGTACCACATTTTTTTATCGGCAGGGCTTGAGGAATACTTTAGATCAAGAAGTTTGCAGGAGGAATTGGCCCCAATGGCATGGGGCGGATTTCACCCCGCGCCTCCGGAGAAAGCGGGGCCTTGAATCAAACCCAATTACACCCGCCGGCCTTCAGCCCAGCGTCGGATTTTCCAACCGCGCGATCCGTTCCTCCAACGGCGGATGGGACGCGAAAAGCGCCAGCAGGCCGCCGGTCCGCCCGGAAATTTTCAACGCTTGAAATGCCGGTTTTTGCGGCCCCGCCATGTCCGCCCCGCCCTCATGAACGGCCTGCAGCGCCTTGAGCGCCGAAATCATGTGCTCGCGCCCCGCGTAACGCGCCCCGCCGGCGTCCGCCCGGAATTCCCGCCACCTCGAAAACCAGCAGACCACGATCCATCCCAGCATCATAAAGACAGACTGGAACACTTGCATCAGCATGTACCGCATGAAAAAATTCCCCCCCCGGTCATCCCGGCCGGACCCCCGCGAAAGCGCGTTCGCAAGCACCCACGCCAGAAACATCGCGAAGGCGTTCACCACCCCCTGGATCAGCGTCATCGTCACCATGTCCCCGTTGGCAATGTGCGCCGTTTCATGGCCCAGCACCCCCTCGATGTCATATTGCTTCATCCGCCCCAGCAAACCCGACGAAACCGCCACCAGCGCCCGCGACCGGCTCGGCCCGGTGGCAAACGCGTTGATCTCCGGCGAATCATAAATCCCCACCTCCGGCATCGTCTCAAGCCCCGCCGCCCGCGCCAAATGATGCACCGTTTCCACCAACTGCCGCAACTCAGGCTCCGGCGTGTTCGGATCAATCACCCGCACCCCCATCATCACCTTCGCCATCCACCGCGACAGCGCCAGCGATATGAACGCCCCCCCCATGCCCCATATAAAGCAGAACAGGAACAGCCCTTCATTCCCGCCCATCCGCGACATCACCCCGCGAAAAAACAGGTTGATGATGATGCCGATGGTCAGCATCACCAGCAGATTGACCGCCAGCAACAACGTCACTCGCTTTGCCATTTGCAAAAATTTCATAACTCAAATCATCTTTCAGGCCAGTCCGTTGGACTTCAAAACGCCCCGGACGTTCACCCGCGCATATTGTGGGGCGTTTTTATTAAAAATGCAACCCGCCGCCGGAATCCGCCGCCTGAAACGCAACCGACCCCGGATTTTCTTGCGCCCGCCGCCGCTTGCTGTATCCTCGCCGATATTGGGAGGACGGGCCGCGGACATGAAAGTCACGGCTCCCCCCGGAGAAATACAACAAAAATCGTTGATAATGGAATACGACATAATATGAACACACCCCGAGTTAAGGAAATCTTAAGCTGGTACGGCAGCGACAACCCCGGAACATTAACCAATCTGGCCCGGCTCCTGAACCACGGCAAACTGGCCGGCACCGGACGCCTGGTCATCCTGCCCGTGGACCAGGGCTTCGAACACGGCCCCGCCCGCAGCTTCGCCGTCAACCCCCCCGGATACGATCCCCGCTACCACTTCGAGCTGGCCATGGAAGCCGGTTGCAACGCCTACGCCGCCCCGCTCGGCTTCATTGAAGCCGCCGCCCGCGATTTCGCCGGCGAAGTCCCCCTCATCCTCAAAATCAACAATCACGACGTCTTGTGCGACGAAAAAGACCCGATGCCCGCCCTGACCAGCGGCGTCCGCGACGCCCTGCGCCTGGGTTGCGCCGCCATCGGCTTCACCATTTATCCCGGCTCCTCCGCATGGGCGAAAATGTACGGGCAATTGCGCGAAGCCTCCGAAATGGCCAAACAAAACGGCCTCGCCGTCGTCGTCTGGTCCTACCCGCGCGGCTCCGCCTTGAGCAAACAGGGCGAAACAGCCATGGATGTCTGCGGTTACGCCGCCCACATCGCCGCCGAACTGGGCGCCCACATCATCAAAGTCAAACTCCCCACCGACCACCTCGAACAAGAGGCCGCCCGCAAGGTTTATGAAAAGGAAAAAGTCGCGATCTCCACGCTCGCTGATCGCGTCAAGCACGTCGTCCAATGCACCTTCAACGGGCGCCGCATCGTCATCTTCTCCGGTGGCCCCACCAACAACGACGACGCCGTCTATCAGGAAGTCACCGCCATCCGACAAGGCGGCGGTTTCGGCTCCATCATCGGACGCAACTCCTTCCAGCGCAAAAAAGACCAGGCCCTCCGCTTCCTGGGCAAGATCATCTCCATCTACGGCAATTGACAGATGCGCCAAACAGGCGTTTCTTGCATTGCCATGAACAAACAATAATACGCGGCCGGCGCGCGCGGATCCGCCCTCCAAAAGGCCGGTCCCCGCCGTCCGGCCGTTTTTGAATCAGGCAAAACTATGAGCGCCAAAATCAATGCCTTCGCCGCGCCCGCCAAGGGCGCCAGACTCCAGCACTTTGAGTTCGATCCAGGCCCCCTCCTGGACGACCAGGTCGAAATCCGCGTCGCATGGTGCGGCATCTGCCACTCGGACCTTTCCATGATTGACAACGAATGGGGCGCCAGCGCCTATCCGCTTGTCCCCGGCCACGAGGCGGTCGGAACCATCACGGCGGTTGGATCGCGCGTCCAACATCTCAAACCCGGCCAGACCGCCGGCCTGGGCTGGTTCTCCGGTTCGTGCATGTTCTGCCCCCAATGCCTGGGCGGCGACCACAACCTTTGTTCCCATGTCCAATCCACCATCATCGGCCGTTACGGCGGCTTCGCGGATCGCGTCCGATGCCAGGCGGCCTGGGCTGTTCCGCTCCCGGAAAAAATCGCGCCCGACAAGGCCGGTCCCCTCTTTTGCGCCGGCATCACCGTCTTCAATCCCATCATCCAATTCGGCGTCATGGCCACAGATCGCGTCGGCGTCATCGGCATTGGCGGACTGGGGCATCTGGCCCTCCAATTCCTCAACAAGTGGGGCTGCGAAGTCTTCGCCTTCACCTCCAGCGACTCCAAGCGATCCGAGGCCTTGAAACTCGGCGCGCATGCCGCCGTCAACTCCCGCGACCCCGATCAATTGAAAAAAGTTGCCGGGTCCCTCGACTTCATCCTTTCCACCGTGAACGTGGGACTGGATTGGAGCCTGTATTTGAAGACCCTTTCCCCCAAGGGCCGCCTGCACTTCGTCGGCGCCGCCCTCTCGCCACTGGGGATCGCGCCAGTCGAATTGCTCGAAGGGCAGAAGTCCCTTTCCGGCTCGCCCATGGGCAGTCCCGCGACGATGATGAAGATGCTCGCGTTCTGCGCCCGTCACCAAATCGCGCCAGTCACGGAAAACTTCCCGCTTTCCCGCGTCAACGAAGCTCTGGATCATCTGCGGTCCGGCAAGGCCCGCTACCGCATCGTCCTCCACAACGACCTCCAGTGACCCCTGCCACCACTCCAGCGGAAGCCAAAAAGATGACGTTCTGCTACCATTGCGGGTGGCTGTTCTTCCGCGCGCTTTTCTCCTTCTATTTCCGTTGGCGCCTCTTCAACGCCGAACGCGTCCCCCTGGCCGGGCCCGTCATTCTCGCCCCCAACCACTGCAGCTACATTGATCCCCCCCTCGTCGGCGCCGGCGTCCGCCGCCAAATCAGCTTCCTGGCCCGCGACAACATCTTTCACGTCCCCATCCTCGCCTCCATCCTCCGCTCATGGGAAGTCGTCCCCGTGGACCGCGACGGCGGCACCGGGCGCGGCTTAAAGGAAATCCTCCATCGCCTGGAGCAGGGCGGCGCCATCATTTTATTTCCAGAAGGCACCCGCAGCCGGCACGGCGATTTGAACCCCGCCCGTTCCGGCATAGGATTGACAGTCATCAAATCCGGCGCGCCCGTCGTCCCCGCCCGCGTATTCGGCACGCGCGACGCCTTTGGCCCGCACCATCGTCTGCCCCGTCCCCGCCGTCTCGCCGTCAAGTATGGCAAGCCCATGTGGTTCCAGGCGCTGCGCGCCGAAGCCGCCAACTGTTCCAAACAGCGCCTCAAGGAAATTTACCAGCAAGTCGCCGACGAAATCATGGCCGAAATCGCCCGCCTCGAACCCCGCCCCGACTGACATCGGGGTTGACAACAGCGAGCATTCTGGCAACCTAAGCTTATGTCGCGTCAGATGCGCCGCGAATTTGCCGGAGCGATTTTCCATGTAATGAACCGGGGGATCGTCGGTGGAAAATCTTCTGGAATGAGCAGGACCGCCGAATGTTCCTGGAGATGGGCTTGTTGGACTGACGTTTAGAACCTGCTCGAAGCCAAGAAAACAAGAAAGTGTAATATGTGAGAACTAACACTTACTTATATGTTCTGGTCTGCGGTTTTGGTGATTAAACACGCAATATTAGTATGGAAAAAATTGTTATTAGACAGTTCGCTGGTCTGGACGATGTATCACTCGAAACGGGCCCGGTTTTAGTTCTTATTGGACCACAGGCAACGGGCAAAAGCGTCACTGCAAAGCTTCTTTATTTCTTTCGTGAAATTGGATCACGACTTTATTCCGCAGTGGTTGATGGTCGAAGTCTTGAGGAATATCGAGCTGATTGTCGCAAGCGATTTTGCCGGTACTTTCCGCCAGAGAATTGGGGGACAAATAGTTTTTCAATTAATTATAAAATAAACGATCAAGAGCTGAGCGTTGAATATTGTTCCACGGAGGGAAAAACTGCCAAGGAATCGCTTGAGATGTCTTTAAGCCCTTTTTACGGGACTGCTTTGGCGCGTTTTAGTGAACGACAACAATTGTTACTTACAGGAGCGGCTGAAGGCGATTCTGAAAAGAAAGATGTGTTAATGAGGCAATTACGACAAGAAGTCAACGATGCCTTGGCTCAGGCTCTTGGGCCTTGGAGCAAGTTTCAGCAGATATTCATTCCTGCTGGACGCGCATTTTTCTCATTGGTGCAAGCTAGTGTTTTTAGAACTCTTGAGTCGGGTCAGGACTTGGACCCATTTCTTGTTTCTTTTGGAGCCTATCTGGAAGATAGCAAAGAAGTTCTCTTTGACAGACTTAAGTTAAGTGCGCAAAAAGCTCGTCCGGCATGGCTAAAAACGTGGGCGGGAATTCTTCACGCGGATTTCATGCGGGAAAAGAAGCGGGATTTCTTTGAATACCCTGATGGGCGACATGTGCGCCTGGCTCAGGCTTCTTCAGGACAACAGGAGGCGTTGCCATTACTGTTTGCCTTGGCGCGGTTCAAAAAACTTGCGCATGTAAGCGGGCGGGCGATTTATATCGAGGAGCCGGAGGCGCATCTTTTTCCTGTAACACAGCGTGAGATTGTCGAATTAATGGCTGAAACGTTTCGCGCCCGTGAGAAAGAGATGTGCGTTGTGGTGACGACGCATAGTCCTTATATTCTGACGGCGTTGAACAATCTTTTGCAGGCCGGGCAACGCTACAGCACAGCCAACGATGCTTTAACGGCTAAGCTCGAAAAAATCGTTCCGAAATCCCGTTCGCTCAACCCGGGTGAGGTGGTTGCTTATGCATTGGAGAATGGAAAAGCTCGTTCTATAATTACACCTGAAACCAAGCTCATGGATGCTTCCATTATTGATACGGTATCAACCCAAATTGCGGTTGAGTTTGATCGGTTATTGTGGGATGTATGAAAACTGGACCCGGAGGCAAGCGTTGTGACGAGCGCATCACTCATAGAAAAATCAAGCTTTCAGGAAGCCAAACGAGCACCTTGTACCTGCTAAACCCACGGGAACAGGAAGTCGAACGCATTGAAGTTGATGGCTGTGCTATTACGGCAGGTTTGCGTTGTGATTGGCTGGTTTGCGCTGAGAAGGACGGTTTGAGAGAGGAAATCTTCGTGGAACTTAAGGGGTCTGACATTAATCATGCTATACAGCAAATTGAGGCGACCATTCCTCAGCTTTCATCCGATCCAACACAGGGACGAAAGCGTTGTTTGGTGGCTTTAACCAGAAACCCATTGTCCGGCACGGATATCAATAAGCACCAGATAAGACTCAAAAAACATTATAATGCGCGTTTTCTTCCAGTCCGAGATGGCGCAGAGGTCTCGCTGTAACATGCGCCCCCAACCCCCATCCTCCCTGAGAAGCGTGCCAGTGACTTCCCCCATTCCTCTGTCAATCATTCCTCTGTCAATTCCCCCTTTCCCCGATTCCTCTGCAAGGCATCCGCTTTTCCCTTGCGCCCGCCCATTTCCTTCCCGCACTCTGTGCGCATGATATCTTTTCGCTTCCATCTCGCGCTTTGGCTCGGTTTGCTTTGCGCACTCCATGTCTCACGCGGCGTTGCCGCCGATAACCCCTTCGCCGGCGGCTGGGCGCTGACCCTGCCCGAAGGCCGCGCCGGCTGGCTCGGCGTCGAATCCGACGGCAGCCAAATCAACGCCCAAATGCTTTGGGCCTGGGGCAGTGTCTTCAAACTCGATGCTGCACGCCTCGACGGCGGAAAACTCGTCCTCACGCGCCTTTACCAGCCCGATGACAAGCCCGACGCTCCCACCCTCACTCAAACCATCACTGTCACCCGCGAAGGGGACACCCTCAAACTCGTCGCCGTCACGCCCAAAACCGGCGGCTTTCCCGGGGAACACTCCGAATTCACCGGCAAACGCCTCCCGCCCATGCCCCCCGCGCCCGACTTGAGCAAAGTCAAATTCGGCAAACCCGTGCCCCTGTTCAACGGCGTCAACCTCGACGGCTGGCGCCCTGTCGAAAAAGACGCCGTCAACGGCTGGAGCGTCCGCGACGGCATTCTCTCCAACAACGTCCCCCAGAAAGGCGCGGACTCCGAAAAAGAACACGCAAACCTCCGCACCGTCGCGGAATTCGAGGATTTCAAGCTCCACGCCGAAACCCGCGTGCCCAAAGATGGCAACAGCGGCATCTATCTGCGCGGCATCTATGAGGTGCAGGTCCTCGACAGTTTCGGCAAGCCGCTCGACTCCCACAACATGGGCGCCATTTACAGCCGAATCAAACCCACCGCCAGCGCCGAAAAACCCGCCGGCCAATGGCAGACCCTCGACATCACCTTCGTGCGCCGCCACGCCACCGTCGTGCTCAACGGCGTCAAAATCGTGGACAACCAGCCCGTTCCCGGCCCCACCGGCGGCGCCCTCTGGCCCGAAGTGGACCGTCCCGGCCCCATTTATCTCCAGGGCGACCACACCTGCATCGAATATCGGAACATCTTCCTCCAACCGGCCGTCCGTTGACGCCCCCGGACGGGCGCGCCCTCGGCAATCTTATATTTGCATTCCCACACTTATGTGGTAAAATGCCCCCGTGAGAAACGCCCCGGAAAACCGCTCCGTCCCGCCCGCCCGGCTTGGAAATCGGCCCCATCCGTCCCATTCGTCCTATGGGTCCCCTGTGTCCTTTTCTCCGAAAGCGGGAAAGAGGCGGGCTGGGAAAGGCGTGTTTCGGTGGCAAAACAGCCCTCAAGAAACACGGCCAAAACACGCTAAAACACGCCCAAACACGGTTAAACACGCTAAAACACGGCTAAACACGCCTAAACACACATTGCGCTTTCTTCAAAGAAATGGCGTCAAACCGCAAAAGAAAAGAAAAACGGTCTTTCTCTGCGTCCTCTGCGCCTCTGCGCGAAAACACGCCCAAACACGCTTAAACACGCTTAAACACGCTTAAACACGCTTAATGCTTTCATCAACCAAAATATGCCCTTCTAATGCCAAAAAAGAGCTTTTGCTCCAATCAAGCCGTGGTATCGTATGCCATATAGAGTGAAAACTTCCTTTCCATCGGGCCGGTTCGCCATCGCATGCCTCCTGGCGACGGGCTTGAACGGCCTTGCGGCTGATTCCATCCAGGCATATTCCGTCCCAAAGGAGCATCCCGCGCTCCCACCCGCCCAGACCCAGCCGGCCGCGGACGCGCCCGATATTCCCGTCAACGCCGCCCCGATCCGCTGGACCCTTCCCGCCGGGTGGGTCGAAAAACCCGCCGGCGGCATCCGCCTCGCCAGTTTTGCCATCAACGGGGACAACGGAACCAAGGCCGAGGTCGCCATCACTTCCTTCCCAGGCTCCGTCGGCACGGAATTGGACAACGTCAACCGTTGGCGGAGCGAACTGGCCCTTCCTCCCGTCGAAGCGGGCGATGTCGTGTCGGAGCCGGTGGCGGTGGACTCCTTTCAGGGCAAACTTTTCGACCTCGCCGGCGCTTCGCAGCGGACGGTGGTGGCCATGATTCCGCGCAACGGCGATTCGTGGTTCGTCAAATTGCGCGGCGACTTCCCCGCCGTCGCCTCGGCCAAACCGGTCTTTTTGGAGTTTCTAAAATCCCTTCATTTCGGCGGCGCGGAAGTCGAACCAGCCCCCGCTGGCGGCATGATGCCCCCCGCGACGGACCCTCACGCCGGCCTCGGCATGCAAGGGATGCCCAATCCTCATAAAGACCTCCCCAAGCCGGAAACCGCCCCGGTGGTCGAGCCGAAATGGAACGTGCCGGCCCAATGGGTACCGACATCGCCGCGCGTCATGGTCTTTAAGAGCTTTTCCGTTTCGGGCGGCGCGGGCGCCAAAGCCGAGATCACGGTCAGCTTCTTCCCTGGAGACGTCGGCGGCGTTTTAAACAATGTCAACCGCTGGCGCGGCCAGTTGGGACAACAGCCCATCGCGCAAAGCCAGTTGGACAGCGCGACGGAAGTGTTCGCGGCGGAGGAAGGCAGCGCGACGCTGGTGGATTTCACAGGCACCGACGCCAAAACCGGCAAGCCGGCGCGCATGATCGGGGCCATCGTCCCGCGCGGCGACAAAACATGGTTCTACAAAATGATGGGCGACGGCGGGGTCGTGGGAGGGCGGAAGGACAGTTTTGTGGCATTCGTCAAGTCAGCGCAGTATTCCGCGAACCATGTTGGACCGATTCATTAACTTTTTGACGTCGCTCCGTCTGACGGTGGTGTGCCTGGCCCTGGCGCTCATCGTGGTCTTTGTCGGCACACTGGCCCAGGTGGACATCGGCCTCTATGCCGCACAGGCGGAATACTTCCGCAGTTTCTTTGTCTATTGGACGCCCAGGGGAACCCACTGGAATATCCCCTTCCTCCCCGGCGGCTGGCTTATCGGGCTGGTGTTGCTGATGAATCTTCTGGCCGCGCACATCAGGCGGTTTCAGTTCGCCCGCCATAAAATCGGCCTGATCCTCATCCACTCCGGCCTCATCCTCCTGCTCGGCGGCCAGTTCCTCACCGAGATTTTCCAGGTCGAAAGCCAGATGCGCATCGAGGTCGGCGGCGTCAAAAATTACTCCGAAAGCCCCCGCAAAAATGAACTCGCCATCATGGACACCACCGACCCGGACAAAGACCGCGTCGTGGCCATCCCGGAATCGCTGCTGGCCGGGGGCGGGGAAATTCGGACGCCGGAACTGCCCTTCGCGTTGCGCGTGGAAAAATACTACCCCAACTCCGCCCCAGCCGGCCCGATGTCCGGCGGATCGGAGGCCATCAAGTCCGCCGACGGCATCGGACGCCGACTCTCCTTCAGCCCGCAACCCATCACCCGCCGCATGGACGCCGAAGACCTTCCCACCGCGCTGGTGCAAGTCGTCTCGGACAAGGGGCCGGTTGGCGAATGGGCCGTTTCGGCCTGGCTTACCCGCTATCCCGCTTTTGCCGGATTGCAGCAGGACATTGCCTCCCTCATGCCGGACGTGAAGGTGAATGCGCCCCAGACCTTCCAATTCAACGGGCATTCCTACCAAATCGCCTTGCGCCCAACGCGCTATTACAAGCCCTACTCCATCAAGCTCCTGGCCTTCCATCATGACTTGTATCCCGGCACCGACATTCCGAAGAATTTCTCCAGCGATATTCACCTGTCCGATCCCTCCACCGGCGATGACCGGGATATTCATATCTTCATGAACAATCCCCTGCGCTATCGCGGCGAAACGTTCTACCAGGCCGCCTTCGAGCCGAACGACGCCGGCACAATCCTGGAAGTCGTGCGCAATCCCGCCTCGCTCGCCCCCTACATCGCCTGCTCCCTGGTCGCGCTGGGATTGGTGGTACAGTTCCTCGTGCATTTGTTCCGCTTCGCCCGCAGACGCGCGCTGCAATCAACGCCGCCCGGAAATGCGCCCGCCTCGCCCGCGCTCCAGCCGGCCCTGGCCCATGACAAAAGGGGGAATCCATGAAAAAATGGCTCCCGCTCATCACCGCCGCCGTCTTCGCCGCCTGGTTTCTCGGCGGGTTCCAGCCGCCAAAACCCGTGGGAGGATTCAACATCGCCGGTTTCGGGCGATTGCCTGTCTTGCTTGACGGCCGCGTTCAGCCGCTGGATTCCGTCGCCCGCAACGCCCTTCTGGCCATCAGCGGACGTTCGCTGGTGCGCGTTTCCAACGGCCCTCCGCTTTCACCCTCGCAATGGCTCCTCGAAACTATGGCCCGGCCGGAGAAAGCGGACCAGTTGAAAGTCTTCCGCATTCAGCACCCCGACCTCGAAGGTGTGCTGGGAACCGACAAAATCGGCTTGGATTACTATTCCCTCAATGACCTGACCAACCAATGGCAGTCCATTGCCGACCAGGCCCAAAAGCTCCTCAAGACCGAAAACGGCGAGGCCGAGGCGGTCAAATCCCGCAATGGGTTCCAGAAGGACCTCATACACCTGTACAACAGCGTCAACCTTTACACCCGCCTCAAGAACAGCCTGGAGCCGGAAGACGCGCGCGATTTCGCCGGCGAATTGCGGGTCTATCAGCAATCCATCGAGCCGGGCCGCGCCGCCCTGGACGCCATCCAGCAGGGCAAACAGGCCAGCCAGGAGGATTTGCAGCGCATCAACGCCTTCTTCAAGCGCTACGCGAGGCTCTCCGAATACGCCTGGCCCATGATCATTCCACCGCTCCCCGGCGAACCCCGCCAAAACTGGCGCAACATCGGCGCGGAACTCGAGGAGTCCTTGCGCTCGGGGCTTGTGCATCCGGTGGCCGTTGATTACGCGGACATGGCTGGCGCTTTCCAGAGCAACAATCCGGCTCAATTCAACCAGGCCCTGGCCGGCTGCCGCGCCTGGATGCAGGAAAACGAGCTTGACCCCGCCCTCAAAAAAGGCGGACAGGAATTTCTCTTCAACCAGATCGAGCCGTTTTACAAAAGCATGGTCATTTACGTCGCCGCCCTCCTTTTGGGCTGCGTCTTCTGGATCAACATGTCCGAACCCGTGCGGCGGACGGGCTTCGCCCTGCTGGTGCTGGCCTTCGTCATTCACTCCCTGGGGCTGGGATTCCGCATGGCGCTGGAAGGCCGTCCGCCGGTGACCAACCTCTATTCCTCCGCCATTTTCATCGGCTGGGGCGCATGCCTGTTCGGCATCTTTCTGGAAAAAATCTTCAAGGGCGGCATGGGCCTCGTCGTCGCGGGTTTCATCGGCTTCGCCACCCTCATCATCGCCCATCACCTCGCCTTGAGCGGCGACACCATGGAAATGCTCCAGGCCGTCCTCGACACCAATTTGTGGCTGGCCACCCATGTCGTCGTCGTGACCTCCGGCTACACCGCCATGTTCGTGGCGGGCCTGCTAGCTGTCATATATATTATTCGCGGCTTCTTCACCCGCGGCCTCAACCCGGACGCCGCCAAAACCCTCGGCCGCATGGTCTATGGCATCGTCTGCTTCGCCACCCTCTTCAGTTTTGTCGGCACCATTCTCGGCGGCATCTGGGCCGACCAATCCTGGGGCCGCTTCTGGGGCTGGGACCCCAAGGAAAACGGCGCCCTCCTCATCGTCCTCTGGAACGCCCTCATCCTCCACGCCCGCTGGGGCGGCATGATCCGCGAGCGCGGCCTCATGGCCATGGCCGTCTTCGGCAACATCATCACCAGCTTCTCTTGGTTCGGCGTCAACATGCTCGGCATCGGCTTGCATTCCTACGGCTTCATGGACAAGGCTTTCCCGTGGCTCGTCGGATTTGACATCAGCCAGGCCCTCCTCGTCGCGCTGGCGCTGATCCCCCTCCGCTTTTGGGCCAGTTTCAAAAACCCGCCTTCCCCGGCCCCTTCCGCTATTGCCTCTTAGGGCGCGAACGGCCAATCTTGTCCCATGACAGTCAAAGCTGTTCAAACCGCTTGGTTGTGTCTCATCCTGCTCGCCCCGTGTCTGGCGCGGGCCGGGGACGCCCGCCTGCCCTACCTCGCCCTCTGCCGCATGCAGCAGGCGCAGATCGAACTCAGCCGCACCCACACCAACCTCGCCCTCGTCCTGCAAATGCGCTCCACCAATGCTGACGTCAAGGATGGCGACATCCTCGTCGCCATCCATGCCAAATCCGGCGACATCCCCATCCCCATCGGCCCCGGCGGCGTCTTCACCGTCCCGGTCCGCGACGACCTCCTGGCGGAAGACCCCTGGATACTTGTCAACCAGCCCAAAGGCACCATGGAACTCAAATGGTACGCCGGCCTCGCCCCGGCGCTGACGCGGCGGATGACCAACGCCGTTCATTACGCGTCCATCATGCGCGCCATCCTCGAATGCAACGACATCCAGGACGCCATGCGCCCATTCTTTCCCGCCGCGCCCCGCCTGACGCCCGTGGGACTGCGGCTGACCTTCCGTTCCACCGCCATCGCCCCCGCCGCCACCATTCACGCCAAAGCCGGCGACCGGCGCATGCCGGCCGGCATCCTTGGAGAATTAATCATCCCGTT
>Ga0316226_1002578_pt1 | contig 16704 bp, 12 predicted proteins | sample TBH18017metaG_FD_206009 | JGI IMG/M metagenome (GOLD analysis project Ga0316226, IMG submission 206009) | Freshwater microbial communities from Trout Bog Lake, Wisconsin, USA - TBH18017 | ecosystem: Environmental > Aquatic > Freshwater > Lake > Hypolimnion/Profundal zone | place: USA: Wisconsin... | reverse complement strand
GTCATCCAGAAGAGCGATTTGGTGCCGCTGAGCCACTGGATCCAGCCAAAGGCTGACAGCAGGGCGCCACCCCAAACCAGCGCCAGCAGCAAGAGCCGCCTGCCTGACCGTCGTACGCCATGCCGCACAGCCAGCACCGCCATGAAAGCCGGCGGGAACCAGTAGCCGAGTTGCTGGAAAGATTCATCCGAATGGATGCTGAACGGAATCCACAGACGCGGTGGCGGAGCAAATTCATAGACGCCGCTTGCGGCGTTCCTGACCAATTCCCGACCGTCGTTCACCCATTGCACCAACAGCAGCGTCGTCAACGCCAGTCCGATATAAAGCACCGGATCGCGCGCCATCCCACGCCAGACGCGCAGGCGCGCCTCGGACAGCGTTTCCCCTTTGCGCTGCGGCGGCAAGACGATCAGCACATTCAAAATCAGGAACACCAGCCATGGCACCGATCGCAAAAGGTCCGACCGCGTGCCGCCGTGTACCCAGGTGAGAAACAAGGTCAGAAAAAGGACGTGGAACATGACCAGGTTGCGTAGGAGGAAGGGCATGGTAGTTTAGGGAAAGTGCAACGTTCAGGTTTTGGTGTTCAGTGTTCGGTACAGGCTAACGGCAGAACCGTACGACTGTCCAGCCGGATTACCGACCGTGATGGTATTCCTTGAACCAGGCGACGAATTTCGGAATCCCCACCGCGATCGGGGTTGAGGGTTCGAAACCGACAGCGTCGCGCAGGCGATCCACGCTGGCATAGGTGGCCGGCACGTCACCATCCTGCATGGGCAGCATCTCCATCCTGGGATCCGCGATGCCAAATTCACGGGCCATGAGATGAATCAGATCGAACAACCGCTCGGAACGGTGATTGCCGATGTTAAACACATCGCAGCGCTGCAGGTTCGTGGCGCGCACACAGCCCAGCACACCTGCCACGATATCATCGATGTACGTGAAATCACGGCGCATGTCGCCGTGGTTGTAGACCTTGATCGGATGACCCCTGTTCAGGGCCTCGGCAAATAGCCAGGTGGCCATGTCGGGCCGCCCCCAGGGACCATAGACCGTGAAAAACCGCAGGCCGATCGTCTGCAAACCAAAGAGATGACTGTAACTGTGCGCCATCAATTCGTTGGCTTTCTTGGTGGCTGCATAAAGGGAAAGCGGCGCATCCGTGCCTTGTTCTTCTGTAAATGGCAACGTGGCGCTGCTGCCGTATACGGATGAACTGGAGGCGTAAATCAGGCGCGGAAGAGGTTGCGCATGACGGCAGCACTCGAGGATGTTGAGAAATCCTTCCAGATTGGAACGCTGATAAGCTTGCGGATTGATCAGCGAATAGCGCACCCCGGGCTGCGCCGCCAGATGCACGACGCACTCCGGCTGGAAATCGGCGAATAATTTCTGCACGCGCGGCAAATCGCACAGATCCATCTCATGCCCGCTGTACTCCGGACACCCTTCCAGTTGCGCATGACGGTCGCGTTTGAGCTGGACGTGATAATAATCGTTAAAATTATCCAGACCAGCCACCATGAAACCTTCGTCCAGCAAGCGCCGGGCAAGGTGGAAACCGATAAAGCCAGCCGTGCCTGTAACAAGTATCCGTTTCATGATCAGGATCCCAGGGGGCCGCCGGTGGCAACCCGCAATCTCGTGATTGCCAGAACCGGGCAGGCTCCGCCCCCGTGGATTATGCGCATCGCATTTGCGAGCGCATTCCATAATATTCTGCTGTGAAACGAGTTACGCAATCGAAATCAATCCACTCCTGCCAGGCTTGATCAATTCAGTCTGTCAGTCATGAATTTACACCATCAAAATAGCAAAAAAGAAGCTACACACGCCAGAAAGGAAGTTTTTAGCGCCCAATTGAAAGAGGTTGATTCCGGCACCAACTTGTGTCCTTTTTTGAACAGCGGAACACTCAATCAAGCCGATTCTCGAAGTTAGTCGCGTCCCCGGCGCAGACTACGCTGGCAAGAGAGCGTCCAGTCGGTCCAGCGGGACAATGTAATTTTTCTCAGTCAATGCAGTGGTCGCCAGCCTTTCGGTCGTGCACGGATAACCCAAGCAACCATAGACCAGTCCGGCTGACCAGCAAAGCAGTCGAAAAAAGGGATTAATGTAACTAGCTGGCGTTAACTCAATAACTGGCGTCCCTGGAACACAGTACACCAAGTTGGTGAGCGCGCCGCCATGAGCGCCGACCACGAACTCCGCATCGGTGAAGGCCGCCATCTGTTCTTTTACGTTCATGACTCCGACATCAATCACCTCAAATCCATGACGGGCCAGGAGCATGCGTAATTCTGTCTCATTGGCAGCGCATCGGTATTTGATTCCGGCACAAGGGTGGGTACCGGCAGGCCGCTTCATACAAGACACCCCGCACCGCTCCAATCAACTTCATTCGCCGATTCATCCGATGCAGCGGGGCTATTTACCATCTCCGTCTGGCGCCGGCACATCGTGCCTGGTGAGCAGCGCTGCCTCAACAAACAGGTTTTGGGCGCGGTGCCAGACAACGGCGGCAAGTTCCAGGAGCGTTCCAATGGGAATCAATAGTGGCGCCAGCAGCTTCCGTACGGCTCCCGGCGCAACAATGCGTGGCAAACCGAGGGGAAGCCCGAGGTGCGAGAAAATGGACTTGGATTTGATGACCCGGAAACCCTGATGTTCGAGAAAAACGCGCAAGGTATCCTCCGTCCAGAAGGATCGATGCCAGGGCAATGTCCAGCCCCACTCTTTTCCCGTAATCAGCCGGCACCAGGAGGCATAGTTTGGCTGGCTCAGAAAAATGCGGCCATCCGGAGCCAGATGCGACTTCAATTTGGCAAAAACGCTGTCCGGATCTTCGATATGTTCCAGAACATGCCGCATCACGATCCCATCAAAGCGAAGTCCCTCCAGGTTGGCGTCTTGAATCGTGCCATAGATGGTGCGCAAGCCGTACATGCGGGCAATGTAATCGAGGCCTTCCTGCGTCACATCGCAACAGGTCACTTCGTGGCCAAAATCGTGCAAAAGCGATGCAAGCTCACCGCTACCCGAACCGATTTCAAGCAGGCGCATTGGCTTTCGCCGACGCAAATAGCCGAACTCGGATTTTAAGATCAACCGCTTCACGAACCGAAATCTTGTGGATTCACAAATGGCGTTGCCAACTTCATTCGGCATCGGTCCGTCGAACATGCCAAGGCCGCACCCGGCACACTCCAATATATTTCCCTCCGGCATGGATAATTTTGGCCGCAGATATTCATCTGTCGAACAAACCGGGCAACATTTCATCAGCGAATCCCCAAAGTTGCGAGCAAGCGGTAAGCGCCAGTTCAGAGTTGTCCGGCGCAGGATTTCATGCCCAAACGCTAACAGGTTACATGCGCGGGCTACAAGTCAGATCTATTTGAATATCGGCGATTTGCCGACCGCAGCTACAGATCACGCGTTCTCCAAATCCGCGAAATCCGCGTTAGGCCCAACAAACAACTCCACTTGATAGAAATCGTTCCGCCGTCGTATGATGCTGGCTCTTATTTACCCCCGTAGCTCAGCTGGACAGAGCAGCGGATTTCTAATCCGCCGGTCGCGTGTTCGAGTCACGCCGGGGGTGCCAGCCTAACAGCCTTCGGCCAAGCCTAAATCTCGTAGTTCGAAGCTGCCTGCGCCTTCTTCTGCTTCTCCAGCAGATCCTGCAATGTAATACCCTGCATGACGTTCTGAATCCGGGTCTCCACCTCGGCCCAGGCGCCGCGTGCGGTGCAGGCGGCGCTGCGGCTGCAGGTTGCCGGCGAATGCACACAGCCCACGACGGAGACCGGGCCCTCGAGAATTTCAACTATGTCACGGATGGAAATCTGCGCCGGCAATTTAGCCAGCATATACCCGCCGTGCGCACCGCGCGTGGCGCGCAGCAATCCCGACACCTTGAGCGGATTGATGACCTGCCACAGGTATTTCTGTGAAATGGCCTGACGCCGAGAGATGTCACGCAAGGCCACAGGCCCCTGTTTTTCATGACCCGCCACGTCGAGCAGAATACGCAGGCCGTAACGTCCCTTTGTTGATACGCGCATGTGATGCAGCTCCTGGGAGTAAAAGAAACATTCGTTTTCAGGGTTCAGGGTTCAGGTGAGATGGCTCCAACAATCCCCGAACCACCACGGCGGCGCAGTGAAGTCCAAACGCACCGGTGACAAACGATGCGGTACCGAGAATCACATGGCGGTCTTCGCCCGTGTAAGTCTCATGGGTGTTGTTCATGCGGAGACCGCGCGCCTCCGGGCCAACCGCGGCGCTCGTCGCGTGCGGGTCAGCCGGTTCTTCCGTTGAAAATACAGCGGGAATTCCAAACAATCCCTTGTCTTCGCGGGGAAAACCATAATCGCGGCGCAGAATCTTGCGCACCACACGGGCCAGCGGATCCACGTCAGTCTGGGACAAATCGGCCACGGCAATGCGCCCAGGATCCAGGCGACCGCCCGATCCGGTGCAGCAGACCACCCGGATGCCACGCCCCCGGCAGGAGGCCAGCAGATGGCACTTGGATGTGACGCAATCAATGGCATCGATCACGAAATCCGGTTGCACGGCCAGCAGTTCCGCAGAGGTCTCCTGTTTGTAACAGACGGGCAGCACGCGAATGGTTGCCGAAGGGTTGATTTTTCGCAGACGCTCCGCCATGACCTCGGCCTTGGGTTCGCCCACCCGCCCTTCCAACGCATGCAGTTGCCGGTTGAAATTGGTGATGCAGACATCATCAAAATCAACCAGTGTCACCGCGCCAATGCCGGAGCGCATCAGACTCTCGGCAGCCCACGACCCCACGCCTCCAACACCCACGATCATGACATGCGCGCGCGCCAACCGCTGCAGATTGTCCTCGCCAACCAGACGCATCATGCGATCGAAACGGCGGTCCGCAAGCACTCCTTGTATCGCTTTTGGCGTGCCATTTTCTCCTGCAATTTCAAAATCGGCCAACATCACATCTCCTGCATTCCCGGCAAAAATCGCCGCCACCCAGATAGTATAGGACTTTACTAGTCTTTTGCAAGAAGGCGAACGAGTGCTCTGGCAAAAACTCTGTAAAAATCCCGGCAATCGGGTAAAAAGAGCTTCAAATCCGGGTGGGGCCAGCACGCATTTGCTTGAAGCAGCCTCCGTATTGCGGCAACCTGTGCAGTACATGACCTCTCTTCACACAGGAATGCCGGAGGCCGATCCGGCCTTCCGCCGCGCCTGCGCCGAAGCCTTGGATCGCGCGCTGGCGTTGGCGCCGTTTTATCAGCAATGGCGGACGATCGATCCGGGAAAAACCGTCGCCAATGAGCAACGCTACGCCACCCTGCCGGTGCTGACCAAACGCGATCTTCGCGCCCACATGCCCAAAGGCTTTGTTCCACGCGACCACGACCTCAAAACGGGCCTCGCCAACGGAAGTGTGGAATTCGTCGCCACCAGCGGCACCACCGAGGAGCGCGCCTCAACGGTCTGGCATCAACCCTGGTGGGACACCTCCGAACAGGCGGCCGCCGCACTGCACACAGGACTGGACGCCGTTGTCCGCGCCGCGCCGCGCGAGGCTGTGCTGACAACACCGCTCTGCGCGGGCTCGATCTGCCATGTCGGAGATCTCTCCATGGAGGAACGCTCGCTGGGGCGCCTGCTCTTCCTGAACCAAAAGCCCGACCCGACCCGCTGGACCACAGTCGACATGGATCGCATGATCGACGAATTGAACCGCTTCCAGCCGGAACTGCTCGAGGCCGACCCCGCCTATCTGGCCATTCTCTGCCGCCATGCGAGTCATCGACACGCGTCCCTGCACCCGCCGCGTTTCATTGTGCTGACCTATGAATACCCTTCCTGCATCCATCTGCGTTCCATTCGCCGCGTCTTTCCCAATACCCCGCTGGTGAGTTCCTACGGCTCTACCGAAACCGGCCATGTTTTCACCCAGTGCGAATGCAGCGAGTTTCACCAAAACACCGCCACCTGCCATGTGGATTTTCAGCCGCTGCCGCCGCGGCATGGCGGGCCTTCCATCGGACGCATCCTGGTGACCCTGCTCGGCAATCCATGGCTCGCGCTGTTGCGCTTCGATGTGGGCGATCTGGTCCGGCTGGCGGAACGCCCGTGCCCTTGTGGACGGACCGCCGGCCTGACGCTCACCGCCATTGAGGGGCGCATACGCGACTTGACCTTTGCCGTGGATGGCCGCGCCATCACGGTCGGCGCTTTGGACCGTGCCGTGGGCCATCTGGAAAATCTTCTCGCCTACCAATTGGAACAGACCGACCAAACGGCATACACCTTCCGGTTTGTAGCCGCAAGCGGCACAGGCACGGTTTCCTCAGCCGCCACCCAAACATTGCAACATCTCTATGGGCCCGACAGCCAAATCACAACGCAGCGCGAAAGCGCCATCGCCGCCGAGCAATCCGGCAAGTTCCGCCTGGCAAAAACACTTTTCCCATGGAACATGGAGGAGCTGTTTGCACGCCAGCAACCAGCAACCAGCGACCAATGACTACGTCCGATCCACTTGCCTGGACACGCACTGACTTTCCGCTGCTGCAGCGACGGATCGATGGGCAACCGTTGACGCATCTCGACAGCGCCTCGACCACGCCGAAGCCGCAGTGCGTCATCGATGCGGTGACCGATTATTACTGCCGGTACACGGCCAATGTTCATCGCGGCGTGCATGTGCTTTCCGAGGAAGCCACGGAATTGTTCGAGCGCGCGCGCCAGGAATCGGCCTCATTTCTCCACGCATCGCCGTCGGAGATCATCTTCACGCGCAATTCCACGGAGGGCATCAATCTCGTGGCCCATGGTCTCGGCTTGCAATCCACCGACGAAATTGTGACCACGGCGGTCGAACATCATTCCAACTTCCTGCCGTGGCGGGTGCGCGCAAAGATCATGCCGGTGGATCTCAATCCAGACGGCCAACCGCGTTACGACGAACTCCAGTTCTCGCCGCATACCCGGCTGGCGGCGCTGGCGCACGTCTCCAACACCCTGGGCGTGATCGCCCCCGTCGCGCCCTGGATTGCCGCCGCGCATCAGAACCGCATTCCAGTGCTTGTCGACGCCTCCCAGAGCGCCAGCCATGTCCCGCTGGATGTGCGCGCCATGGATTGCGACTTCCTGGTGCTTTCCGGCCACAAGCTGCTCGGCCCTTCCGGCGTCGGCGTGCTGTACGGAAAACGCGAGCGCCTGGAGTCGCTGGGCCTCTACCAGGTCGGCGGCGGCATGGTGAAATTGCATACGGACGAGGCATTCACAACGCAGGACGTGCCATCGCGCTTCGAAGCCGGCACGCCGAATATCGAAGGCGTCATCGGACTGGGCGCGGCGCTTGGCTATCTTCGCCGCATCGGCATGGAGGCGGTACAGGCGCATTCACGGGATCTCGGCCGGCATTTGCTGGAACGGCTGCGCGCTATTCCCGGCACACAGATCCTGGCCCAGGCCGCTTCACCCGAGAACCGCATCGGCCTGGCCACGTTCACCGTGCCAGCGCCGGGGCTCACCCAGGAAGGCGTGGCGCGTGCCTTATGCGACCGTTATCAGATTCTCGTCAGCGGCGGTTATCACTGCGCACACATCCTGCACCATCGCCTGCGCCTCGAAGGCACGGTCCGCGCCTCCACGCACGTGTTCAACACACATGCCGAGATTGACCGGCTTGCGGATGCGTTGGCGGAACTTGTAGCGGGTTAAGTAACCAGTGAACAGTGAATGGTCCACTGCTGTTCACTGGTTACTATGCACCGATAACCGCGCCTGCCTAGTCTAGCTCTGCCGCTCCAGGATCAACAGCAGTTCCTGGCGCTGCTTGTTGTTCTCATCACGGGTCAGCACCGTGGTGGCGCTGCGCAAGATCCATCCTTCCTGCACCAGTTCGTTCAGCCGGAATTCAACCACCTCCGGCGTGATCTTTTCATCGATGCCCGGCCCGTCGATCATTCCGACAACCCGGTATTCCAAGCCACCTGCCTGCATTTCCGGCGCCGGAGCCGGATCTGCGGTGGATTCCGCGGCAACATCAGCAGTTGAGTCATCGCCCGTTTCGGGAACGCGAACCTGCGTACCGCATTCCGGACAGGCGATCACCAGACCAACTGCCTGTTCATCCACGATGAGATTGTGTGCGCACTCAGGACAGTCAAAGGCGAGATCTGACATAATTTTTCTCCTGATATAAGGACACCGGCAGATGCCGCTCTCAAAAGACACACCCTTCTGACGGTTGAATAATGGACATGCCCAACGTCCATTGTCGAGCGAATTCGATGGCGCTCAAACATCAGAAATAATATTAATCGCACGCCAATCTACGGTATTTTCCCCTTGTCTCACGCCATTTTTTTCATCAACCACCCCATATTTTCGCCGAGAACTTTCATGGTTAGAATACCTTCCTCGTCCTGTTCGACTTCGCCTTGCTCACGCCCGATTCCCACATTCCAATAACATGAGCCGGGAATTGTCATCTGGCGTATCAGGAAGAAATGATTGATGCTATCGAAGGCGTGAATCGCACCGCCCCGCCGCACGGCAACCACCGCCGCGCCGACTTTTCGCTTCATAAAGTTGCCGTTGGCGCCGATTACAATCCCTGCCCGGTCAATGAGGGCTTTGAGTTCCGGCGTGATGTCCGCAAAGTATGTCGGGGACGCCAGGATGATCCCATCGGCCTCCCGCATCCGGGCGATGCAGTCGTTCACCATGTCGCCGGTCAGCACGCATTGTCCGTTCTTGCTCTTGCAACACTGGAAGCAGGCGGTACAACCATGAATCAGGTTGCCGCCGAGGTGCACCAGTTCCGTCTCGATGCCCTCTTTCTGCAACGCCGTAAAGACATGCTGGATCAAGCGGCTGGTGTTGCCGTCCTTGTGCGGACTGCCATTGAATGCCACGACTTTCATGGATTTGCACTCCTCTGCTTGTTACGTGCTTTTAGAAAGCAAACACCCGCTCCTCCTCCACGAGACGTCCCCGGGAATCGAAGGCCACGCCTTCCACTGCCAGCAGTCGCAATTTGCGCCTGATTTTTGCGCCGCTGCGCGCGCCCTGAAACCCGCCGATGCCCAGATTGGCGGCAATCACGCGGTGACAGGGAACCTCGGGCGCAAATGGATTGCAGCGCAGCGCCTGTCCCACCGCCTGCGCCGACCGGCAGCCCAGATGCCGCGCCAACAGCCCGTAGGTGGTCACGCGGCCCTTCGGCACGCATCGCAACGCTGCATACACACGGTGCTGGAAGGGGGTGATGCCGGGGTTTTTGGTTTTCATCGTTTCTGGTTCTTCGTTCTTGGTTTTAGAGGGCGGCCGACCCCGGTCGCCGCGTTCAGAAACGTTTTCGTCCACGAACCTTGCGGACGCGAAGGCCCGAGTCCCGTTAGTGCATCATTCAATTGGTTCCCATACAAGAACAAAAAACAGGAACGAGGAACGGTCTCAAAACAATTTCAACTGTTCCTCGCCGGTAATAATGCCGCCAAAGGTCCGGCCCTTCATCGCGAGAATATCCTCCACCACCGGCCGCAACTGCTTGTCTTCGTAGTGATCGTAGTCCATGTCGGCGTGCGGCAACTCAATCGGCATGGGGCCGCGGTGCGTTATGACATAGGAAATGGCGCCGGTCTGGCGTTCCGGCGGGAGTAGCAGCGCCGCCTTCACATGCGGCGGATGACTGTGCGTGTAGGCGGCCGGCGTCTTGCGCAAACGGCGCCGGTAGACCAGTTCCGCATCCAGATGCCCGGCATGCAATTCCCGCATCTGCTGCTGCAGCCATGCTTCAAAAGATTCGCCGCGGAAGATTCGCGAAAGCAGTTCGCGCTGCACACGCTGCGCAAGCGGCGTCCAGTCCGAACGCACACACTCCAGCCCGGTCACCAGTAATTCGGTCCGTCCGTCCGGCAGCACCACCAGCCCCGCGTAGCGCTTGGCCGCGCCATCGTGCCGGTTGTCGCCCTCGAGCTCGTCCGCATGCGCCGGATGCACGTTGCGCGCGGAGGGCAGATAAAACTGGCGGCAGTAGCGTTGGAATTCGAGGTCCAACGCGGAAACCACATGAAACTCGCGTTGCAGCTTGTCGGCCAGAAATGCATTGACCATACCCGCCAGCCGTTCGCCCGCCGCATGCGGCGCCGCCACGTCGCAGGGCAGCAATTGCACAAACAAGCTGTCCGTGTCGCCATATAGCACGCGGTATCCCTGTTGCTCCAGATGTTCGCGCGCCGTGCGCAGCACCCATTGGCCGGTCGCGGTAATGCCCACCGGCAGCACCGGGTTGTAGAAACGGCAGTTCGGCGCGCCCATCACGCCGTAGAAACTGTTCATCAAAATCTTCACGGCCTGTGCTAATTCGGGATGCCCCCCGGCTTTGGCCCGTGTGCGCGCCGCCATCAATTCCTCGATATATTCAGGCAGGATATGCTCGGTGGCAGAAAAGGTCGCGCCCGTCGGCGTACGCACGGGATTCTGATCCGCCATCAGCCAGGCATACGGGCAGATTTTGAACGTGCGGATAATGGAGGGATACAGACTGCGGAAATCAAGAATTGCCACATGCTCGTACAAGCCCGGTTGCGAGGGCAGCACCAGTCCGCCTGGCAGGGGATCGCCAGCCTCCACGGCATCCCGGTCCGGCGCAACAAACCCCTTGCGGTGCAGGCGTGGCAGGAAGAAATGATCGAACGCCGCAACCGAACGCCCCAGCCGGTCCAGCAGCATGCCGCTCACCAGGCTGCGGCTCACCAGCAGATCCACCAGGCCGGTCTTTGCAAAAATGGCATTCACCAGTTCCGCGTCGCGCAGGTTGTATGCCGCCAGTTGCTCCCGGTCCTCGCGAAAAAGACGGTCGATTTCAGCCTGTTTGTCGCCTTTTTCGAACGACAGCGCCTTCCCCTCGCCCAGCACCGACTGCGCCACAGTTTCGAGACGGTAATTTTCAAAATCGAAGAACGATCCCTTGAGCGCCGGAATGCCGTCCACCACCACCCGTCCCGGCACATGCGCGTTCCAGCGCCCCGCGCTCTCCGTCAGCCGCAGCACGCCGCCGGCGCGTCCGAGCGCAAAAACCAGATCCAGCTCGTCGCAGCGTGCCTGCAGAAACGGCAGGTCGAAACCAATGATATTCCAGCCGCAGAGCAAATCCGGATCGAGCTTGCGCACCCATTCGAAAAACGCCGCCAGCGCGCCGGATGTGTCGCCGCAATACCGCACCGGCGAGTTCTTGTGATGGCGGCCATGCGCCGCCACAAAGACATGACGTTCTTCGCGCGTGCCGTCCGTAAAATGACAGCCGATGCAGTACAGCTGTTCAGCCGATCCGGTCTCGATATCGAAGGCCAATTGCGAAAGGCTGGGCCGGTATTCGGCCCGCTGCATGCGCGGCTGATCGTAGAGTCGGTACCCTTCCTCGATCTGAGCCGCCCCGGCATATCCGCAGGCGGCGTGGATGAAGCGCTCCATCAAATGGCGTTCGGAAGGGCCGATGTCGCTCTCAAACATCGGCACTCCGTGTGCGCGCAGCGCATCCCGTGCCGCAAACAGGTCATGCTGCCGCAGAAAATAGAGCGCCTCGACCGGTTGGCGCTGAAAGTTGCGCAGCGCCAGGACCCGGCGATCCGCGACGGGAAGACCGTCGGGCAGGGTCGCCCCCTGCGCCACAAACAAAACCGGCCGCAAGGTGACGCGCAGGGCAAACGGCCCCTCGTCGCCCTTCCCCCAGAAAGTCGCAAAGCACCCCGCTGCCGTATCCTGCCAATCCTGTGTCAGCAGAAACCCGTTCCGCCAGTTGCCCGCATCGCTCGCATGCGTCTCACCCATATGGTGATCTTCGCAGAAAACATGCGGAACCGTCAGCGCTAATCGCGTTCGATTACGGCTGCTTCGCCGCCAGTGCATGATCCCGGGACGCCAGATAAAGCGTCATGAGCGCGGTGGGGCCGACGGTTTGGTGGATTGTGAACTCGTTATAGGTTTCCTGACCGCGATCCACATCGCGGTGGCAGTGCATGAGGGGCCACGGGCCGCCGGAATCTTTTTCCGTCGGATAATACGGCACTTCGCCTGCCAAACCGTAGACGGTAATACCCGTGATGACGGGCAGCGCCAGGGAAGGTGAATGCCAGATATATTCACCCGCTGGCGTCTGGTAGAACCAGATGGCGATTTCCGGACGCCTCGGCGGATTCCAACCTATCCCACAGACGAAACTCTTGCCCATGGGATTTACGCCGAACAGAAAATCATAATTGAGCGCCAGCGCGTCGAGATACTTGGTTTCGCCGGTCAATGCGTGGGCGTAAACCAATGGGGCGACAAAATGGCCGGGCATGGAAAGCCCCCAACCGATACTCGCCCACATGGCGCTCACCGGATCGTCATAATTGCCGTTGCCCATACGATAGGCGGGCAGATAGGTTCTTCGTACAGCGCCATCGGCATCATCCAGCAGGATTTTTCGCGCATCGGCCGCGATTTCTGGAGGGATGGGATAAGGACAGTGCAGCAGCGGCCAGAGGGATCTCGCCGACCAGGCGCGATGGGGTTGCTTTTTCACGTACGGATAAAAAGTGGCGAGTTTCTCAGCTAGTTTGGGATCGCCCGTGGCACGATAGCACTCGCCGAGCGCGTAAACGATATTCACATAGTCGGGTTTGTTCAGCACGGCCTGCTTTGTTTTGGGATCCAGGCGAACCGGGTAAGGCTCCTCTTTTTCCAACAGCGCGTAATCAAGGGCCCTGCGGGCGGAGGCGATCAGCCGATCAGCAAGATCCTTATCGTACGGTCGCATCCGCGTGCTGACTTGGGCCGCCACCGCTGCATAGACCGGTGAACTTTCGGGCGTCGGCGGTAGAATCCCAAACGGCCGGCGGTTTGTGGGTGGATCGAGAATTTGCGTCCAATTCGCGCAACCGAGGGTTTGTCCCCACGAATCACAGTCATTTCCGCGACCCCATGGGACCGATCCGTTTTCCAGTTGGTTTTCCAGCCAGAACTTCAATGCCCATTTGGCTTCGGAGAGAATGTCGGGTATGCCCTTGCCGCTCTCAGGAAGGTTGAACTGCCCATCGGTAAAAAACTTCGGATCGCATTCGTAGACCATGAGCGCATCCGCAATGGCCTCCAAGTGCAGCGCAAAGACATCCATATCGGCGGCATCATGGTATCCGCCGCTGAAGGAGCGCCTGGCCTCACCGGGTTTGGGCGTATAGGCGGGATTGCCGACAAGGTAACCACTCTCCCAACATTGCGTATGGCAGGCTGTTTCCTTGATGCGCTGCGGGGCATTGGGCGGCCCAAGTTCCTGTCCGCAACGCTGATACAAAAAGGCCCGGAACGTGTGATACGCAGCCTCGGCTGTTGCATCCGCGCCGATCCGGAAGGCTTCCGAACGGCCAAGGCCTGGCACCACCAGATGATAGTGGCCGGCCGCGAGTTTGCTCAGATCAAGCTGGTAGACAATTTCGCCGGAAGGTTCGTCGGTCGTTGCGCCTAATTCGCTTTTGCCTCTGGGTGGCAACATTTTTAGGTTGCCCTCGGGCATATTGGTGGTGCCGACGTCGCCGATGTGCAGTTCCCGGCCCGGTGCGCGCAACTCAACTTTGCCTTGCAGGACGGATTTCCCGCTGGATTCATCCACAACTTCAAAAGCAGGAAATGCGGCATAGTCAACCGGACCCAAACTTCCCGCCCACCATCCGAGATAGGCCCAGCGGTCCTTGCCGGAAAGACTGTAGCCGACCTGATTGACCTTGAGCGCACGGGTGATGGTGTTGTGATCATCATAGGCGAACTCCACGTGATTCGTCAGTGACACGCCATTGGGAACCACGGTGCGTTTACGAGGTGGCGTCGAAACAAAATCAATCCGGTCAAACCGGCCGGTTTCGATGCCATCCACCGTCATGCGGTAATGCCATCCGGATTGCATCGGCGTGGGGAACCGCAGGTAAAATTCATTCCAGTAGAGGTTAACGGCGTTCTGGCCCGGCAGGAGATTGCCCATGTAGCGCTCAAAGCCCTTGTGTCCGACCTCCAGCGGGTGCTTGCCTTCGTGATAGGCCGGGTCGTCCGGGCTGGTAATCATCCAACGGACGGGCTCGTGAAACAGGAGTGTGGTGTTCGTCTTGTTGCCGAGATCACGGGTGAGCGCATTGTCAAACGTGATGGCCACCAGATCGGGGCGCAAGACCGTGCTTTCGCGCGCGCCCTTGATGTAACCGGAACAGCGCATTTGCAGATAAAGCGCCGCATCCCTTGCCTTGCTCTTGGCATCGAAATATCCTGCGGGCGGCTTATCCTTGGTTGGCGCTGGGCAGATTGCCGCGGAACTGTAGTCCGCATCGCTCAGCGTGGCGGCGAAGATGCAGGGGACGGACAGACCGTTCGTGCTCGATTGGAAGTAAAGACCGACCACCGGCTGTTCCGGCGCCGGGTTTTCCAAACGGGTTGCCCAGACTCCGGCGCGAGCCGCGCCATTTTGGACGAGGTTCTCGCCGAGATGGACGAGCGACAGCAGGGGCGATGCGTGCAGTGGCTTGATGAGCGTCGTCTTCCATTGCGCGATTTCAATCCCCTCGCGCAGCGGAAAATCGTGCATGGTGCCGTCCGCATACCGTAACGTCACCGTGAGCGCGACCGGATTCGGATTGGTTTCGCTCCCCCGCTGCCATCCCGTCACCGGCAATGCGGCATTCATCAGGAGATAGAGATAGCGGCCGGTGGCATGTGCCACGCGCACCTCGACTTTTTCCGGCAAATCCCAGCGCCCTTTTTTTCCTGAAAGCAGCAACACGCCTTTGCCGGCATTTTTGGCAGGGTCAACCAGGTCGAACGGAAAACCATGGATCGATCCTTTGCCGGCAGTAAGTGGCGGCCAAAGATACATATCGTTGACGCCTTCGTCCGTCCAACCGCCGGCCATATTCCCCGGAATGCCGTCATCCTCCCAGGCAGTATTCAGCACGGGGCGAAGATCGATCAAAACGGGTTCGCTGGCATACGCTGCATTGCCGGTCGCGCCCATCCATGCGATGCAAGCGAGCGTCGCCGCAGCGAAGCGAGCCAATGTAATCCCAGACCGCTGATTTTGTTGCGTTGTCATCGTGCGTCCTTGTTTATTTGGCTCCAGAATGGTTGGTTTGTACTGCGTGAGGTAACAGGGTTCAGGTCGGAATTCATTCCTGAACCCTGCGCGTTTATTTTACAAGCTTGCCATACACAAAGCCTTGTCCGCCACAAGGTATGCCTACCAGCCCAAAAACGTCCCAACTGGCGGCCATGGTGCCCCCAAAGCCATCGACCAGAAGTCCGGCCGGATATTTTTTGCAGATACGGTCCCAACTCTTGCCGACATTGGTGGAGCGATAGATGCCGCAATCCTTGGGCTCGGATGAATCCTTGCCCATTAAGTCTGAATACACGTAGTAGATGGCATAGGGCGCATCTCCCGAACGCCCGCTGCCTGCGCCCAGAGCCATTTTGTTGATGCCATTCAAATGCAGATTATCATTGCCCAGAACTTCGTTCCAGGTGATGCCGCCGTCGATCGTATGATAAAGGCCGAGGGATGTTTCGAGCCACAGGTCGTCTTTGACCGCGTCGTTGGCCATGAGAACACAGCCTCGCGGCGCCCAGTTATCTCCCAGTTTTTGCCAGATCAAACCGCTTTCCGGCCTTTTTGCGGGGTCGATGGGTTTGACTCCGGGGCTGGCGCGCTGCACCCAGGTCACGCCGCCGTCCGTCGTCACCCAGAAACCGCCTTCGTAGAAGCTCACAAAAAATTTGTCGGGCGTAAAGGGATCGGCCACCAGTTCGCGATACGCATCCCCGTTATGGGCGATTTTGTTGAACATTGTGGTCGATTGCGCCCAGGTTTTAGCGCCATCTTTGGTGTACCAGGCGGTCACATTCGTCACACTCCGGTCAAACCCGATCAGGTGATCCGATCCCGCGCTCCAATCGCCGCGCCGGCTGATCTGCCAGGCGGCGCAGGGGACGATGTTGGTCGGTAGCAAACTGAAGTTCTTGTCGTCCTTGACGGTTTTGTTCGGCCTGGAGGTCTTGAACGCGTTGGTCGTCATGCAGGGGCGCCATCCGGCGAGCATGCAGGTGTTCGGATCGTTTGGACAAACCGAAATTGTGGACTCATTGACCAGCCAATTGCTGATCCAGAGCGGCACGACATCGCCTGTGTCCAGGTTATTGACCACCAGGGCGCCTTCGTCCATGACCGTCACGATTGCCTTGCCGCCCCATTTCTTCGGAAAACAGAGGTCCATGGCCACAAAGTTTTCAACGCCCAGGGTGTCCGGCGTAAAGCAGGTGTTGGTGGCATGGCTGTCAAAGTGCCAGCGGAGCACGCCGTCATTTCCCTCGGCCATCCACACCGTGCCCTTGGTATCGATGAGCACTTTGCTGGAGCAGCGCCCGGTCCAATGTGCGGTTCCTGCGAACCCCTGCGTGCCGGAAAATGAAAACTTCGGGGTTGCCCAGGTTTTACCGGCATCGGTGCTGATGGATAAAACGCCAAAATCACTCATCACCACGAGATGCTCGGAATTGCAGGGGTCCACCGCGATGGAAACCGGTTTTAGACCAAACTTAAACTGGGTCCAGTTTCCGTCGCTATATTTCCAAACGCATTTATTCGTTTTCGTCGGCACATACAAAGCG
>Ga0316226_1002575_pt1 | contig 16708 bp, 15 predicted proteins | sample TBH18017metaG_FD_206009 | JGI IMG/M metagenome (GOLD analysis project Ga0316226, IMG submission 206009) | Freshwater microbial communities from Trout Bog Lake, Wisconsin, USA - TBH18017 | ecosystem: Environmental > Aquatic > Freshwater > Lake > Hypolimnion/Profundal zone | place: USA: Wisconsin... | reverse complement strand
GCAAGAAACAAGGAGCGGGGAGCGGCAGTCGTGCCGGAATCTTTCTCCTTTCTCCTTTCTCCTTTCTCCTTGACGACCAGCAATGCTCCGAGACCGGCGAGTGGCAACAAAATCCAGTTTGCCCAATGCAGCGGCCACGGCTCGTTGAGAAATTCCGCCGGCGTGGCGGGCGCGGTGATTTTGTGGTCGAGGATGACCGGATTGCCGAATTTCCAGATGCAGAGGCCGAGAAAAATCCCGAACGCGAGCGCGTAAAACTTCGCGCCCCTCACCCCGTCCCTCTCCCCATCCGATGGGGAGAGGGTGTCCGCAGGACGGGTGAGGGGTTGTTTATTCACAAACGTATTTTTGCGTGCGGGAAAACTGGCCGGTCAGAGCTGCAGTTTCAGCAGGCCGACCTCGAGTGCGAGCGCCTCCTGCACGTTGGTGTGGAGCAGCCGCTGGGTTTGTTCCAGCACCGACAAATTTTCCTGCGCCTGGCGCGGGCTGATGCGCTTGGCGACCTCGTCCGCACCGGCGATCTGTGGCAGGTGCAGCAATTCTTCGCCGGCGGCGAGCGTCCAAAACCAGACATCGCGCAGCCACCATTGCAGCAGCAACAAGACTTCCGCGCGCTGGCGGCGGTATTCGGCCTCGATGCCGGCCTTCAATTCCTCTTCCCATTTTTCGCGCAAATCTTTTTCCGCGTCGGTGTATTTCTCCAGCGGGGAGCGCGCGGACAAAGTTTCATCCACGCGGGCGCGGAGAACATTGAGATGCTGCAACAATGAATCGAGCAATCGGTAACGGCCGAACAAACTTTTTTGTTCACCGGCGGCGGCGGAACTGAATTGCTGGAGCCAGATGGACTGCTCGGCGGAAAGCTGGCGCGCGGTTTCGGCGGAGAAATCCAGGCGCAGACAGCGGGACAAAATCGTTTCCAGAATCCGCGATGGCTCGGTGGTGAGCAAAATCAAAACAGATTTCGGCGGCGGTTCTTCCAGCGTTTTCAGAAAGGCGTTCGCGGCCTGCGCGTTGAGCCGGTCGGCACCGGCGATGATGGCGATTTTGTAGCCGGCCTCGGTGGGCTTGAGCTGGATTTCGCGCGTCAATTCGCGTGTCTGGTCAACGGAGATGATGCGCGACTTGGATTCCGCCCGCGCCCAGTGAAGGTCAGCGTGGCTGTCGCCGTCAATTTTTTTGCAGTTCAGACATTCGTCGCAGCAGTCGGTGGCGACGCCGTTGGTCTTGATCGGATGCTGGCAGTTCAGCGTTTTCGCCAAGGTGCGGGCGAGCGTTTCCAACTCCTCAAGCTGATGGCCGGTGAACAGATAGGCGTGGCCGAGCCGCCCCCGCGCGAGCGAGCGCTGCAAAAGCTGGACGCCCTGGGACTGACCGGAAAATTTTGTGAAGGCCATGCGATTTCTCAATGTCGTCGCCGGTGCCAACGGCGGAAACCAAATTCAAACTGGCACCTTGAACGCGTCTGACTTTGCAACTTTGCCAGATGACGGTCAAGCAGGCTTTGCGCGGCATCGTCCGCGTTTTCGGATTAAAGTTGAACTGCGAGAATAAATCTTGCCTTTGCCGCCGTTGTCCGCAATTTAACGGCCAACCATGAGTGAAAAAATCTTTATCGGCACGGACAGCGGCGCGACCACCACCAAGTTTTCCGCCGTCCGCGAAAATGGCGACGCCGTTTCCACCAAGCTGCTGCAACGCCCGACCAATTCGCAGAACGGCCGCGAGGCGGTCGTCGCCGGCTGGATCGCGGGCATCGGCGAATTCCTCGCGCAATATAATTTGCAATGGTCGCAGGTCCAGGGCGTCGGCCTCGCGATTCCGGGGCCGTATGAGCGCTACGGCGTGTTTGGCAAGACGCCGAACCTGCCCGCCAGCTTTTCCGGCTGGGATGTTTACACCGACTACCACGCCGCGCTGGCGAAGCAGGCCGGCCGCCCGCTGCCGCTCGTCGTGGGCAATGACGGCAATTACGGCGGCGTGGCCGAGGCGCGGCTCGCGCGCGGCGACCAGAAAATTTCCGTGATGATGCTCATGCCCGGCTCCGGCCTCGGCTGCGCGTTTGTCGGCGCGGACGGGCTTTCGCTCGACGGCGACACGCTGGCCGGCATGGAAACCGGCCACGCCGTCGCGCCGCTGCATCTGCTTGGCATGACCGGCAAACCGTTTTCGTGCGGCTGCGGGCGCGACTGGGGCTGTTACGAGGCCTACACGACCATCTCCGGCCTGCCGCATCTGCTGGCGGAAAAACTGTTGAAATATCCCGACCACGAACTTGCCAAGTCCACTGCGACGCCGAAGGAAAAAGCGCTTTCGCTCCGCACCCGCGCGCAGAAGGGCGATCCGCTGGCCATTGAGATTTTTGATTTTCAGGCGCGCGCCATGGGCTTGCTCGTCGCCGATTTGAGCATGACCCTGGACGCGGGCATCGTTGTCATCGGCGGCGGCCTGATGGATCACGAGACGACCACGCCGGAATTTCGCGAGCGCTACCTGCGCATCATCCGCGAAACCGCGCGGCCTTATCTTTGGCCGCAGCAGCGCGACACGGTCAAGATTGTCCCCGCCGTTTTGGGCGAGCTGTCGCAGGCCATCGGCGCGGCGCTGGTCGCGCTGTATAAGAGCCGGGGCTGACGCGGATTGGTTCCGCCATTTTTCTCAACCGCACCTGTGAGAACCGGCTTTGGAAGCCGACTTTTCATTTGCCCGCCTGAATTTTTCGCGGATAATTGAATTACAAGAGACCCATGGCCAGGCTCGTCGTCATCAACAAGTCGCTCGCCAATTCCGCGCATGAGCTGGGCGGGAACTGGACGACTGTCGGCCGCGCGGACGGCAACGCGTTCCAGATTGTCGAAGGCTCCGTGTCCGGCCGGCATTGCGAGGTGCGCGTGCAGGGCGAGGAGCTCCAAGTGCGCGATTTGATTTCCACCAATGGCACGTTTATTGGCGGCCAGAAAATTTCCGAGGGCGTCGTCAAGCTGGGGCAGGCGCTGCGGCTGGGCGATGTGGAATTGCGTTTCGAGGCGTCCGCTGCGGCCACGCCCGGCACGTCGTTCAATTCCAAAATGCTCGCCACGAATATCGCCGCCGCGCTCGCACCCGCCCCGGCGCCATCGCCGGTTCCCGCCAAACCGCCCGTCGCCGTCGTGGCGGAAGGCGAGGCGGAGAAGAAATTTCAGGTGCTGTTCGTGGACGACAGCATGGCGTTCCTCGAACTGTTCGGCGGCCTCTGCACCGAGTTCGCGAAAGGAAGCTGGCTGGTGCACACCGCCACGTCGGCCGACCGCGCGCTGGCGGTGTTGGCGGAGCGCTCCGTGGATCTCGTGGTGCTCGATGTCGGCATGCCGATGCTCGACGGTTTGCAACTGCTCGGCATCATCAACCGCCGCCATCCCGGCATCAAAATCGCCGTGATGACCGGCATCGCCACGGAAACCAAGCGCGCCGACGCGCTCACGAACGGCGCGGAACTGTTCCTCGAAAAGCCGGTGAACGCCGACGGCATGCGCGCCGTTTTCAACATGCTGAGCGACCTGGTTTCGTGGCATCGCGAGGGTTTCACCGGCGCGCTGCGGCACGTCGGCCTGACGGAAGTCATCCAGATGGAATGCAACGGCCGCCATTCTTCCATCCTCGAAATCCGCAACCACGAGCTGCGCGGGCAGATTTACATCGAGGCCGGCGTCGTCACCCACGCCGCCATCGGGCCGCTTGCGGGCGAACGGGCTTTTAACCGGCTGCTGTCGCTCAAGGGCGGCGAGTTCGAGGTGAAGCCGTTCAAGGCGCCGCCGCAGCGCACCATCGAGAACCGGTGGGAATTCCTGCTGATGGACGCCGCGCGCGCCGCCGACGAGGAAACCGGCATGATCAAAAAAACGGACGTGGCCGCTGCCGCGCCCGCGCCGCCGCCGGAAAAAACCGCGCACGCCTTGGGCGAGGACATTGTGGTCGTGGCGACTTACGACGGCAAATGGAAGCCGGAAGACGGGAAGAAATAATTTCATGCTGAAAAAAATCCAGGCCAAAAAAATCTCCGCACGCGGCGGGTGTTTCGCCATCGTCGCGTCGAAATACAATGCCCGCTACGTTGACGCCATGCTGTGCGCCGCGAAAACGGAAATCCTCCGCGCCGGCGGCAAGGTGCAAATCATCCGTGTGCCGGGCGCGTATGAGATTCCCGTTGTTGCCGCCCGGCTGGCTCGCGCCTCGCGCCTCGCGCCTGACGCCTCGCTGTCCGCCATCATCTGTCTCGGCGTGATTTTGCGCGGCGCGACGACGCACGCGCAGCACATTGGCGAGGCGGTGAGCGATGCGCTCGTGCAAATCCAGGTCCAGCACGAGGTGCCGGTCATTCACGAAGTTTTGTTGCTGGAAAACGAGCAGCAGGCGAAGGAACGCTGTCTGGACAAAAAACATAATCGCGGCACCGAGGCCGCGCAGACCGCCTTGGCCATGGCGCACGTGATGGCCGCCTTGTGAAACTTTTCACAATCGCCTTGCGGGCGCGGCGCGCGGATGCTACTTTTCAAAGTTCAACAAAGTTATGAAAAAATCTCTCTTGCTCCTGTCACTGGGAATTTTTGCCGTGTGCCGCATCGCCGGCGCGGGCGACATCACCGGCACCATCACCCTGAAAGGCACACCGCCGGCCGCCAAGGAAATCACGCCCATCAAGGACGACCCGAATTGCGCCGCCATGTATCCGGGGGCGCTGCCGAAGACCCTGTTTTACGTCGTCGGCGCGAACGGCGAGCTCGCTGACGTGATTGTCTCGCTCAAGGGCATTCCCAGCAAACCTGCCGACGCCAGCGCGCCGCCCGTGGTGCTCGACCAGAAAGGCTGCCTTTACACACCGCAGATTCTCGCCGTGCAGACCGGCCAGAAAGTCATCGTGAAAAATTCCGACCCCTGCGTCCACAACGTCCACACCAAGCCCGCCGCCAATGCCGAAGCCAACCAGGTGCAGATGCCCGGCGGCGCGGATCTGACCTTCACGTTCGACAAGCCGGAGCCGTTCCTGAAATTCCAGTGCGACGTGCATCCGTGGATGTTCGCGTGGGTGACGGTGATTGATCATCCGTATTTCGCCGTGAGCGGCAAGGACGGCAAGTTCACCATCAAGAACGTTCCGCCGGGCAAATACACGCTCGAAGCCGCGCACCGCAAGCTCGGCGCGCAGACCGCCGACATCGAAGTGAAGGCCGACGGCGCGGCGCAGAACTTCACGTTTGAAGTGAAGTAAATTTTCCGTTCGCGAACGGCCGCTGCGCGAAAAACTCCGCAGCGGTCGTTCTTTTTTGAAGCATGAATAATAAATACCAACCTGCGTTGTTTTGGTTCGCCGTGCTGAACGCCGCCGCCACGTTTCTGCTCATCGGTCTCGGCGGCCTCGTCACCAGCCACGAAGCCGGCATGTCCGTGCCCGACTGGCCGACGACTTACGGCTACAATATGTTTCTGTTTCCCGTGGACAAATGGATCGGCGGCATTTTCTACGAACATTCGCACCGGCTCATCGCCTCCGTCGTCGGTTTCCTGACGACCGTTCTCGCCGTCTGGCTCTGGCTGAAAGATTCGCGCAAATGGATTCACTGGCTCGGAATCGCCGCATTTTTGCTGGTGATTTTGCAGGGAATTCTCGGCGGCCTGCGCGTCCGCTGGCAGCTCGACTGGCTTGGCGTGCCGCACGGCGCGGTCGCGCAAACTTTTCTGGTGCTGACCTGTGCCATCGCGCTGTTCGTCAGCCGCTGGTGGATAAATTCGGAAGCGAAAAAACAAATTTCCGTCCCGCGCGGCCTGCGCAGCCATGTGCTTTACGTCACGATTTTAATTTTCATTCAGTTGCTCATCGCCGCGACCATGCGGCATCAGCACGCCGGCCTGGCCATCACGGATTTCCCGCTCGCGTATGGAAAAATCTGGCCGGCGACCACGCCGGAAGCCATCGCGCACTACAACGCCACGCGCCCGCCCGGCACCATCGGCAATCCCATCACGGCTTTCCAAGTCGAGCTGCAAATGATCCACCGGCTCGTCGCCTACGCGATTTTTCTCGGTGTCGCTGCGGCGGCGATGCTCGCGCGAAAAAAACTCGGTGGCCGCGACCCGCTGACAAAGTTCGCCTTTTTCTGGCTGGTGCTGCTGTCGCTGCAAATTGTTTTGGGCGCGGCGACCATCTGGACAAACAAGGCCGCGGACGTGACCACACTGCACGTCATGGTCGGCGCGTCGGCGCTGCTGACCGGCGCGCTGTGGTGGCTGGGGGCCGCGCGGCGCACGCGGCTGGCGGCATAAAAGCTTTGCCTAATTGATTTAAGGAATGTCCCTACCTGATTTTGCGGCAAACGGCATTGACATATTTTGTTTTGGCATGACAAAATAGGGAGAATTAGGCGAGGTTTTCACCCCGTCATTTTACCAAAAGAATGAAATTATCGGCGGAAGCATTGAGTTCAACGGCGGCTTTGGAAAAAAGCTTCGCCGCCGTCCTGGCGGATCTTGTCAAGGCGCGGCTCACCGCGCTCGTGCTGCTCACGACCTTCGTCGGCTTTTACCTCGGCGAACGCGGAGCGGCGAATTATCTCCTGATGTTCCACGCGCTGTTCGGCACCGCGCTCGTGGCGGCCGGCGCGGCGGCGTTGAACCAGCTCCTCGAACGTGACTACGACGCCAAAATGCGCCGCACCGCGAGCCGGCCGCTGCCGTCGGGACGGATGCAGCCGGCGACCGTAGCAATCTTCGGCGGTGCGTGTTCCGTCATCGGCTTGGTTTATCTGGCGGCGCTGGTGAATCCGCTGACGAGCGTGGTCGGCGCGGTGACTTCGGTTAGCTACCTGTTCATTTACACGCCGCTCAAGCGCGTGACGTGGGTGAACACTTTGGTCGGCGCGATTCCCGGCGCCTTGCCGCCATTGATGGGCTGGACGGCGGCGCGCAACGAATTGAGCGGCGAAGGCTGGGCGCTGTTTGCGATTCTGGCGTTCTGGCAAATCCCGCATTTCATGGCCATCGCGTGGCTGTATCGCGACGAATACGCCAAGGCCGGTTTCATCATGCTGCCGAACGTGGACGCCGGCGGCAGCCGCACGGCGCAGCAGGCGGTGAGCAACACGATTGCGCTCCTGCTCGCGAGCCTGTGTCCGTTTGCGTTTCATTTGAACGGAAAAATTTATCTTGTCGCCGCGCTGGTTCTGGGGGCTGGATATTTCTGGTGCGCGGTGCGGTTTGCGCAACAACTGACGGCGCAGCGTGCGCGGCAGTTGTTTTTGGCCTCGATCATTTATCTGCCGCTGCTCATCGCGGCGCTGGTCGGCAACAAATTGAAATAAATTTATGCAGTCAAACGTCCAACAATTTCCGCCGTTTCGCGAGACGCCCGCAGCGCACGCGCACGACGACCACGGCCACGGCGAACATCACGAGCCGAATTTCTGGCAGAAATATATTTTCTCCACCGACCACAAGGTCATCGGCATCCAATACGGCTTCATGGCGCTGTGCTTCATGCTGTTTGGATTTTTCCTGATGCTGCTCATGCGCTGGCAGATCGCGCATCCGGGCGTGCCGGTGCCGGTGTTCGGCCTGCTGCTTGAGAAAATCCTCGGTCAGCCGGCGGCGCATGGCGCGATTTCGCCCGACCTTTACAACTCCTTCGGCGCGATGCACGGCACCATCATGGTGTTCCTCGGCGTCGTGCCGCTGGCGTTCGCGGCGTTCGGCAACTACGTCGTGCCGCTGATGATCGGCGCGCCGGACATGACGTTTCCGCGCATCAACATGGCCAGCTTCCACGCATTTTTCCTGGGCGGCGTGGTGATGCTGGTGAGCTTTTTCATTCCTGGCGGCGCGGCGCAGGCGGGCTGGACATCGTATTCGCCGCTCGCGACGACGATTCCCACGAACGGCCAGGCGTTCTGGCTCGTCGGCATGGTGCTGCTCATCACCTCGTCGCTGCTCGGCGCGGTGAATTTCATCGCCACCATCATACAACTGCGCGCGCCGGGCATGACGTGGATGCGGCTGCCGTGGTTTGTCTGGGCACAATTTGTGACCGCCTTCATTTTGCTGCTCGCCTTTCCGCCGCTCGAAGCCGCCGGCGTTTTGCAGTTGATGGACAATGTCGCACACACCAGTTTCTTCTTGCCGACCGGCCTTGCCGTCGGTGGTCAACTGGCTGACCGCAGCGGCGGCGGCAGTCCGCTGTTGTGGCAACACTTATTCTGGTTCCTCGGCCACCCGGAAGTTTATGTTTTGATTTTGCCGGCGATGGGCATCGTCATCGAAGTCATCGCCAACAATACCCGCAAACCAATTTGGGGCTACAAATCGCTGGTGTATTCCGTGCTGGCCGTCGGCTTCCTGTCGTTCATCGTCTGGGCGCATCACATGTATCTCACCGGCATGGGCCAGAAAATCGCCACGTTCTTTCAGGCCACGACGATGATCATTTCGATTCCGTCCGTCATCATTTTGACGTGCATGTTTCTATCGCTTTGGGGCGGCTCCATTCGCATCAACACGCCGATGCTATTCGCGCTCGGCTTTCTGCCGATGTTCGGCATCGGCGGCCTGACCGGTTTGCCGCTCGGCCTGGCGGCGGCGGATTTGTATCTGCACGACACCTATTACATCATCGCGCATTTCCATTACGTCGTCGCGCCGGGAACCATTTTTGCGCTCTTCGCCGGCGTCTATTTCTGGTTCCCGAAAATGACCGGGCGAAAAATGAACGAGTTCTGGGGCCGCGTGCATTTCTGGTGCTCCCTCGCGTTCATGAACATCGTGTTCATGCCCATGTTTGCGCAGGGCATCAAGGGCATGTTGCGCCGCATGAGCGACGGCGCGGTGAACTATTCCGCCGCGCGCGTGCCCGGCGCCATTGACGCGCTGCCCGGCAGCGTGATGCAGTTGAATGGAGTCATCCTGTGGGCGGCCATCTGCCTGGGCATCGCGCAAATTCCGTTCATCATCAATTTGTTTTGGAGCATCAACCACGGCGAAAAGGTCGGCACGAATCCGTGGGGCGCGACCACGCTCGACTGGCAGACGCCCACGCCGCCGCCGCACGGGAATTTTGCGCACGCGCCGCACGTCGTGCGCGGGCCTTACGAATACAGCGCGCCCGGCCACGCGGAAGATTTCACGCCGCAGGACGAGCCCGAAAGCCCCGACGCGCCAATCACCCCCAACACGGACCACTGATTTTCCATGGAAATCCCCTACACAGTTCAAATCCGGCCGGACACCGGCCTTTACAACGCCAAGCTGGGCATCTGGCTGTTTCTCGCGTCCGAGGTGATGCTCTTCGGCGGGCTGTTTTCCGCCTACGTTTTGCTGCGCGTCGGCGCGGAGCCGGGCATGTGGCCGCACGGGTGGCTCAACGTCACGCTCGGCACCGTCAACACGCTGCTGCTCGCGCTCTCGGCCATCACCACGCTGCTCGCGTGGGCGGCGTGCAAGGTGCGCGACTTCACCAAGTTCAAAATTTTCCACGCCTGCACCATTTTGCTGGCGCTGACGTTTCTGGGAATCAAATCCTACGAATACCACGACAAGCTGATCCATTACGAAGTCCAGTTGACCAATGGCAAATTTGCCGACGGGCATCTCGTCGAGGAATCGAAGGACTTTGACCTCGCGAAAAAAAACGGCACGGTCACGCTGCACGGACGCATCGTCGAGAAGGAAGAGGAGCTGATGGATTTGCGCGCTCCGGCGGCACAGTCGGCCAAGCTCGACGAAGTCACCATCGCCGCAACCGACATCAAGAAGATGGAAAATTACGGGCCGAAGCACAACACCTTCACCGCGATTTATTTCACGCTGACCGGCCTGCACGCGCTGCACATTTTGGGCGGCACGCTTGTCATTTTTTACTTCTGGGCGTTTGGCGGCGCGATGTGGAAGACCGACCCCGAACGCTTCACCAACCGCATCGAGGTCTCCGGCCTGTTCTGGCATTTCGTGGATCTGGTCTGGATTTTTCTGTTCCCTGTGCTTTATTTGACTTGAGAATTTTATGAGCGAATCCGAAAAGCCCGTCTGCCTGAAAAGCTACATCCGCCTGTGCGCGGTGGTGTTCCTCGTCGTCCTCTGCACCACGTCGGCGATGATCGCCACGTCGTTCTCGCACATCGGCGAGGGCTGGACGCTGAAGGTCGCGCTCATCCTCGCCATCGCGGTGGTCAATGCGTTTCTCGTCGCCGGCTACCTGATGCATTTGCTGTCCGAGAAAAAACTCATCTACACCGTGCTGGCATTCACCGTCATCTTTTTCATCGGCCTGATGGGTTTGACGGTTTGTGCCACGAATGGTTTTCCGCCTGGCACGGTTTCCCACTAAAATAAAATGTCACTCAAAGCCTTCCATCTGATTTTCGTGACGCTGCTGACCGCGCTGTCGTTCGGCTGTGCGGCGTGGGCGTTTCAATCCGGCAGCGTGCTTTGGGGCGCGGCTGCCGTCGTTGTCGGAATTTTCGTGATCGTGTATGGAATTTATTTTTTGAAGAAACTGAAAAACGTCAGCTATCTGTGAAGTTGTCCCGTATAATCATATTTCCAGTTTTCGCGCTCGCCGCGTTTGCGCCCGCGAAAGTTTCCGCCTGCGCCGCGTGTTACGGCGGCAGCATTGACGCGCCGATGGCCGACGGCATGAACTGGGCGATTCTCACGCTCGGTGCGGTTCTCGCCACGGTGCTGGGCGCGGCGCTGACACTCCTGATTTATTTCATCCGCAAAAGCGAGGCGCTCGAAGTTGCCGCGCAGAAAAATTCTCTTGCCGTCACAAAAGTATGAAAGACTGGTTTGCCCACAACGTCCTTGGTCTGCCCGAACTTGCCTCGTCCACCGGGCAGGCCGTGGACGACCTTATCGTGTATGTCCACTGGCTGATGCTCGCGCTGTTCGTCGGCTGGATTATTTATTTCGGCTATGTGCTGTTCCGCTTCAACGACGCGCGCAGCAAAAAAGCCGATTACCACGGCTCTAAAAGCAAGCTGCCCAGCTACGTCGAGTTCGCCATCGTCGCCATCGAGGCCGTGCTGCTGCTCGGCATCGCCGTGCCGCTGTGGGCGAAAAACGTGAGCCATTTTCCCACGCCGGAAGAATCCACCGTCATCCAGATCGTCGCTCAACAATTTGCGTGGAACGCGCGCTATCCGGGCCCGGACGGAAAATTCGGACGGCAGGACATGAAACTGGTGGCCGACACCAACGTCTTCGGCATTGACCCCGCCGACGCCGCCGGCAAGGACGACGTGCAGGTGCTGAATGAAATCCACGTCCCCGTCAACAAGCCCGTGCTGATTTATTTGAGTTCCAAGGACGTGATCCATTCGCTCAAACTCGTGGCCATGCGCCTGACGCAGGACGCGATTCCCGGCCTGCGGATTCCCTGCACGTTCACGCCCAGCAAAATCGGCCGCTACCAGATTGAATGCGCGCAGCTCTGCGGCAACGGTCACGCCGCGATGGCCGGCGGCTTTGTCGTCGTGCAGAGCCAGGCCGACTTCAATGCGTGGCTCGCCGCCAAGTCCGGCACCGCCGTGCCGCAAAGTTTTGAGTGAACCGGCGCGCGGATTCTTTGATAAAAGTTTGCCGTTCCGGATAATCTTGCCCTTGACTCCCAACGTGCCTAGATTGGCCTGACGGGTTGCGCCTGTAGCTCAGTTGGATAGAGCACCTGCCTTCTAAGCCGGTTGTCGCGCGTTCGATTCGCGCCAGGCGCACCATGTTTTAATGGGGCTTTTGAACGGCGGCCGCTCTTGACGGGTGGACTTTGGTTCATTTGCATAAGGTTAAACAGGTCTTTCAAACTGTCCAAATCTCAACTGGGGCAGACCACCGATATGAAAACCTCCCGCATCCCGACAACATACTGGCCTGAAATAGTCGAGTCGCGGCAGGAACAGTTTTAATTCGTGAAATTTGCCACCCGCGTTGCACTGGTCGTAGCAATGGAGGTTTTGTTATCCTTGCCGGCCATTAACAATTCGGCTGAAACGATCATTACGACCGTCATGGTGAATATGTTCAGGCTATCGGCAACAGTTTGAACTTCCTTGTCGGGAGGGAAGCCGGTATCACTGGCGCATGTCATCAACGCTTTTCCGCGCGTTCGCCGGCATCATTTTGGCGGCGGTGACCTCGGCGTCCGCGCAGGAGGCGGTGACTTCAGTCAAATCCGTGCGGAAATTAACCTCGGATCAAGCCGCTCAACGAAGACTCGTTGAAGTTGAGGCGACGGTGACGTATGCGATGCTGCCGAGCGGATTTTTTATCCACGACCAGACCGAAGGCGTTTATGTCAGCATCCCAACGTCGATAACGTCCAACATGGTTCTACATGCGGGCGACCAGGTTCGCCTCAAAGCCATGACTGACCCGGGAGAATACTTTCCGAGGCTGCTTTGCCTGTCGTTAACCAACGAGGGCAGTGTGGAGCTGCCCCAGGCTACGCCGGTGACACCGGAGAATCTTTTTTCTCCGGCGCTGGATTGTCAATGGGTGAAAGTGACCGGGAGCATCGTCAGTGCCGAAATGGATTCCATAGACCAGTTGGTGATGACCCTCGAACTCTACGGCTGGACGTTCAAGGTGGTTATGCAGTCGAGCGAAGGCAACGTCCGCGACGTGCAGGCGCTCGTGATGCGGCAGGTGACGTTCGAAGGGGTGGCAGCCACGGTGTTCAACCAACAACGGCAGACGACCGGCCGTTATTTTTATGTGCCGTCACTGAAATTCATCCATGCCCTGGACGAGCATCAGGGGACGAACGCGCCGGTGACATTGGCGGTGGCCGACTTGTTGCGCAGCGACACCATGTCCGCGAGCATGGTGCGCGTGCGCGGCACCGTCACTTATGCCGCCAAGAACGAACTCTGCCTGCGCGGCGAAGGCGGCAGTCTGCGCGTGCTGTTGGCTGGCGGCATGACCAACCAGTTGGGTGACCAGGTGGAAGTGGTGGGTTATGCCACGATCGCCCCGTTCCGTCCGGTGGTGCGCGCCCGCGAAGTGATTACGCTGGGTTCTGGGGCGCTGCCGACACCTGTTGACATGGTGACGGCGATGACCAATCTGCCCAGCTTGCAGGCGGAACTGGTTAAAGTGACCAAGGCCATGTATCTGGGCGCGCAGGAAACCCCGGAGGGAATGGTGATGCATTGTCAGGTGCAGAATCATTTTTTTGAGGCGATAATGCCCAAGCCTTTTGCCTTGCCTGCCACGCTGGCGCCCGGATGCGCCATCACTATTGTCGGCACTTGTGAATTAACCACCACGCACGCGCTGGCGCTGCCGGTATGGGTGGATGGTTTTCGACTTCATCTCACCAGCCCACGCGATTTGATTATTGTCAGCCGGCCTTCCTGGTGGACGCCGCAGCGATCATTGGCCGTGCTGGCGGTTGCGGCCTGCTTCGGGATTCTGGCCATGAGCTGGATTTGGATTCTGCGCCGGCAGGTGGTCGCCCAGACTAAAATTATTGGCGGCCAGATACAACGCGAAGCCACCTTGCAGGAGCGCCAGCGCATCGCCCGGGAGTTGCACGACAGCATCGAACAGGAGATGGCCGGCGTCGCCATCCAAATCAGCAACGCCCGCCGCCGGCTGAACCTCGATCCCACGCAAGCCGATTCGGCTTTGACGCTCGCGCAGGAAATGATCCGGCATTGTCGCGCGGAAGCGCGCACCTCCATCCGCGATTTGCGCAGCGTCGCGCTGGAACAAGGCGGATTGCCGCTGGCGATCAAAGAATTGCTGACCCCGGCCACGACGGAGGCGAAGATTATGCTGGCCCTCGACGTGCGGGGTTCAGCCGGCCGCCTCGATGCGCGGGTGGAAAGTGATTTGTTCCGCGTCGCCCAAGAAGCCGTCGCCAACGCCATTCATCACGCGGCGCCCAGCAAGATTGAAATCACCCTGGACTACGGCCCGGAGTCCGTGACCTTGTCGGTTCAAGATGACGGGTGCGGTTTTGATGCGTCCAGCGCGCCCCCGCGCGGGCACTTCGGACTAATGGGAATGCAGGAACGGGCCAAGCAGCAGCACGCCCGGCTGATCATTGAAAGCCGTCCAGGAGCGGGCACCAAAGTCAGCCTGAAAATACCAGCTTCCCCCGCCGGCAATGGCGGCCTGAAAGGATCTTCATTATGAAAACCAAGACTCGTATTTTAATTGTGGACGACCATGTGATGATCCGGCTGGGTCTGGTGGAGGCCATCAATGCCGAAGCCGCTTTTAAGGTGGTCGGCCAGGCCGGCAACGGTGAGGAGGCATTGGCTGTTTATGCGCAATGCCATCCGGATGTGGTCATCATGGACTTCCAAATGCCCGGAGCGAATGGCGCTTCAGTCACCCGGCGTTTGCTCGCCTTGCACCCAAACGTGAAGGTTCTGCTGCACAGCATGTATGAGGGGGAAGAAGACATTTGGCGCTCAGTTGAGGCGGGCGCACGCGGCTATGTTTCAAAATCAGCCGATGTCGAAGAACTCCTGTCGGCGTTAAGGCATCTCGTCAACGGCGACACCTATTTCCCGCCCGCCATCGCGGCCAAGCTCAATGCCCGCCGCAAGCGGCACAGTCTTTCACCGAGGGAGCTTCAAGTGCTCAAGGAAATCGTCACCGGCCGCAGCAACAAGGAAATCATCTCCAGCCTGAACATTTCCGAAGCCACGGTGAAAATGCACATTGCCAATATGCTGACCAAGCTGGGCGTTCTGGATCGCACCCAGGCGGCCATCGAGGCCGTGCGGCAAGGCATCATCCATCTGGACACCTGAAGCAAAGTTGGGGTGTTGTATGGCTTGAAGTTGTTCCGGCCGCCGCACCCTAGCCGAATGGCTAGGTGGTTTATTAAACGTGATGCGGTTAATTTCTTCAGACAATCAAGCCCGCTCACAATGGATGCGATATACGAAACCGCGCCATCGTGAAATGAGCCGCAGTTAAATCAGAGAACAAAACAGAAAATATAGCCAGCCACCAGCACGATCCACAAACCAATATGAACACATCACGCATCGCCCTCAATCAAGCCCTCCGGGGCAAATGGCTGTTCCTCAACTTGGGACTCGCACTGCTGATAACCAGTTCGCTCCAGGCCGCCGGGCTGTTCACCGATAACTTTGACAGCTACACCGCCGGAGCAGCGGGTTCCGATTTTACGACGGTTTACAATTTGTCCGCCGGTTCGATTACGATTAGTTCTTCCGGTGGTTTGAGTGCTTCCAAAAGCGTTCAGACAACCACCGCGACTGCCATCAGAAAGTCTCCTGCTATCAATATTGGTTCGGGAGCCATCACCATTGACCTCTTCTTCCAGTGGGCTAGCCAAACGGCAGGCGGCGCCGCTGCCCGACCACAGATTGGCTTGGTGAACGCAACCACGGGTCTGTTTAACGGCTCATCCGACGTTAGTGGTCGGATTGGGTCAGGTAATCAATTGGAAATCCGTTCAAATGGCGGCGGCATCGGCAACGACGCCACAGATTTGAATACGGTGTTGGCCAACAATAACTGGTATGATCTAAAACTAACCATCTCCCAAACAACTAATAGCGTTTTAGGTATATTTAGCAACACGCTGGCAGTATACAACAGCGACACTAGCGGTAACGTGGGCACCTTGGTTCGCACATATACATCGGCAGTCACTAATTTAAGCTATTATACTAATGCAACGCTCTATGCCGGATTTCGGAATACTTCAACGGATCCTAACCTGGACAACTTCAGCGTCAGCCAGGCTTCGCCAGCCATTACGCTCTCCGGCACCCTCGCCGCGGTGAACTCCACCTTCGGTTCGGCTTCGCCCACGCCGACCACTTTCACGAATTCCGCCGTCAACCTCACGCCCGCCTCCGGCAATCTGACCAACACGCCGCCGCCCGGCTTTGAAGTCTCCCTCAGCAGCGGATCTGGCTACACCAACAGCCTGTTGGTGCCTTACACCAGCGGCACACTGGCGGCCACAAATGTTTATGTGCGGCTAACGGCCACGAATGCGTTGGGAACCTATTCCGGGAACATCACCGTTGTCGGCGGCGGCGCCTCCAATTCCATTGCCACGGCTGCCAGCACGGTGAGCGCGCCTTCGGCCACCACGACCACGACCACGGTGACGACTTCCGGCAGTCCTACCACCTACGGCCAGTCTGTCACCTTCACCGCCAACATCGCCCCGGCGAGCGGCGTGGTGGTGCCGACTGGCACGGTGCAATTCAGGACCAACGGGGCGGCGCTGGGTTCAGCCGTCACCGTGACGACCGGGGCCAGTCCGAATGGCACGGCGAGCATCACCACGACCAATCTGCCGGTCATTGGTTCGGCCTACACGGTCACGGCGAATTACATTGCCACGGGCAGCTTCGCCAGCAGCTCCGGCACCTTGTCGGGCGGGCAGACGGTGAACAAGGCGACGGCGACAGTCACGGTCACACCCTATAATGTGACGTATGACGGACTAGGGCACACGGCGACGGCGGGAACGGTCACGGGCGTCAACGGCGAGACGGGCGCCACGGTCGGCACGGTCATATTGAGCGGCACGACGCACACGAATGCGGGTTCTTATCCCGGCGATACCTGGACTTTGACGGGCGGCGCGAACTACAACAACATCGGCAGCACGACGATTTCGAACAATATCAGCAAGGTGACCCCGACGGTGTTGGTGACGGTGGGGAGCTACACCAACAACGGCTCGCCC
>Ga0316226_1002570_pt1 | contig 16758 bp, 10 predicted proteins | sample TBH18017metaG_FD_206009 | JGI IMG/M metagenome (GOLD analysis project Ga0316226, IMG submission 206009) | Freshwater microbial communities from Trout Bog Lake, Wisconsin, USA - TBH18017 | ecosystem: Environmental > Aquatic > Freshwater > Lake > Hypolimnion/Profundal zone | place: USA: Wisconsin... | reverse complement strand
TAGAGGGCGCGGACGCGCTCGACGTTCAGGGCGGCAAGCCGCAGGTCGCGATTGCTGGCGATGGCCAGCGCGATGACCTGCTGGAGGTTGGCGTCGGGGAAGACCTCCCGCCAGCCGAGGTCGCGCGCGGTCGGAGCGTTGGTCGACGCGGCCGGGACCCCATTGGTTCCGGTCTCCGGCCACTGGCCGGGAACCGGCGAGGCGGGCCGTTCGTAGCGGGGAATCATCGTACAGCCGGCGGCCACGGCGAGGGCGGCGCCCAGCATCAGCAAGGAGGCGTTCATCTTCATGGTCATGGCTTGTCTTCCGTTCCGGCTGGCAGGGACGGTTCATGCGTTTGGCGCCGGCTGCGTTTGCCGAAGGTCTTTTCGATCATCACGAAGAAGAGCGGGGCGAAGATCGTCACCAGGAAGGTGGAGGTGACCACGCCGCCCACGACCGCGGTGCCGATGGCTTTTTGCGCGCCGGCGCCGGCGCCGGTGGCCAGGGCCAGCGGCAGCGTGCCGAAGCCGAAGGCCAGCGAGGTCATGAGGATCGGCCGCAGGCGGAGCTTGGCGCCTTCGAGGGTGGCTTCGATCAGCCCCATGCCCTCCTCGGCGCGGGCCTTGGCGAACTGCACGATCAGGATGGCGTTCTTGGTGGTCAGGCCGAGGGTCGTCAGGAGGCCGATCTGGAAATAGACGTCATTGGGCATACCGCGTACGGACGTTGCGATCACGCCGCCGATGGCGCCGAGGGGCAGGGCGAGCAGGATCGAGATCGGGATGGGCCAGCTCTCGTAGAGGGCCGCCAGGCAGAGGAAGATCACCAGGATGGAGAAGGCGTAGAGGGGCGCCGACTGGGAACTGGCCTGCCGTTCCTGGTAGGAAAGGCCGTTCCAGTCGAAGCCGAAGCCGCGCGGCAGCTGCTTGACGAAGCCCTCCATGGCGGCCATGGCCTCGCCCGTGCTGTGCCCCGGCGCCTCCTCCCCGAGGATGTTGATGGAGGGGAAGCCGTTGAAGCGTTCCAGCTTGGGCGAGCCGGAGGTCCAGTGGCCCGAGGCCAGGGAGGCGAACGGCGTCATCGCGCCCGTGCCGTTGCGCACATAGAGCTTCTCCAGGTCCTGCGGCAGCATACGGTAGGGGGCGTCGGCCTGGACGAAAACGCGCTTGACGCGGCCGCCCTGGATGAAGTCGTTCACGTAGGCGCTGCCGAAGGCCGCCGAGATGGTCTCGTGAATCGAGCTGATCGGCACGCCCAGTGCGCCGGCCTTGGCCCAGTCGATGTCGACGCGGTACTGGGGCACGTCCTCCAGGCCGTTGGGGCGCATCTTGGTCAGGGACGGCTCCCGGGCGGCCATGCCGAGGAGCTGGTTGCGCGCGTCCATCAGTGCGGCGTGGCCCTGGCCGCCGCGGTCCAGCAACTGGAAGTCGAAACCCTTGGCCTGTCCCAGCTCGACCACCGCCGGCGGCGCGAAGGCGAAAACCATGGCGTTGTGGAGCTGCGAGAACTCCCGCATGGCGCGTGCGGTGATGGGGCCGACCTTCAGGTCCGGCCGGTTGCGGAGGTTCCAGTCGCGCAGCTTGATGAAGGCCATGCCCGCGTTCTGTCCGCGACCGGAGAAGTTGATGCCGGAGGCCGTGAAGACCGAGTCGACGGCCGCCTGTTCGTGCTCGGCGAAGTAGGTCCGCACCTGTTCCAGGATCTTGTCGGTCTGCTCCAGGGTGGTGTTGGCCGGCAGCATGGCCTGGATCATGAGGACGCCCTGGTCCTCGTCCGGGAGATAGCCGGTCGGCATGCGGCGGAAGAGGAGGACCATGTCCGCGACGATCAGGATGAAGACCGCGACGTAGCGCAGGCTGCGGGCCAGCGAATGGCCCACCAGGCGCACATAGCGCTCCCGCGTCCGTGTGAAGACACGGTCGAACCAGCGGAAGAAGGGCCGCAGGAACCAGACGCCGCCCTCGGCCGCCTCATGGCCCTTCTCGACCGGCTTGAGCAGCGAGGCGCAGAGCACCGGCGTCAGGATCAGGGCGACCACCACCGAGAGCAGCATGGCCGTGATGATGGTCACCGAAAACTGGCGGTAGATGACGCCCGTCGAGCCGGCGAAGAAGGCCATGGGGCCGAAGACCGCCGAGAGCACCAAGCCGATGCCGATCAGGGCCGGCGTGATCTGGTTCATGGACTTCCGGGTGGCCTCATAGGGCGAGAGTCCCTCCTCGCTCATGATGCGTTCGACGTTCTCCACCACCACGATGGCGTCGTCCACCAGCAGGCCGATGGCCAGCACCATGGCGAACATCGTCAGCATGTTGACCGAGAAGCCGAGCATGCCCAGCATGGCGAAGGTGCCCAGCAGCACCACCGGCACGGCGATGGTCGGAATCAGCGTGGCGCGCATGTTGCCCATGAAGAGGTACATCACGAGGAAGACCAGTCCGATGGCTTCAAACAGGGTCTTGACCACCTCGTGGATGGCCACGCGGATGAAGGGCGTGGTGTCGTAGGGGTAGACGACCTTCATGCCGCTCGGGAAGAAGGGGGCCATCTCCCGCATCTTGGCCCGGATGTTGTTGGCCGTCTCCAGCGCGTTGGCGCCGGCGGACTGCCGGATGAGCAGGCCGGCGGCGGGCTTGCCGTTGTAGAGGGGGAGGATGTCGTAGATCTCGGCACCGAGCTCGGTGCGGCCCACGTCCTTGATCCGCACGATGGAGCCATCGGGGTTGGTGCGCAGCGGGATGGCGGCGAACTCCTCGGGGGTTTTGAGCATGCTTTGCACGATGATGGCGGCGTTCAGGCGCTGGCCGTTCACGGCCGGCGCGCCGCCGAACTGGCCGGCGGAGATCTCCACGTTGTAGGCCTGGAGGGCGCCGATCACGTCATCGACCGTCATGTGGTAGTCGGTCAGCTTGTCGGGATTGAGCCAGACGCGCATGGCGTACTGGCCGCCGAGGACCGTCACCTCGCCGACGCCCGGCACGCGCGAGAGCACCTTCTCGAGGTTGGACTGGGCGTAGTTGCGCAGGTCGTTGCCGTCCATGCTGCCGTCCTCGGAGATCAGGCTGACGACCAGCAGGTAGTTGCGGGTGCTCTTGCTGACGCTCACGCCCTGCTTCTGCACCACCTGGGGCAGGCTGGCCATGGCGAGCTGGAGCTTGTTCTGCACCTGCGACCAGGCCAGGTCCGGATCGGTGCCCGGCGCGAAGGTCAGCTCGATGCGGGAGGAGCCGGAGGAGTCACTCGTCGACGCCAGGTAGAGCATCTTGTCGAAGCCGGTCATCTTCTGTTCGATGATCTGCGTGACGCTGTTCTCGACCGTCTCCGCCGAGGCGCCGGGGTATGTGGCGGCGATGGCGATGGAGGGCGGCGCGATGGGGGGATACTGCGAGATGGGCAGCTTGTAGATGGCCAGGCCGCCGGCCACCATCAGGATGATGGCGATGACCCAGGCGAAAACTGGCCGCTTCAGGAAGAAACTCGATAGCATGGCGCGTCTCCGTTACTTGGCGGCCGGGGCAGGCAGGGTGGCGGCCGGCGTGGCGCCGCCGGACGGGAGGGCGCGGACCGGCGCGCCGGGGCGCACCTTCTGCACGCCCTCGACGATGATGCGCTCGCCGGGCTTCAGGCCCGAGGCCACCAGCCACTGGTCGCCGACGGCACGATCCAGGACGATCTGGCGCTGCTCCACCTTGTCGGAGGCATCCACGAGCAGCAGGAGGGGGTTGCCCTTGGGGTCGCGGGAGACGGCTTGCTGGGGGATCAGGATGGCCTGGTCGTTGACGCCCTGCTTCACCACGGCCCGGACGTACATCCCCGGCAGGAGCACGCCGTCAGGATTGGGGAAGACCATGCGCAGGATCACCGACTCCGTCGTGGCGTCCACCGTGACGTCGCGGAACTGGAAGGTTCCCGCCTGGGCATAGGGCGAGTTGTCGCCGAGGATGAGCTGCACCTGGTTCGCCTCGTTGGTGGCGTCGCGCAGGTTCTTCTCCTCCAGCAGGCGCCGCCGCAGGGCCAGCAAGTCGCTGGTGGCCTGGGGCACGTCGACGTAGATCGGGTCGAGCTGCTGGATGGTCGTCAGCGGCGCGGGCTGGTAGGCCGTGACGATGGCGCCGTCGGTCACCGTCGAGCGGCCGATGCGGCCGGCCACGGGCGCGACGATCCGCGTGTAGCCCAGGTTGATGCGCGCCGTCGCGACCATCGCCTTCCAATACTGGATGTCGGCCTCGGCCTGCTTCAAGGCGGACGTCGCGTCGTCCAGGTCCTGCTGGCTGACCGACTTGTCGGCCAGCGCCTGGCGGACGCGATCCGTCTTCAGCTGGATTGCCGGCAGCACCGCCATGGAGCGGTCGAGGGCCGCCTGGGCCGTGTCGAGGGCCGCCTGGAAGGGCGCCGGGTCGATCTGGTAGAGCTCCTGTCCCGCCTGCACGTCCGCGCCTTCCGTGAAGAGGCGTTTCTGGATCAGGCCGTTGATCTGTGGCCGGACGTCCGCCACGCGATAGGGCGATGTCCGTCCCGGCAGTTCGGTCGTCAGCGTCAGCGGCTGCTGGGACACCGTCACCGTCATCACTTCCGGGAGGGGCGCCGTCGGCGGCTGGATCTGCCGTTTGCAGGCCGTCATACCGAATCCGCAGCAGGTCAGGACCAGGGCAACCCGCCAGGGGATTCTGAAGGCTGGTGCGATCATCGTGCGTTGCATCATTGTTCCTCGTCGTGTTTCGGATGGGAAGGGACGGGTTCGGGCCTCGTCAGGGACACCAGCCGGGCAAGAATCGCATCCTTGCTGGCCGTTCCCACGATGCGGTCCCGAATCGCTCCGTTCACAAAGTAGAGCAGCGTTGGAATGGACTGAACCTCATACAGCAGGCCCAAGTCGGGATTGTCATCGGCGTTGACGGAAAAGACCCGTACTTGGGGCATGCATGCAGCGGCAACCTCGTTCATCACGGATGCCATGATCTGACATGGACGGCTCCATGGTGCCCAGAACATAACCAGAACCGGTTGCCGCGCCCGCAACACGTCGGCCTCGAACGTCACGGCGCCGATTCTCTTGATCGACTGGTTGTCTGGGTTCTTTTTCATCCTTGCCGCCAATTGACCGACATTCATTTCCTATACGCAATGCCCATGCCAAACCAGGTGAATTGACACAACACGTTCATTTAAAAGAGATAACGTATCCAGCACGCAGTCGGAACAGGGACGAAAAAACAGACGTACGAAAAACAGCACCATATCAGGTTGATAAATCGTCCTTAGCCTGGCAGACTATCGATCCATGGCCCCAACGACCGATAACCGCTTCGATCCCAATTTTGCGGTTCAATTGCTTTTGGACATTGCACACGAGCAATCGCTGGAGAAATTGCTGCAGAAGCTTGCCAGTCCGACCGTCAAGCGCCACGACATGGCCTGTGTGCAGATCTGGCTTGTCGAGAAGGGCGATCGTTGTTCCGCCTGTCCGCACCGGCAGGCGTGTCCCGACCCGTCGCGTTGCCTGCACCTGGCGGCTGGCTGTGGCGATGGGACCAGCGAAGCCCTGGATGCGCAGGTCAACGATCGGAACGCACGGCTGCCGTTGGGCGTGGGGTTTGTCGGGCAGGTGGCGGCGACGGGGCGGGAGTGCCAGCTTCGAGACGAGGTGGGCGCACGGTCGGCGATTGCCAAGGAGTTTGAGTGGGTGAAGGCGTTGCGGCTCTGCGGATGCGACGCCATCCCCATCATGTTCAAGAACGATGTTCTGGGCGTGATCGTCGGATTCATGCGCGAGAGTCTCCCGGATGAGGCGCGGCCGTGGGGGCGTGTCTTTGCCGACCATATCGGCGCGGCCGTTGCCAATGCCCGCGCTTTTGAGGAGATCCAGCGCCTCAAGGCGCAACTCGAGCTGCAGAACACCTACCTGCTGGAGGAGGTCGTGGAGGCCAAGGCCTTCGGCGACCTGATCGGACAGAGCGCCGCCCTGCGGCACATCATCAGCCAGGTCGACCTGGTGGCGCCGACCGACGCGTCGGTGCTGATCCTGGGCGAGACCGGCACGGGCAAGGACCTCGTCGCGCACGAGATTCACCGGCGCAGCCTGCGCCGGGACGGGCCACTCGTCCGCGTCAACTGCGCGTCGGTTCCCCATGAGTTGTTCGAAAGCGAGTTCTTCGGCCACGTCAAGGGTGCCTTCACCGGCGCCATCAAGGACCGGCCCGGCCGCTTCGAGGCTGCGGATGGCGGCACGCTCTTCCTCGATGAGATCGGCGAAGTCCCTCTTGAGATGCAGAGCAAGCTCCTGCGCGTGCTGCAGGAGAAGCGCTATGAGCGGGTTGGCGAAGACCGCACCCGCCACGCCAACGTGCGCATCATTGCCGCGACCAATCGCGACCTGAAGCAGGCCGTGGCAGCTGGCCGGTTTCGCGAGGACCTCTACTACAGGCTCAACGTCTTTCCGATCCTGGTCGTCCCGCTGCGCGAGCGCCGGGATGACATCCTGCCGCTGGCCAACCACTTCGTCGACCTGTCGGTCCGCGAGTTGCGTTGTCCCAAGCCCCGCCTGACGCGGGCCGATGCCGCCAAACTGCAGGCGTATGACTGGCCCGGCAATGTTCGCGAGCTGCGCAACGTGATCGAACGGGCCGTGATCCTGGCGCGTGGCGGAACGCTCAATTTCGACCTGCCCGTGATGACCTCATCGGCGGGATCTTCCCGCCCGGCTGTGCGGCCTGTCGCGTCCGGCGAGGCCGGCTATCTGACCGAGGCCGAACTTGAACGCCGCGCTCGCGACAACCTGCTGACCATCCTCTCGAAGACAGACTGGAAGATCAAAGGGCCGGATGGCGCGGCCGCGCTTCTCGGCATCAAGCCGACCACACTTTTCTCGCGCATGAAGAAGCTGGACCTGCACCGGCCTGGCTGGGCGTGAATATGGATATTGCTTCAGGGTCAACCGCTTGAGGCGTTTCTGGTGATGGATCTTGCGGTGGCTGGAGACCCAGGCCGAAGGCGGGGCTACGCCGAGATTCTGGAAGAGAAACGTGCGATGGCCTTCTCGCAAGTTTTCCTCGCCTCCAGCGGCGCAATCAAAACCCCGATCATCCGCTTTATCCGCGGCGCGCGCGTGCCGCGCAATGACGCCGTTGACAGACGCGGCCCGATGTGACATCTTACTGAACGTTCGTTAAGAAACGCATCGCAATTCCCGTCCAAGGGCAGGCGTCGTGAGAATTCTCCCCATACGCGCACCACTGTCGGTCCTAACCAGCGGCATCATGCTCGTGGGATGCACCAGTTCGGTCGGTCCACAGAAGTCTCCCGTACCCGCGCCCCATGCTTGGAGTCAGTTGCCTGATATCCCATCTGGAGCAGGCCTGAATGCGCCTCTTACGTTTTCCGCGGACGTTGATGTCGACCACCTTTGGTGGATGCGGTTCGAGGATGCAGCTCTTGATGCCCTCGTTACCGAGGCCTTGACCAACAACACCACACTGCAAATTGCCAAGGCGCGTGTCGCAGAGGCACATGCCGAAAGAAACGCCGCGCGGGCCTCGTTGTGGCCGCAGATCAATGGCGGAATGGGCGCGCAGCGAGGCAACCTCGGGTACTTCACCGGCGACAAGGACATCTACCTCCTGGAGGTCGAGGCAATCGGATCCTGGGAGGTCGACCTTTTCGGGCGCAATCGAATTCGCACGTCGGCGGCGAACGCCATCTTGGAATCGGAAAGAGCGACACAGCAGGCCATCAGGATCGGCCTCCTGGCGGAGATTGCCCGCAACTACTTCGACCTGCGGAACGACGAGCGGCAGCTTGCCTTGGCCCGAAGAAATCTCGAAACGCAGAAGAAGACATTGGAACTGGTCAGAAACCAGCATCAGGCGGAGATGGCCAGTGACCTCGACATCCAGCGGGCGAGTGCGCAGGTGGCCGCAACGGAGGCGTCGATCCCTGTTTTGCAGACGGCCCATGACGCCGCGTCCCATCGTCTGAACGTTCTTCTTGGACGCGAGCCCGGTACCAGCCATGCCGCGCTGGCGACGTCGCAGGCACTGAAACCGCTCGATCATCGCATCTTGATCGCGGCGCCGGCCAAGGTCTTGTCCGCCCGTCCGGACATCCGCGCCGCCGAACGGCGCTTTGCAGCCAGTCTTTCGGCGAAACGTGTCGCAGATCTGTCGATCTTCCCGGAAATCTCACTGACCGGGTTCTTTGGTCGGCAGGCCTCCACCCCGTTTACATCAACCCCTTGGGGATTGAGTGTCGACCTCGTGCAGCCCATCCTCAACTTTGGGCGCATCGAGGCGCAGATCGCCGCCGCCGACGCGCGCCAGAAACAGGCCTTTCTGAACTACAAGGCGACCGTCCTTGAGGCCTTGGAGAACATGGAGGACGTCCTGTCGGCCTATCTGCACGAGACCGTCACCAACGCCTCGCTGACCGAAGCTGCAGACCACGCGCGCCGGGCCGCCTCCCTCGTCAAGCAGGCCTATGCCGCCGGTCAAGTCAGCCTCCTTGATGTTCTCGAAGCAGAGCACGCCATGCTGGTTGCCGAATCCGCGCAGGCCGCATCGGACTACCGCCTGCGGAACGACCTCGCGGGTGTCTACGCCGCATCCGGCGGCGGATGGGATGCCCATGTCCCGCCGGATGCGCCGTCTCGGGGACATTCTGAAGCCCCAACAACAGCCAAGTGAGAGGTTGCCATGTCAAACAAGACCACCCAAGAGAGCATCCTGGAGTCGGCGTCACGCCTCTTCGCGTCGAAGGGCTATTCCTCCGTCTCCATGCGCGACGTCGCCACCACCGTTGGCGTCACGCCGGCCAACCTCTATTACCACTTCAAGGACAAGGAGGCCTTGATCCGCTCCTCGTTGGCGCATGTCTTCGCCGAGCGCCTGTCTCCGCTGGAAGAGCAGATCAGGCGGCATGCCACCCCTGATCAACGCCTTGAGGCCTTCGTGGCCTGGTTCGTCAGGACGATCTTCGAGAATGAACTGTTCACCCGCCTCATCCTGCGGGAACTTCTGGATGGCAATGACGAGCGCCTCGCCTACCTGGCCACGAGTGTCTTCCAGAAGCCTTTCGCCCTGCTGAACAACTTGATCGCTGATTGCGGCAGGAGACCCGATCCGGCTCTGACGGCGGCGTCCGTCGCTGGCCTTGTTCTTGGGCACTACCAGCTTGCACGGGTTTTGCCGCACCTCCCCGGCGGTCGCCCCGAGCACTCCTCCGTCGAGAGGATCACCCGCCATGTCCTCACGTCGCTTCGAGCGACGCTCAAGGACGGCAATCGTCGAGGCAAAGATGAAACCGTCTGACCGTTCTCACTGCTTGGCCTGCCTCGCACTGGCCCTTCTCGCCGCGGGATGCCACTTCAGACGCGACGGGGATGCCGGGGACGCCCCTTCGCGTTCCGACCTGCCCACGCACCTGGTCCACGCCGCCGAGTTTTCCGAGGTGGACAGCCAGGCGGGGAGCGTCGTTTCGGATGACCGCGTTGACCTGTCTTCCCGCGTCGTCGGGTTCATCACGAGGATGGACGTCCGGGAAGGTGAGAGGGTCAGGCGCGGGGACATTCTGGTCGAGATCGATCGCGCCGACATCGACGACGCCATCCGCCAGGGTGAGGCCGGCGTGCTGGCCGCCACGGCTGAACTGGCAGACGCCCGACATGACGAGGAGACGTTTGCGCTCGGGGCATCGCAGGGATGGGCGTCCAACGACGCGAGGCGTAAGATCCAGGTCAGACGGGTGCTGGCCGAGGCCGGGCTGGCAAAGGCCGAGGCCTCGCTTGTGGCTGCCAAGTCGCAGTTGGCCTACACGACCATCACGGCTCCCGTCGATGGCGTGATTGTGTCCCGGTACAAACACAGCGGCGACATGGCCGTCATCGGCGCGCCCATCTTGACCATCGAATCACGGCAGACCCTGCTATTCAAGGTCTTTGTGCCGGAAGGAAGCGTGAGGCGGATTACGACGGGCCTGGCCGCCGTTGTGCGGCTCGACGCCCTGCCTGGTGTCGCGATCCAGGGGCCGGTCTGCCGGGTCGTGCCGTCAGGCGACCCGGTCACGCGGCGATACGAAGTGGACGTCGCATTGCCCGGCGCTTCCGAAGCACTGCCGGGGATGTTCGGTCGGGCCGAGTTCGCGATGGGGACGGCTTTTGCCATCGCCGCGCCCAGGCAGGCATTGGTCCGCAGAGGGGGGCTCGACGGAGTCTTCGTCGTGGACGAACGGAGCACCATTCACTTCCGGTGGGTGCGCCTCGGAGGACGGGAATGCAGCGGGTTTGTCGAGGTCACCGCAGGACTGTCGGCCGGCGAGAGGATCCTTGCATCCGCCGATGAAACCGTCAGGGAGGGGGCCTCCGTGGCCATGACGGGCAGGGGCGGCAGGAATGAATAGGGGAGGTCAAAACCTGGCGGGACGGTTGGCGCGGATGTTCATCACATCCAAGCTGACCGTCGTCTTCGTCCTGTGCATCACACTTCTCGGTGTCATGGCGGTCCTGCTGACGCCGCGGGAGGAGAATCCGCAGATCCTCATTCCCGGCGCCCAGGTGATCGTGATGCTGCCGGGCGCCTCGGCAAAGGAGGTGGAGGAACTGGTTGTCACGCCTCTGGAGGGCATCCTCAGCGAGATGACGGGCGTCGACCACACCTATGCCGTTGCACGGAACTCCGTCGGTGCCGTGGCCATCGAATTCAAGGTTGGCCAGCCGAAAGAGGCATCGCTGGTCAAGCTATACGATCGCATCATGTCGAACCGCGGGCGCCTGCCCGCGGACGCAGGCGTTCCACAGATCCGATCCGTGGATGTCGACGATCTTCCCATCCTCGCCCTCACGCTCGCCTCCACCAACTACGACGATTACGGGCTGAAACGGATTGCCGACCGGATGGCGGAGCGGCTGCACAGCCTGGAAGACGTGTCGGTCGTCACGGTCAACGGCGGTTGTGACCGGGAAATCCGCATCGAGCTCGATCCCGAACGGTTGCAGGCTTTCGGCCTCACCTTCGGACAGGTCCACGCCGCGTTCGATGCCTGCAACCTTTCGGTTCCCCTTCGTGAGACCGTTTGTGACGGGTCCGTGGCGGCCATCAACATCAAGGGCTTCCTGACATCGGTCGACGACGTCCGCAACCAGATCATTGGCCTGCACGAAGGCCGGCCGATCTACGTCAGGGATGCCGCCGACGTCAGGGACGGACCGCCAGCCGAGCGCGACCGGCTCACGCGGCTGGCCTTCGGTGCCGGAGATCCGAGAAGCCAGGCCTTTGGATCGACGGAGATGCCGGCCGTCACCATCGCGGTGGCGAAGAAAAGGGGGGCCAACGCCGTTTTTGTGGCCGATCGCGTGCTTGATCGAGTCGAGCGCATGAAGGAAACCCTTGTGCCCGGGGACGTGCAGGTCGTGGTGACACGAAACGACGGCGCGAAGGCGAACGATGCCGTCAATACGCTGCTGGAGCACCTCGCGCTCTCGATCCTGACCGTCAGCCTGCTGCTCTTCTTGTCCTTGGGATGGAGGGAGGCTGTCGTTGTCGTCATCGCGGTTCCGCTTGTCCTTTTCGCGACGTTGGCATTCGATTTGTTTGGCGGCATCACCATCAACCGGGTGACCCTCTATGGGCTGATCCTGTCTCTCGGCATGCTGGTGGACGCCGGCATCGTGGTGATCGAGAACATCCATCGCCACTACCGGCACGCCAGGGAGGCCAACAGGGTTGACGTGACGGTCGCCGCCGTCAATGAGATTGGTCGGGCCACGAACCTCGCGACCTTGGCGGTCATGCTGGTCTTTCTCTCGCTGCTGTTGCTCACGGGGTTGCCCGGCATGTTCTTCTTCCCCGTCACGATGGACGTCCCCGTGGCGATGGCTGCATCCTTGCTGGTGGCCTACATCGTGACGCCTTGGGCGGCGAATCGCTGGGTCAAGGAGGAGCACGAGACGTGCGGGATGTTCTCCGCCAAGCCCCGCGCTTCCGAGAAGTCCGGTCTGCTGCGGCGCATCTACCTTTCCCTCTTCCGACCCTTGCAGGAGAACCCCCGCGCCCGTCGTCGGCTCCTTCTCGTGCTTGTCGCCGGGATGGTCTGCTCGGGCCTCCAGGTGACGTGGCAGTTCATCCGTCCGTCCGGAGTCGGCGGGCGACGCCCGTTCCTGGGCGTGAACCTCGGCTTCTTGCCCAAGGACAACAAGAACACCTTCAACATCGTCATCTCAATGCCGGAGACGGCTCCCGTTGAGCAGACGGACCGGATGGTCCGCGAAATCGGCGGCCTGCTGGCCCATGACCGTCTGGTCTTGAACTACCAGACGTGGATCGGACAAGCCGGGATCGCCGACCAGAATGCGCTCAAGCAGGCCACGGCCGGCAACCAGGGTAGTTCCATCGCCGAGATTCGCGTCAACTTGGTGAACAAGCACGAGCGGCGCCTCAGCTCCATCGTGTTTGTGAGGAGCTTGCGGACGAGGATCGACGACATCCGAAGCCGCTATCCAGGGGCCAAGGTTCGCCTGGTGGAGGATCCGCCCGGCCCGCCCATGCGGGCGACGATCCTGGCTGAGATCTATGGCCCCGACCCGGATGGGCTTCGGACCGTGTCGCGCCAGGTTGAGAGGGCATTTGCGGACACATACGATCTGGTCGATCTGTCGGACAGCGAGGCGGTCGACGTGCTTGAACGCCAGATCGTTCCGGACAAGGAGAAGGCCGCCTTCTCGCATGTTTCGGTTGCCCAGATCGCTCAGACCTTGCGGCTGGTCTATGGGGGTCTGGAGGTGGGGCGCGTCCATCTTGCCGACGAGAAGCGGCCTGTGAGTGTCCATGCGCTCGTCCCGAGGCGCTGTGAGGTGGACCCGGCCAGGTTGGACCGCATCGTCGTGGACAATGCTCAGGGACGGCCAGTGCCCCTCTCTGAACTCGTCAAGGTGGTGACCGGGAAGGTTGATCGGGTCATCCAACACAAGGACAACGAGCGCGTCACCTACGTCGCCGGCGAACTGGGTTCCACGGTTCCGATCTGCGGCGTGTTCGACCTCAACCATCGCCTCAAGGGGATGCCGACTCCCGATGGTCGCACGCTGAGGACGGGGAACCTCTCTCTCAACCCGCGCTTCCCCGACACGGTTGGCGGATACCAATTGCTGTGGGGTGGCGAAATGCGGCTGACGCTGGACTGCTACCGAGACCTGGCCATCGCGCTGGGCGTGTCACTGTCCTTGGTCTTCCTGCTGCTGGTGGGTTCCTATCGGTCTTTCCTGATTCCGTTGATCGCCATGTCGCCGGTTCCGTTGTCCCTTATCGGCATTTTTCCGGGGCACTGGCTCTTGGGCGTGGATTTTTCAGCTTCATCCATGGTCGGCATCGTCGCCCTCTCCGGTGTCGTCATCCGCAGTTCTCTCCTGATCATCGACTTCATCCAGGACAATCAACGGCGTGGGATGTCTCTTGCGGAGGCCGCCCGGGAGGCGGGCGCGGTGCGCCTGCGTCCGATCCTCCTGACGACGATGGCAATCGTTCTGGGGTCGGTCATCATGATCGCTGATCCTGTTTTTGGCGGTTTGGCAATCTCGCTGATCTTCGGTTCCATCGTATCGACCACGCTGGCGGCCTTTGTCGTGCCGACTCTCTACTGCCAGTATGTTCACGGTACAGGGGAAGGCACCGGCACCTGCCAGGAGCAACGGACGACATCCCATGACGACAGCAAGGCAGACAACGGCCGATATGGACCTGAAAAGGGTGTCCGATCGTCCATACTCGCCTGACAAAGGGCTAGATATTGTGGCACCCACGGCGGTACAATGAAAAACAGATTTAGGAATTTAGGCACCCAGGTAACCAATGGTCAGTGCAGAAAAGATCCTTTCGGAGTTGCAGACGCGTATCCTGACGCGCGTCTGGACGCCAGGCCAGGAGATTCCGAGCGGCAATAAGCTGGCGGAAGAGTTCGGTGTTTCGCCCAGCACGATCAAGAAGGCTCTGCATCAGCTGACCAAGGAAGGGCTGGTGTGGGGGCGGCGCGGCAAGGGGCGCTTTGTGGCCGACAATCTGTTGCCCCGCAAGACGTGGACGATCGGCGTCGTGCTGTACGACATGGATCATCTGCACCATCCGCTGCACTCCAGCCGCATCGCCGGCATCCAGGATGCGCTGCGCGATACGCCGTACCATCTGGTGCTCTTCGCCTTTTCGTCAAACCACGACCGTCGCGTCGAGGCTGGCGCCGGCTATCGGTGGCTGGGGTTGCTCGATCCCCGCGCGCTGGACGGCGTGATTGTCCTTTCGCGCCAGGTCAAGGCGGTTGAGATCGAGGAGCTGGCCCGCTACGTGCCGGTCTGCACTGACCGTCCGCAACTCGCGGAGCTGGGTGCCTGCGTGCGGGACGACTTTGCCTCGGGGTCGTTCGAGGCTGCGCGGTACTTGCTCGAACTCGGTCACCGGTGCCTGGCGCTGGCCACGGTCGGCGAGTCCGACCATATCGGGTTCGCCCAGCGCGAGGGATTTCGTCTGGCGGTCCAGACCGCTGGACGTGACGGCGCGTGTGTGCGGGTCGCAGCCTGCGGGGCATTTTCCGTCGACGAGGGACGGCGCGTGGGGCGCGAGCTGCTGGCGTCCACGCCGCGGCCAACCGCGATCCTGGCCGGCTCCCACGAGCTGGTGCTGGGCATCTACCGCGAGGTGACGGCAGCGGGGCTCGAAGTGCCGGCCGACATCTCGCTCGTCGGCTGGAACGACACGCTCGAAACCGAGGTCGGTTTTCCCATGACCACGCTGAAGTTGCGGGCATTCGAGGCAGGCCGCAAGTATGTCGAGCAATTGCTGTCGCTGATCGATCACCCGGGAGCCAAGCTGCCGGTCGTGACCGTTCCGGTGGACCTGGTCATCCGGAACTCCACGCGGCCGCCCGTGCCGGGTTGATGCCCTACTCGGCCAGCACCATCAGCGACCAGGCCGTCGGATCCTCGGTGCGCACATTGCCGTCGATCGGGTCGAGCTTCCACCGCTCGTGCGAGGTATCGGCGTCGTTGAGGCGCATCTCCAGCGCCATGCGCGCGCCCACGGCTGGCTTGGCCTCGGGCAGCGAAGCCCAGGGAATGGCCACCTCTGCGACCCATCCCGCGGGAGCTTTGCCGGCGAAGGCCTTGAGCCCCGGGATCTCCTTGAGCTTGCCGGCTTCGCGGTCTGCCAACTCGGCGATGATCGGCTGACCCTCGCCGGAAGTTGGCGTGATGAAGAACTGGTGATCGGTCGGGCCGTATCCGGGATTTGCGTCACGTGCCTGCGTGCTGAGGAAGAGCTCGAGGCTGTCCTGCAGGTAGAGCTTGGCGCGCGGTTTGACGTTGAGCACCTCGTTGTCGCGCACCGCCAGGGCGACATACAGGTAGGTGTCGTCCCAGGCAAGGTAGCCTGTGCCGCTGGCGTCGTCGCCGTTGACCTTCGGGTTGAGCAGCGCCAGCTGCGTGGCGTTCTTCCACTCGTCGAGCTTGCCATCGCAGACCGGCTGGGCGGGCAGCTTGTGAATCGTGCGCACGTTGCGCGGCGGCTTGTCCGGCTTGGGCCAGCGGTCCGCGCGCAACTCGCTGCTGGCCTGCGCGGCGGTTGCAGCGCCGATGCCCGTGACGTAGAGCATGTCGGGGCCGACATCCAGGCGCAGCTTGCCGGCTTCCGTCGCGCGCGTCTGCTCGGCGCCGAACATGTCGGTCAGCACGACGCTTGGCGCGTCCGCATCCACGGTGATGTTGGTGGCCGGACCCTCGGTCCAGAGGGCCAGCGTGCGCGTGCCGCCCTTTTCGAAGAGCATGGCGCCCACGCCGGGCCCGAACCAGAGGTCGCCCAAATAGCGGCTGGCGTCGATCAGACGCGCGCTGTTGGCGTGGGCCAGCAGCACCGGCTTCGGTTCCTGGTTGAGGCGGATGAAGCCGAACCAGTCCTCGATGTAGGTGGGAATCTTCTCGCTCTGGCCGACCCAATGTGGGATCAGCGCCTTCACGTCCTCGGCGTAGAGCGCCAGGGACTGACGGACCACCTCGCGCGCCTGTTCGAGCTCGCTGCGCTTGGCCGGGCCTGACGGTGTGGAATGGGTGCCGTATTCGGTGACGTAGAGTTCCATCTTCCGGCCGGCCAGTTTCGAGATCCACTCCCGGTAGGCACGCAGCCAGGCCCGGTTCTCGGAGGTCGCATAGGGATGCAGGCAGACCATGTTCATGCCCTGCAGGCCGCCGGCCTTGGCGACGCGGGCGTCATAGCCGAAGTCGCTCATGTCGCCACGCAGGTTCTGCCCGAGCATGGCGTTCGGGCGGTCCTTCCTGACCACCTCGACAATCCATCCGCTGAGCGTGGAGAAATCCTCGGGCGACATCTTGTCCCAGGCTTCGTTCCAGATCTCGAAGACATTCTGCTCCTTCGGGATCGCTGCCAGGCTCTCCGCCAGCCACTTCTGGTAGGGCTCCTTGCGGGGCAGGGTCTTGAGCGTCCAGGCGCCCTTGCCGTACTTCGCCTCCCAGGCCGCGAGATCCCCATAGCGCGCCTCGTCATAGAGCTCCTTGGGAAAGCGCTCGACCTTGATCACGGCATTCATCGGACAGTTGGTCAGCACCCATTGCGCCTCGCCCTGGCCCACGCGCGTCCACTGCAGGCCCAACTTGGCCAGCATGTCGAGCGTCTCCTGCTTGTCGGTGACGCCGCCCCACCACTTCAGGCCGAAACGATAGCCACCGGCACGGACCTCCGCCGCCGTGCGGTTCACGAACTCCATGACGCCCAGCGTGGCGGTCGTGGGGGGCGC